>VOFC01003240.1_pt1 | contig 13644 bp, 22 predicted proteins | sample 5384161 | NCBI WGS metagenome assembly VOFC01 (sample SAMN12384722, study PRJNA508395) | human gut metagenome | isolation source: healthy gut B | host: Homo sapiens | reverse complement strand
GAATTGGTTCGTAAAGCCAATACCACAGACGATTCGATTATGAGTCTTCTCCAGAACAGCAACAAAGATGTTATGGAGGAAAATTCAAATAAAAATGCATATGTGGCAAGTACCCAGCGCGATTTGATTGCCGGAGAGGTGTCAAAAGATTTGACAAAGCGTATTCTTCTTCCGGAGAAAATCACAAAAGCGCATGAAGACGGTGTGCTTCATTTCCACGATATGGATTATTTTATTCAGCCGATTTTTAACTGCTGTTTGATTAATATTGGGGATATGCTTGATAATGGTACAGTGATGAACGGAAAACTGATTGAGAGTCCAAAAAGTTTTCAGGTTGCCTGCACGGTCATGACACAGATTATTTCAGCCGTAGCCAGCAGTCAGTACGGCGGTCAGTCGGTAGACACCAGACACCTTGGCAAATATTTGAGAAAAGAGTGCGGACAAGTACCGCAAGCATTATACCGAGCGTTATGCAGGAAAATTGCGCCGGATGTAATTGAAGAATTTGTTAAAGAACGTGTAAATGACGAACTCCGCTCCGGTGTGCAGACAATTCAGTACCAGATTAATACTTTGATGACAACGAATGGACAGTCTCCATTTGTAACACTGTTTTTAAATTTGGATCCAAAGGATGAATACATCAAGGAAAATGCGATGATTATTGAAGAGATTCTTCGTCAGCGCTTAGAGGGAATTAAAAACGAAAAAGGTGTTTATGTGACACCTGCGTTCCCGAAACTGATTTATGTATTAGATGAGCACAATGCCTTAAAAGGCGGTGAGTACGATTACATTACAAAACTTGCTGTCCGCTGTTCGGCAAAGAGAATGTATCCGGATTACATATCCGCAAAGAAAATGCGTGAAAATTATGAAGGCAATGTATTTAGCTGCATGGGATGCCGCAGTTTCCTTACACCGTGGAAAGATGAAAACGGTAATTATAAGTTTGAGGGACGCTTTAATCAGGGTGTTGTCAGTTTAAACCTTCCGCAGATTGGTATTTTAGCAAAAGGCGATATGGAATATTTTTGGCAGCTTTGGAAGAAAGATTATCTCTGTGCTTTGAAGCATTGATGTGCCGCCACCGTGCGCTTGAGGGTGTAACCAGTGATGTCAGTCCGATCCATTGGCAGTATGGTGCGATTGCACGTCTGCAAAAAAGGCGAGAAGATTGACAAACTGCTTCACGACGGTTATTCTACGATTTCATTGGGATACATCGGTTTGTATGAAGTTACGAAACTGATGACCGGCGAGAGTCAGACAACGGAAAAGGGAAGTCAGTTTGCAAAAGCGCTGATGAACCGTCTGCGCCGTGCAACGGATACATGGAAAGAGGAAACCGGAATTCATTTTGGACTTTATGGAACACCGGCAGAAAGTCTCTGCTACCGTTTCGCTGAAATTGATAAAAAACGCTTTGGTGAGATTGAAGATGTAACGGATAAAGGATATTATACCAATTCCTACCACGTGGATGTGCGCGAAAAATTGATGCTTTCAGTAAATTTGAATTTGAGGCACAGTTCCAAGTTATTTCCTCCGGTGGTGCGATTTCTTATGTGGAAATTCCAAATATGCAGCACAACCTGCCTGCACTGGAAGAAGTTGTTAAATATATTTATGAGCATATTCAGTATGCTGAATTTAATACAAAAATCGGATTACTGCCATGTCTGCGGATATGACGGCGAGATTATTATTAATGATAATCTTGAGTGGGAATGTCCAAACTGCGGAAATAAAGACCATGACAAAATGAACGTAACAAGAAGAACCTGTGGGTATCTGGGTGAGAATTTCTGGAATGTGGGCAAAACCAAGGAGATTAATGCCCGCGTACTCCATCTGTAAAGAGGAGATGAAAGAAAATGAATTACGCAGATATTAAATACTGCGATGTAGCAAATGGTGAAGGTGTGCGTGTATCTTTGTTCGTCAGCGGATGCACGCATCACTGCAAAGAATGTTTTAATAAAGAAGCATGGGATTTCCATTATGGAAACCCTTTTACACAAAAAAAGAAATCGACCGGATTTTAGAGTATTTAAAACCGAATTATATTGCCGGTTTGTCCCTGCTTGGCGGTGAGCCGATGGAACCTGTCAATCAGGAGGGATTCTTCCATTGCTTCGCGTGGTAAAACAGACATATCCGGAGAAAAATATCTGGTGCTATACCGGTTATTTATTTGACAAAGATGTCTTAGATAAAATGTGTAAAGAGTCGGAAGTGACAAAAGAAATTGTATCCTATCTTGATATTGTGGTTGATGGAGAGTTTATGATTGACAGAAAAAATCTGAAAATCAATTTCCGTGGTTCCGATAATCAGCGTATTATTGATGTAAAAAGACATTAGATGCCGGAGAAATTGTTCACTGGGAACGTGAGATACAATAAATAGTGAGGAAGAAAATGAATAAAACAACAGTAAAATTTAAAAAATTAGACGAAAGAGCACAGATGCCGCATTACGGAACGGAATTTGCGGCGGGTGCGGATTTTGTATGCGTGTCTGGATGCACCGCTTACCATTGCAAAAGGAGCAACGGAATTTGTCCATACTGGGATTGCGATGGAAATTCCTACAGGACTTGTCGGACTTGTGTATGCAAGAAGCGGGCTGTCGTCGTTGAAAATGAAGAACGAATAGCGCAAATGGTCATTGCTCCGTATCTTTATGCCGTTTATGAAGAAGTAAATGAACTGGATGAAACGAGTACGTGAAGGGAAGGTGGTTTTGGATCTACCGGAAAAATAGGAGGTATTGCGTATGCTGGAACAAGTGGATGTAGACAAAAAGATGTCAAAAGACGAATATGAGAAAAGATGGAGTCTCTTTCTACCAGACTCTCAGGGGAACTGCAGCGAAAAATAAAGGCAAGAAAGACGGTTATGTAAACGTTTGACGGGAGTGGACGCCACGCAGAAAAGGCACGATGATCAATCGTGTGATTCAATTTTTAGATCCCCGCGGCTACCGGGTCTTTACATACCGAAAAAGCCCGGAGAGGAAGAAAAAAATGCGCCCATATATTTTTGGCGGTTTTTACAAAACTCGGAAAGGGAAGGATGCATATCTTTGACCAAAGCTGGTATCGTGGGGTGTACGAAGGAGAAATGGGGAAAAAGATGCCACAGAGTTTGAGAAAATGCTCATACAGGACGGCACACTGATTGTAAAATTTTCCTTTTAATTTCAGGCAAAAGAACAGAAAAACGTCTGGAAAAGATGGAAAGGATGAAGACACCAGGTGGCGTGTGTGTAAACAGGAAAAAGAAAATAATAAAATTATGCGGAGTGCTTGAAAAGCAGGATTCGATATTGGTACACACCGATATTGCAGAAAGCCCCGTGGGTAATTGTAGAAGGCACGGATAAACTGTATGCCGCGTGCAGTCGTATCCACTCTGGTAAGCCGTATGGAAGAAGCACTTCAGGCAAGCCGGACACCTCAGCAGGAAACGCCAAAACTGCCGGAGGCGGAAGAATGTTCCGCAATAGGGGTTCTTCATGGATTGATTCGTCCAAAATCAATGACAAAAGAAGAGTATCAGGTGGAAAAGAAAAAGCTGCAGAAAAAAACTGCGTTCCCTTCACAATCAGATGTATCTGAAACGTCTGCCGGTGGTTCTTGCGTTCGAGGCTGGGATGCCGGAGGAAAAGGAGGCGCGATCGAACGTCTTACGCAGGCCATGGATCGCGTGGTTATGAAGTGGTTCCGACAGCGTCAAATGATGTTGAAAAAAGCCCATCATTATCTGTGGAGATTCTGGGAAAAATTTCCAAAAAGCAGGACATATGGCAATCTTTGACAGAACCTGGTATGGAAGAGTTATGGTAGAACGTATTGAAGGCTTTGCGACGGAGAGTGAGTGGAAAACGGGCTTATCGCGAGATTAATGATATGGAAGAGCAGATTACCAATGCGGGAGGAATTTTGCTGAAATTCTGGATGCATATTGATAAAGATGAGCAGGAACGACGTTTTCATGAGAGAGCGTGATCCCGGAAAAGCAGTGGAAGATCGCAGACGAGGACTGGAGAAACCGCGCAAGATGGGACGACTATGAAAAAATACGTAGATGAGATGATCTTACGAACTTCGACGGAGTCTGCCCTGGATCGTGGTAGAAGGAAACAGTAAATATTATGCCCATCAAGGTGTTGAAAACGGTAGTAGATGCGATTGAACAAAAACTAAAAGAAATGCAGGAATAAAAGAAAGGAACTCTTTGCCAACGTGTGACAGAGAGTTCTTTTTTTGCTCAAAAACAATTGCATGATAGCCATACTGCGATAAAAAAAGTCAAGAAGCACGGAAGAAAGCAATTGTAAGAGTGTAAAAAATATGATAAAATGAAAATACTATGAGCAGGAGGACGACAGATGAGTAATTTTAAAGTAGAATTGAAAAAAAGTGGACGATTCCTATGAGGTACAGATCGGGAAAAATCTGATCCCGGAACTGGTGAAAGATTTAACCGGAGGGCTGGCAGGAAACATACATAAATTTGCAGTAATCACAGATTCTACCGTGGAGCCGTTGTATGGCAGACAGATCTGTGACAAATTAAATGAAGCGGGTGCGCAGGCAGAGTTGTTTGTGTTTCCTGCGGGAGAAAAAGCAAGGTAAGAAAGACAAAGGAAATACTGGAGGACGCGCTATGCTGGCAAAAGCGATTTCGGAGAGACTGCTGCGTTGTAGCCGTTGGCGGCGGCGTAGTTTCGGATCTCGCCGGCTTTGTGGCTGGTACGTTTGGCAGAGGAGTGCCGTTTGTAAATTATGCGACGACACTTCTTGCGGCAGCGGATGCTTCTATCGGTGGAAAAACAGCCGTAGATACAGATCTTTTGCGACCAATCTGATCGGTCTGATCTATCAGCCGAAAAAGGTTTATGTGGACATTGATACGTGGAAAACACTTCGAAAATCACCTGGTCAACGGAATGGCAGAAACGATCAAACATGCGTGTCTGGCGGATTTTGAATTATTTGAATATATTGAGGGAAACATTGATAAAATCTTACAGTGTGATCCGGAGGCGTGTGAATATATTTCCGAGAGAAACTGCAATGTAAAATATCAGGTTGTCATGAAGGATGAAAAGGAGAAGAGCCTGCGCGAGATTTTGAACCTCGGACACACAGTGGGACGCTATTGAGACAGTAAGCGATTACAAACTGCTTCATGGAGAGGCGCTTCCATCGGAATGGTGGCACAGGTGACACTCGGATGTAAACTTGGGTTCTTAACGGAAGAAGAGACCGATGTGATCGCGCAGAAAAAGTGGGGTCTGCCGGTGGAAATTCCGGATTATATTGACCGTGAGGGCTGGTAAAAGAAATTGTATACGGATAGAAAGTGCGGGATGGCAAACTCCGTTTTGTCTTCCAGAAGGGCATCAGCGAGGTCATGACATTTGGCGAAGATGTGTATGCAGAGACCGGTAGCGGAAGAGAAATCCGCGAAATTCTTATGAATATGTAAAAATGAGGATAGGATTGAATAAACGACAGCTGGGCAGTGAAAAGAAAAAGCTTGCGGCAGAGTATTTGCAGGAACGAGGGGATATGAGATGGTTACCTGCAATTACCGCTGCCGGCAGGCAGAAATTGATATTATTGCAAAAAAGAGGAATATTTGATTTTTATTGAAGTAAAAATATCGTAAGAATAAACAATGTGGGGGAAGTCTGTATAGTCTCCCATGCAAAACAACAGAAGATCTCTTATGCTGCCAGACACTATATAGCGAGACACAACATTCCTCTTGACCACCCGATGCGGTTTGATGTGCTTGCCATCGATGATGGAGATCATGCATATCAAAAATGCGTTTGAGACATACTAGTACTTGATTTTATTCGGAATCTTTAGTAAAATATACGGATGGAGGAATTGAAATGAGTAAACCAATTGTAACAATTGTTGGCCGCCCAAACGTAGGAAAGTCAACCTTATTTAATACACTTGCCGGAGAAAAATATCGATTGTAAAAGATTACCCGGAGTGATTTTGAGATCGAATTTATGCAGATATCACCTGGCTGGATCGCAGCCTTTCGTTGATTGATACCGGTGGTATTGAGATGGATAGTAAAAGATGCAATGCTTTCCCATATGAGAGAACAGGCAGAGATAGCCATAGAGACAGCAGATGTCATAATGTTTGTCACGGATGTCAGACAAGGACTTGTCGATGCAGACTTTAAGGTGGCAGATATGCTTCGCAAATCAGGAAAACCGGTTATCTTAGTGGTGAATAAAGTGGATAATTTTGACAAATTCATGCCGGATGTGTATGAGTTTTTATAATCTTGGCATCGGAGAACCGCATCCGGTATCGGCTTCGTCAAACTGGGACTTGGTGATATGTTAGATGCCGTGTGGGAAACTTGTGGATGCTGAAAAATTTGAAGAAGAGGAAGAAGACCGTCCAAAGATAGCCATCGTTGGAAAGCCAAATGCCGGAAAATCGTCTTTGATCAACAAATTGATCGGAAAAGACCGCGTGATGGTGTCGGATATCGCCGGTACGACGAGAGATGCCATCGATACCGAGGTGGTGCGTGACGGAAAAGAATATATCTTTATCGATACCGCGGGACTTCGCCGGAAAAATAAGATCAAAGAAGGATTTGGAGCGTTACAGTATCATTCGTACGGTAGCGGCGATCGAGCGATCGGATGTCGTCATATTGATGATCGATGCGGTGGAAGGTGTGACCGAGCAGGATGCGAAGATTGCCGGTATCGCACATGAACGCGGCAAGGGATTGATCATCGCCCGTCAACAAATGGGATGCCGTGGAAAAAAAAAGACAATCATACGGTAAAAAGAATATACCAATAAAGTAAGAGAAGTGCTTTCGTTCGTACCTTATGCGGAGATTGTATTTATTTCTGCATTGACCGGTCAGAGAACAAATAAATTATTTGAATATATTGAAAAAGTAATTCAATTTCATTCCATGCGTATTCAGACGGGTGTGCTGAATGAGATTCTGATGGAAGCGGTAGCGATGCAGCAGCCGCCGTCGAACAAGGGAAACGTTTGAAATTGTTTTACATGACGCAGGTGTCTACGAAGCCGCCTACCTTTGTACTGTTTGTAAACAGCAAAGAATTGATGCATTTTCGTATCAGCGTTATATCGAAACCGTATACGTGATACGTTTGGCTTCATCGGTACACCGATACGAATGTTCATTCGTGAACGGAAGGAGAAATAATCGTGAATTATATTATAACAGGTGTTATTATTTTAATCATAGGATATGCGTTTGGCTGTTTTTCTACCGGCTATTTTGTGGGAAAGAAAAACGGACTGGATATCCGTTTGACCGGAAGTGGAAATATCGGTACGACAAACGCATTGCGTTCGCTGGGGAGCCAAAGCCGGGGCAATTACCTTTTTAGGGGATGCGCTCAAAGCATTTATCCCGACACTTGTGGTAAAATTTGCCTTTGTCCGGCGATGGGATACGCGGATGATATTACTTACTTATTTACTCTTTTGGCGGGACTTGGTGTCGTGATGGGACATAATTTTCCGTTTTATCTGCATTTCAAAGGGGGGAAGAGGGAATCGCTGTGTCCGCAGCAGTTATCGTAGTATCAAACCTTCATCCGGTGTTTATTGAGTCGGTCTTGCTGTTTTTATTCTTGTTGTGGCAGTGACGAGATATGTTTCACTGGGATCATTGATCGTTGTATGGTATATTCAATCTTTACTTTATTATATTATCGGGAAAGTGACCTTTTTCCGGTGATTTTAATCGTAAGTTTATTGTTTACGATTTTAGCTTACATAAAACATAAAGCGAACATTATACGTTTGATTCATGGTACAGAAAATAAGTTTGGTGAAAAAAGGAGAAGAAGAGTGAAGAAAATTAGTTTTTGGGTGCAGGAAGCTGGGGAACGGCGTTAGCAATCTTATGTGCGAATAATGGACATAAGGTAACAATCTGGTCAAAGATCAAATCGAGACGGATATGCTTCGGGAAAAGAGAGCATGTAGACCGTCTTCCAGGAGTAAACTTCCGGACAGTATCGAGATTGAAGATGACCTTGAAAAAGCATGCACAGGACAGGATATTATTGTATTTTCGGTGGCTTCGCCGTTTGTCCGTTCGACAGCAGAACTGGCAAAACCATTTATCCGCGATGGACAGATTATTGTCAATGTCGGAAAAGGTATCGAGGACAAGACGTTGATGACACTTTGCGAAGTGCTTTCGGATGTACTTCGATGGCAGATATCGCCGTACTTTCCGGACCGAGTCATGCGGAAGAGGTTTCCAAAGGCGTACCTACTACAGTTGTAGTCGGGGAGCAAAATCTGAGAAAACCGGTGTATTTATTCAGGATGTGTTTATGAGCGAATGTTTCCGTGTATACATCAGCCCGGATATGATTGGCATTGAACTCGGCGGCTCTTTGAAAAATGTAATCGCGCTGGCTGCCGGTATGCTGGACGGTATGGAACTTGGTGACAATACCAAAGCGGCACTTATGACCCGTGGTATTTTGGAGATCAGCCGTCTTGGTGTGGAACTTGGCGGTAAGATGGAGACGTTTTTTGGCTTATCCGGAATCGGAGATCTTATCGTAACATGTACAAGCAAGCATAGCCGCAATCATAACTGTGGTTATCTTCTGGGAAAAGGTAAGACGCTGGAAGAGGCAAAAGCAGAGATTAAGCAGGGTTGTGGAAGGTGTGAACTGTGCGCAGGCGGCGATGGCGCTGGCAAACCGTTATCATGTATCGATGCCGATCGTAGAACAGATCAATGCAGTTTTGTTTGAGGGCAAGACGACCAAGCAGGCATTAAAAAGAACTTCTTGTGCGTGATCGTGTGAGTGAATACCGTACGCTTAGCTGGTAAAGACCGGAAAATAACTCCCCGGAAGTGTATTGAATAAAAATAAGAAAAAACAGCCATACTATCGAAAAAAAGGAAGGATGGCTGTTTTTTTATAATGAGGGAATTATTATTGGATTGATATCCGGGGCATTGATGAGTATCCAGGGGGGTATTTAATGCGGAAGTAACAAAACAAAAGCAGTATCTGGCTTTCAGCAGCATTTGTGCAGATCACGGCATTTGTGGTGTGCGTTCTGGCGTGGTTTATTACCGGGAAAGAGGGGACGATATCCAGCCTGTTTCAGGTACAACCGAAATACATGCTTTTAGGCGGTGCGATCGGGGCTTTATCACATACACGGTAATTCAGGCGATGAATCAATGCGGACCGGCAAAGAGCTGTTATGTTTATTGTTGCTGCCAGTTGATCGTTGCCTATCTGATTGAATTGATGGGATTGTTCGGCGTTGATAAGCAGCCGTTTGAATGGCGTAAGATCGTGGAGGCTTGATCGTGATGATCGCAGGAATCATAACCTTTAAATGGAAATAAGAAAAACTAAAAGTTTTTGTTGTAAAAAAATCATTTCAGTATTACAATAAAGATGTGCATTTTTGATTGTTGTTCCTGGAGACAGGAGAGCAAATATATGAAACAAAATACGATAATATTGTTACTTGCAGTGGTAGGAATCTGTGTTTGCGGCGGCATCTGGTTGTGTCAGGGGAAACAGGTGCAGCCTGCGGAGGCGATTGTGTCAGAAGGATGAACGATAGTTTGACGCAGCAAACGGCAGAGCCGGAGGATGGTCAATTTATATCCACATAGTAGGGGCCGTAAAAAGCCCGGTGTGTATACCTTTCAGAAAAAACCACGTGTGATCGAAAGTGGTTGAGAAAGCCGGCGGTTTTACAAAGATGCAGTTACTGCTGAGATCAATCAGGCAGAACTTGTGGAAGATGGTACTCAGCTTGCGATTGCCTCGCAGAAGGATTTTAAAGAAAAAGACGGACAGCAGGCAGAACAGACGGAGACAGGGAAAAGTAAATCTGAATACGGCGGCCAAAGAACAATTGATGACATTGACAGGAATTGGAGAAGCAAAAGCAATTGCGATCAGCAGCATATCGGGAAGAAAAGGGAAATTTCAAAAACCGGAAGATGCGATGAATATACCGGGGATCGAAAGAAGGCGTTTTTGACAAGATTAAATCCCAGATATGCGTATAAAAATAGAATAGAGAAGATTGGAAAGGAAGAGAGTAAATGGCAAAAGAAAGTTTTGGTGGTAGATGACGAGAAAATAATGATGCGTCAAGGGACTGCGTTTTAGTCTTGAACAGGACGGTATGGATGTGGATTGTGCGTACGATGGAGAAGAAGCCTTGACGGCAATCAAGCAGAATACATATGATGTGGTCTTATTGGATGTGATGCTTCCAAAATTTTCCGGTTTTAATGTATGCCAGCAGGTTCAGAGTTTTCGGATGTGCCGATTATTATGCTTACTGCCAAAGGCGAGGATATGGACAAAATTCTTGGATTGAGTATGGTGCGGACGATTATATTACCAAACCTTTCAATATTTTGAAGTAAAGGCGCGTATCAAAGCGATCGTGCGCCGCAGTTCCAAACGCGAAGCAAAAGAACAGGAAAATTCTTCTATCCGCATGTTTGGAGATATGAAAGTGAGACGTGACAGCAGACGAGGCTTTATTGATGAAAAAGAAGTAAATTTGACCGTAAAAGAGTTTGACCTTCTCGAACTCCTTATGAATAATCAAATAAAGTTTACAGCAGAGAAAAACTGCTCAATGACGTCTGGGGATACGAATATCTCGGAGATGTCAGAACGGTAGACGTTCATCAAAGGCGGCTTCGTGAAAAGATAGAAAAAGATACCGAGTGAGCTAAATTTATACATACAAAATGGGGTGTTGGCTATTATTTCCAAGCTTAAAAACTTTTTTTCATCAATTTAAAAGTACGCGTGTTCAAAGTCTTGGTGTGCTGGTAATTATTGGAATCATTCCTCTGATTATCTTTTCTGTTATTTTTTGAATGTATTTCGTTCATGAAGTATCAGTCAGCGGGTATCGGAGATTCAAGTGCGTGGAAATGTTATTTCCAATCTCATTGTAAGGTTCCGGTTATCTGGCGGCAGGAGAACCAAGTGAAAAAGTAGATACCGAATTTATCGCAGGTCTCGGATATGTATGATGGGAGAATCCTTATCATCGATTCGAGACTGAAAGTGGTACGTGATACGTATGGACTGGAAGAAGAAGGAATCGTCGTACTTCCGGAAGTGATTCAATGTTTCCGCGGGAGGCGACAAAGATTGTAAATCAGCACAAAAGCAGATAATGTGGAATCATCTCCCCCGTCGACAGCGCAGACCATAAATCCGTTTATGGTGTGATTGTTATGAATTTTCGTTTCAGTCGATTCAGACATTGTATGACAATATCCGCACGGTGAGTATTTCCATTATTTTACTTCTTGCATGAACATTATCGTGATTTCCTGGCTTTTACTCCGACATGTCGTAAACCACTGAAAGTGTGGTACGTGCGATCGGACATATTGAATCCGGTGATTTCAGCGAACAGATGGAAGTGCGGGATAATATTGAGGTAGAGCAGATTTCGGATGCTATCAATTCCATGCTTACGAAAGTGCAGAATCTGGAAGACTCGCGGCAGGAATTCGTTTCTAACGTATCACATGAATTAAAAACGCCGATTACGTCAATCAAAGTTTTAGCAGAATCTTTTGACAATGCAGGAAGATGTTCCGGTCGAATTGTACCGGGAATTTATGGAGATATCAATCAGGAACTTGACCGCATGAATAAGATTGTCAATGACCTGCTGTCTCGTGAAAATGGACAAATCCGCGGTTCAGATGTCGATTGAAGAAGTAAATATCAATGAATTTATCGAGGGGGATTCTAAAGGAATTACGCCGATCGCCTCAAAGCGCAATATTGAGATTATCTTTGAAAGTGTGCGCCAGGTAAGTGCCCAGATTGACAGTGTAAAACTCGGAATGGCATTTACCAATATTATTGAAAATGCGGTGAAATACAATTTTGACAATGGCTGGGTAAAAGTGCGTTAAACGGCAGACCACAAGTTTTCTACTACGCGTAGCGGATTCCGGCAGGAATACCGGAGGAACTTCAGGATCATATCTTTTGAGCGCTTTTACCGCGTGGATAAGGCGAATCCCGGAAACCGGTGGAAATGGATTGGGACTTGCCATTACGAGAAATGCGGATATTGTTGCACCGTGGTTCCATCAAAGTGCATAGTGTGGAAAAACAGGGTACGACGTTTGCAGTGAGAATCCCATTGACTATCAGGCACAAGGAGGGAATTCATGATGAAACCGATTCGTTTTTTGAGTGTGTAATGATTGTCCTTGTATTGTGCTGTGGGTGCCAAAGGACGGTGAATCCGGAACAAAAGGGAAATATTACCTTTGTATCAGATGAAACGAAACTGCAGTCAAGCGAATATGAAATTGTGCGCATCAGAAGATAATGTCGCCGTTATTCAGGAATTGTTAGACTGCTTTTTAAAAGTGTGTGGCAAATAGATAATTTCCACTAAAGGAAAAACAATTAACGATTACATTCTGTCTTTTATTATAATCAGATAAAATTGACGAAGTGTTGAATCGTGCCGTTATCGTAAAGACGCTCTGTCAGTTGAGCAGTGTGAATATGTAGAATTTTTATGGGGCGACAATCCTCTTGTGATTGACGGAGAAACCGTAGGGAATTGGCGAGTAAATTGTCATTTCTTGATTCCGTCGGAGAAGGATATACACAGGAAAAATATGTAACATTGGTATTTTTCTTCCAATGATGGAACGAAGATGCAGGAAATTACTACCAAATTGACACTACGACATGACAGTACCGGGGTGGCACGTCTGTCGATCGAGCAGTTGCTTGAAAGGTCCGAATGATTTCGATGCCAATACTTCGGATGTGCAGAGATACGATTCCGGCAAGTGGAACAAAAGTTAAATTCCTTTGACAATCCGCACACGTGTTGCGTGGATTTTGTAAGGAATTTATGAATATGCAGGCGGATGTCAGCAGCGGTGTAGTGGTATATAGTATTGTAAATGTGAGTTGTCCGATGTAACAAAAGCGCAGTTTACGATTGACGGAGCAAACAGCAGGAGATATACGGGGATATTAAGAACTTTACAGGTTCGTTTGAACGAAATTTGATATGGTCTCCAGATGCCAGTAAAGGCGTTGAAAAAGGGGATGAAAGAAATAAGAACAAATCGACCATTGGTGATGTTCTTTTTCCTTGTGATGTTGGGAATTGTGATTGGAATCAATTTCGTGACAATTCCCGGGAAAACTGGGAAGAGAAATTATTTACGCAGCGGAATTGTGAAACGATTCAAATGTCGGCTTGGGAAGCAAAATGCTAACGTTATCTCAGGTAAAACCGCAAAGTACCGGAACAGATAAAAGAATTTTGAGAAAATACTTTTTGAAAAAATCGATCAAACATCAAACAAAATTTATTTCCCAAATCCAGATCGGAAATGAAATCCAGGTAACAGGAGAGGCAGAGAGTTTTGAACAGGCGGGAGATCCGACAGTTTGATGCCCGTTCGTACTATGAGGCAATGCAGGTAGATGCACGCGTATTTGTGTCACATATTCAGATTCTGGAACGTTTCAACCCGGTAAGCAATACGTAACCGGAACGAAGTACAATTG
>VOFC01003364.1_pt1 | contig 13646 bp, 16 predicted proteins | sample 5384161 | NCBI WGS metagenome assembly VOFC01 (sample SAMN12384722, study PRJNA508395) | human gut metagenome | isolation source: healthy gut B | host: Homo sapiens | reverse complement strand
CAGTTATTACGTATTAAGCAAATATGCCGCATTCGCCAAAGCGATACCTCAGGTTTATTTCGACGCTTCCACCCGCTTCATGCGCGGACTGGACAGTGAAGGCAACTGGCGTACACCTTTCAATCCCGTTCTTCCAATCACCTGCAATGATGATTATTGTGAAGGTACCGCTTGGCAATGGACCTGGTTCGTGCCTCATGATGTGGACGGATTGGTAGATCTTATGGGAGGCCGGGAGGCTTTTATCGGCAAGCTGGACTCTTTGTTCATCGCTCCTTCGGCTATGGAAGGTGAATCGGTATCCGTTGACATTTCAGGTCTGATAGGGCAGTATGCGCATGGAAATGAGCCAAGCCACCATCATCACATCTATAAACTATGTCGGTCAGCCTTGGAGAACGCAGAATATCGGTACAGGTCTGCTGGTCTATCTGGCCGGTTTCTTGAAAGATGAATACGAAGGTCCTGCCGAAGATGCGGTACTCTATTCCTGGACGGTCATTATGATTGTCCTCGGAGGAGTGATGTTCGCTTTGGGACTTTATCATACCCGTATGCTGCCTTCGGGCAAGCATGCCCATTCGGTCACCTCTTTTTCGCAGAGTATGGCCGAGTTATGGAATGTCATCCGGAACTTCTTTACTAAAAAGCATATCGTTTATTACATCTGCTTTATTATTTTATATCGTTTTGCCGAAGGGTTTGTGATGAAAATTGTACCTTTGTTCCTGAAAGCCGGTCGTGATGTGGGCGGTTTGGGATTGACAGAACAGGAGATTGGCATTTATTACGGAACCTTCGGAGCGGCAGCTTTCGTACTCGGTTCATTGCTGGGCGGATATTATATTTCCGCACGTGGATTGAAAAAGACTTTGTTCTCCTTGTGTTGTGTATTCAATCTGCCTTTTATGGCTTACACGCTGCTTGCCATTTTCCAACCGCAGAGTGCGCCTCTTATCGGCGGAGCCATTGTGCTGGAGTATTTCGGATATGGCTTCGGCTTTGTGGGGCTTACCTTGTTCATGATGCAACAGGTGGCTGCCGGCCCTCATCAGATGGCGCATTATGCTTTTGCATCGGGTATCATGAACCTGGGTGTCATGTGCCCGGTATGATGTCCGGATATGTCAGCGACTGGCTGGGCTATAAACTGTTTTTCATCTTTGTGTGGTTGATATTCTATCATGGAGTTATTACTACTTGCAAACGGTTTCCGCTATTCTATGGGAGCAGCCATTCTTGATAAAGAGAATCCTGCCAAAGTGTTATATCGTACCCGTCCGTATCTGCTTGCACCTGCTGCCCTTATGAATTGCAGGGAGATGTGCCCAATGTAGTATTCCCTTTGCGCCTCTTTGCAGGATGGAGATAAAGTAGCTGTATATTATGGCGCTGCCGATACAGTTGTTGGCATGGCCTTTGGCTATATTTCGGAAATCATAGAATTTACGAAGAAAACAGCATTGTATAGTTAATCCCTTTAAAGAATCAGTCGACTATGAAACGTATTTTATTGGCTTACTACACTTTCTGCCCTTTGATCTGCTTCCCGGCGTTTGCCGGAGGTGGAGAGGGGGTTACCTATAAGCTATGTCAATCCTTTCATCGGTACTACCAACTTTGGAACTACGAATCCGGAGCGGTCTGTCCTAATGGAATGATGTCCGTGGTCCCTTCAATGTGATGGGATCGGAAGATAATAAGTATGATAAAGATGCTCGTTGGTGGTCTACCTCTTACGAGTATCACAATTGTTTTTTCACCGGCCATTCGCATGTCAATCTGAGGGTGTAGGGTGTCCCGAACTGGGATCTTTATTGCTGATGCCTACTACGGTGAATTGTCCGTAGATTATAAAGAGTATGGAAGTCGTTATAAAGATGAACAGGCTTCTCCGGGATATTAAGTAATTTCCTCTGACCGCTATAATGTAAAGACTGAGGTGTCTCGCCACTCCCCGCACGGGGTGTTTCACGTTTTACGTTTCCTGCCGGACAGAGTCATGTATTACTGAATTTGGGTGAAGGACTGACGAATGAAACCGGTGCTTTCTTTTGAAACAGGTGAGCGACACCGAATTTGAAGGTATGAAATTATTGGGAACTTTCTGCTATAATCCCAGGCGGTATTTCCTATTTATTTTGTAATGCGTGTCAACAAGCAACCGGCATCCAGCGGTTATTGGAAAAAGCAGCGTCCCATGACCGGAGTGGAAGCTGAATGGGATCCCGACAACGGACGCTACAAACTTTATACCCGTTATCGTAAGGAAATAGCCGGAGATGATATCGGTGCTTTTTTACTTTCAACACGACGGAAGATGAACAGATCGAAGTACAAATGGGAGTTTCTTTTGTAAGTATAGAAAATGCCCGGTTGAATCTGGATACAGAGCAAAGTGGAAAGAATTTCAGTCAGGTATTGGCTGATGCCCGTATGCGTTGGAATGAGGATCCTTCGCGTATCCTTGTCGAAGGCGGAACGGAAGAACAGAAAACTGTCTTTTATACTGCTCTTTACCATACATTGATACATCCCAATATCCTGCAAGATGTCAATGGTCAGTATCCCGCCATGGAAAGTGATCAGATTCTGACAACAAAGGGAGAGCGTTACACTGTTTTCTCGCTTTGGGATACGTATCGTAATGTTCACCAACTCTTACGTTGGTTTATCCGAACGTCAGTTACAATGGTGCGTTCCATGCTCGATATGTATCGCGAAAACATGGTTGGCTACCTAAATGGGAACTCTACGGACGTGAAACGTTGACTATGGAGGGTGACCCGTCTATTCCTGTCGTCGTTGATACCTGGATGAAAGGCTTTACGTGATTTTGATATCGATCTGGCTTATGAAGCTATGTACAATCTACTTTGCCCGGTGCCGAGAATTTGCTAAGGCCGGATAATGATGATTATATGTCATTAGATATGTTCCTTTGCGTGAACAGTACGATAATTCAGTTTCTCATGCATTGGAATATTATATTGCCGATTATTCCCTTTCCCTGCTGGCGGATGCATTGGGTAAGAGGGCTGCGGAACAGGGTAAAAAGCAGAAGCACGGAAATATCAGGCTGATGCCCGTCTTTTTATAACCGTTCATTGGGATATAAACACTACTATAGTAAGGAATTTGGTACTTTCCTGTCCCATTCTGCCTGACGGTCAGTTCTATTCACCTTTCAACCGAGACAGGGAGAGAATTTTGAACCGAATTCCGGTTTTCATGAAGGATGCCTGGAATTACAGTTTCTATGTTCCCCACGATGTGAAAGGGCTTGCCCGTCTCATGGGTGGACAGAAACCTTTCATTGAAAAAAAACTTCAGCGTGTCTTTGACGATGGTCTCTATGATCCTGCCAATGAACCCGACATTGCTTATGCTCATCTCTTTTTCTTATTTCAAGGGCGAAGAATGGCGTACGCAAAAAAGAGACTCGAAGGCTTTTGCAGAAGTATTTTAAAATGCTCCCGATGGTATTCCCGGTAATGATGATACCGGTACCATGTCTACCTGGGCCATCTTTAACATGATAGGATTTTACCCCGACTGTCCTGGTGATCCGTATTATACCCTTACTACGCCTGTATTCGACAAGGTGGTGATTCGTCTTGACTCTGATACTTGGGGAAGCGATAAGCTGGTGATAGAAACTGGGCGCCCCTTCAACAGAGTCCTTATACATTCGTGAGATGGAGTTAGGAGGGAAGAAATTATCCCGCTACCGCATCAGTCATGAAGAACTGGTAAAAGGTGGAGTGCTGAGATTTATACTTGATAGTATAAAAGAAGAGAAGATAAAAACAACTTTGATCAAAAAACGGGTGATCACAAACCACTTGCGATCACCCGATATTTTCATTGTTTTCGTGTTTAGGGTAATGTTAGTAAAGAGAGAATTTATAGTATTTTATTTCATAGGTTCCACTGTATAACCTTTTTCTTTCAATAGCTTCAATACCCCATTTGTTCCTGGCAGATGTCCTGCACCCACTACAAAGAGAGTAGGGGTTTCTTTCATGATTGAAGGCATTTTCTCAATCCAGGCTTTGTTGCGGTTGTCTCAACAGATCTTCCATTTCTCCCGTTGAGGGTCACAAGAGTTGCCGTCACGCTCTTCCATCAGTTTCAACATTTCGTCCAGGTTTTGAGCTTTATAGGCATTGTTCAAGCGTTTGGTTTGATCCATAGCTTTATCGATATCACTTACTAAACAGTAAAGCAGATTTGCCTGGCGTTGCAATGTTTGACTATTGAGCAGTACGTTGATTTGTGATATCGAGTTTCCAAACCGCCTACTTTCTTGCCACTCTGTATAGCTTGTTGTTGGAAGTAAGTATCCAGTTGTTCTTGTGGGATTGAAACCACCCAAATGCTTCATACATAAAATAAGAGTCAATTGCTGGGTGATGAAAGCCGGTTTCATTTTAGCTAACATGGCAATATCCGCCATCAGGTTTTCTTTTTACAGCCTTACCTACTAACTCATATTGTTCGGGGGTGAAGAGAACTTGAAGGGTCGTGTCTCCCGCCATCATCATGTTTTGCTGCATCGTTTGCATGAATTCAGGAGACATTGCTTCGGACATAACTACTTCTCCATATACTTGTGAAGTACCGTCTACTGCCTCTGGCAAACCGGCAATGCTGTCTTTTATGCTTAGCGGCGCTAAATGGTGCGTTCCTAAAATGTATGAGGGCTTTTCCAGGCCGTTACCGGATATTTTCCAGAGTAACTGCGCATTGGCATTCAGTGCGATGCCGATAAAAAGGAGAATACCTAAAATCTTTTTTTCATTATTTTTCTATTTAGAGTTCATTTGAATATTGCTTATTATTTTACTCGTCCTCCGCGAAGCCAGTATTGCGTGTAGTATTGCTTCGTTGAGACTGCTGACAATAACTCCTTTTACTTGTGCTGGCATGTATGAATTTCCCATTTTTAAGATAGATACCCACATGGGCCACTCTTTTCTTGACGCACGACTGGTGAAAAACACCAAATCTCCCCTCACGCAGGTTGCGACAGGAGACTTTATTGCTTTCTTTGAGTTGTTCATCGGTGCTTCTGGATAAACGGATGTTGTATACCTGCTTATAGAGTTGTGATACCAGTCCGGAACAATCTGTTCCGCGTTTGTTGTCACCGCCTGCGCGGTAGGGGACACCTATCCACTCCGCAGAGGCTATGTACAATTTGTGGTTATCTTCCTTATTTATGTCTATTCCCATGCGGACAGAAGCTTTTGCCAGCGCTTTGTAGTCGAGACGAGGTGCTGATGTATGGCAAGAACTTAAACTAAAAGTCAGTCCGATAAGTGCAACTATATAAGAGAGGTATTTCTTCATGCTTGTTCCTCTTTTCTCTTCCGTTGAACAATTGTTTCCTGAGCCGTCATTTCCATTTTCTCTTCTTCAATTTCTTCTTCTACTCTGACATTAAAATAGTCTTCAAGCTCCTTTTTCAGCCGAGTTATTCTCATTCTGAATATCACGGATAATCACTCCATTCTCCATCAGAGCAATACGTGGACACACATCCACCGTATGGTTCAGGTTATGACTTGAAATAATGACTGTGGCATGGTGATCTTCATTGTATTTTCTCAGCAGGTGCTTGATGATGGACTGTGAACTCGGATCAAGGAAATTGAACGGTTCATCCAGGATCAGCAATTGCGATGATGCAGCATGGCGGAGATAATACCTATTTTCTGCTTGTTTCCGCAGAGAAGTTACGGATGAATTTCTTTTGTCCGAGGACTTCGTTACTCATGAAGCGTTCAAATGGAAGCAGACGTTCGTCTACCTCTTCTTTTTTCAGACCGTACATTTTACCGATGAAGTAGAAATATTCTTCGGGAGTGAGGTAATCAATCAGGAAACCATCATCGATGAAAGCACCTGTGAATTGTTTCCAGTCTTCATTTTTGGATACATCGATGTCATTGATTGTCACATTTCCCAGATCTGCCTGTAGCAGGTCCAGTATCAGACGGAAGAGGGTAGTCTTACCTGCACCATTGTTGCTCTACCAATCCTAACATATCGCCCTGGTAGATGCTATATTTCTCGATATCTACGGCTTTTTTTTTTCGCCGAAGTTTTTTGAAGTTGGTTAATCTCTATCATATTTGTTATTATTTTTGTCTACTATCGTGAAATCCTTCCATATTCTTATATCGGCGCTTCATAAAGCGATGATATACATTCCGTAGCCACCATCTTGAAGTTGCGATGAATAGTATGCCGACAACTAAGAGAATCCATGGGTTACTTTTGCCCACCGTCGCATTCAGTACGAAGAATAGTAGCAACGGCACTCCGAATGCACCTCCTGCAATGAGGTTCTGCAAACCGGTACCCACATTTTGCCGTCCGGTCATTTTGGCGTTCAGGTCGAGCGTCTTGTTGTTGTACACTGCCAACTGAAACAGACAGAAGTATACGGCACCCGGAACGAATATGATCCAAGCGGTGCATTCCAGTACAGATACTTTTACCCGTCACCATACCCGTATCATCAGCACAAACGGATGATGAGTGCGATGCTGTACAAGATGTATTTGGCACGCAACAATGAATAGATGGACTCCTTGCGGCTCATCAGTCCGTCAATGTAGTTACCTTCGTAGCTCATCAGCGGAGAGAGGAACAGAATTCCGAAGATGATATAGTTGTAAAGTACGAAGAAGTCGCGGAGCCACCATCGTAAATATCAGAAAAACTGATGGTAAGACTGAAAATCAGTACTATAGCGGTAACGGAATAAAGTGACTTCCTGCCTGCACACCTTGTTGCGTAGTAGCAATTTCAACTCCAGCCGGATGTATTCGCCTATTTCGCCATAACGGTCCAGGAACTTGTATTCGGATACTGTTTTTACTTGAACGGTAGTGTCTTCTGTTTTATTCAGTTCATTGTAGACCAGTTTTTGCATAATGCTCGGTTGATGAAAAACACATAAGGGAAATGGCTACCAGGACACAGATAAATGTGAGTATGTTTCCCGTGATAAATCCTTCACCCAGATCAATGAAGAAACCGAATAACGGACTGTCATCTGGAACGAAAAGTGCAGCTGCAATACCTCCGTATACGACTATCGGCAAGAGAACCCACCAGATGCGTTCGTCCATCAGCGTACGACATAGCAGATACCAGTAATTATTGAATACGATGAGCAACCAAATACCAATGCAGTAGGTCAATACACCTCCTATTCCATAAAATTTGGTAACAGTGATAATAGCGAACGGAACGAACAGGAAGAGCCAAAGCAAATTAAAGCTGTTAAGTCCCGAGCGTAGGAGCAGGGAAGTCGATAAGACGACTCTTTTGATGGGGAGCAGTAAGTATGGTTTAACTTCCTGTGTCGGTGTTTTCAGGAAGGGTAACCGCAAAAGGAAGTCCAGGGCGAGTATGAAGATCAGGCCGCTGTTCATTACGTGATAGGCTTTGGCGCCTCCGTCGAAGGCGAAAGCGAATGTTGTTCCGAAGAAAATGAGATACCCTGCCCAGAATACACTCATGAAGTACATCCAAAACTTTCCGAACTTACTTTTCTCGTACATCGGATGCCGCTTTTCAGCTAACTTTCCGTGAAATCCGTAGCTCAAGAAATAGATTCATGTTGTTTAGTGATTAGTTGTTAGTGATTAATGGAGTGATTGGAAGGTAGTGATTAGTAATAAGTAAGAAATGCACTCGCTTATCACTAATCACTTATCCTTTATCACTATTTGTTGGGTACCGTCATGGTTACCTTGATTTCATTTCCTTTTGTTTCAACAGGTCAGATAAAACTTTTGAATATCTTTAGCTGTGATGCTATTTACGATATCCGTGTATCCTTCTGTCATATCCATGCCATAATAGAAGTAATCGTTCAGATTATTCATCCAGTATCCGTTTTCTTTCTGGTTGTCGGCATACTTCTTCAGCATGTACTCTTTTTACTTTCTGCAAGTGTATTGTCTGACGGTCCTTCGGCTGCAAAAGTTTCTTCAACTCATCTACTACAATACCTGCCAGTTTATCTTTCTTTAGCAGGATCGGTCTGGAAGACAATCTGCAACAATAATTGTTCTTTTTTCGGATACTTCTGTAAGTCGCCAAAACAGTTTACACCATATGTACCCACCTTCTTTTTTCGCGTACTTCTTCAGTATAAACCATATCAAGAACCTGAGTTGCAAAGCTCAGCAAAAATGTCATTCTTTAGAGTATAAGGAGCTTTACCGCTGTACAGGAATACGATGGTTGCTGTAGGAGTTTGTTGCTCTTTTGGCATATTCATTTTTGTACACACCTTTGCGTATACTCATCTTCGTATCTTTGAAGGTCTCTTTGCGATTGATGGCAGGCAGTGCACCTAAGTATTCGGCAATCAGTGGTTTGGCAGTTTCAAGGTCAATGTTTCCGACAAAGTAGAATGTAAAGTCGCTGGCATCTTTGAAACGGTCGTTGTACATTTCCAGAATACGGTCGTAATCAATCTGATCCACCATTTCCGGTTTCATCATTACTACACGCGGGTGATTATTGTACATTGCTTTCTGTAAAGAGTCGTTTATAGAAGAAAGAGGGATTTGCCTGCGCACTTTCCAATTGGGCTTTCATACGGTTTTTAAAAGATTCGAATGCTTCCGCATCTTTACGGGGAGCGGTGAAGGTGAGATATGTCAGCTGCATCATAGTTTCAAAATCTTTTGGTGAGCAGGTACCGAATACATTCTCAGTGGTAGCACCCAGACCGGCATTGACGGAAACTTCTCTTTGCCAGCCAGTACTTTCGTCAAGTCTACTTGGCTGAAGTTACCCAAACCACCTACAGCTATTACGTTGTCCATAACGGCAAAGTTCAGTGCGTCTTGTCGGGGAAAAATGGATTTACCACCCAGACTGGTACCCTTTCATGCGGATTTCATCAGCTTTTGAAATCAGTCTTCTTTACATAGACAGTTACACCATTTGAAAGAACTAATTTTGTACTACCATAGATATCGCCTTCTTTCTCAGAAATGATTTTACCACCTTTCGGGGCTTCTTTTCATCAGCGGTTCGTCAGATACTTTGTCTACGTATGCTTGCAGGTCGAGATCTTTCATACCTTTCAGTAAGTTGATAACTTCTTCTTTGTCGGGTATTTCAAGCCTTCTTTGCAGGACCGCAATTATAACTACTTGATTGCTATCCGGAACGAGTTGCTGCATTACCATATTCATGGCCTGTAGGGGAATGTTAGGAGCCAGTTGGTTCATCATAGCGTACTGAGCTTCAATCCCCGGGATAGGCTCGCCATTCAAGAAGTTCTGTACATATTCTCTTACGTAAGAACCGTGCTTGGTCTTTTCGCGTTCGTTGTAGGCAGACTCTAAACTCTGCAAATAGTTGGCGCGTGCGCGTGCATATTCTGATTCGGTAAAGCCGAAGCGACGTGCACGTTCAGTCTGTAGTAAGGTTTTCAAGGCTGTTTCAATGCCGTCGGCTTTACTTGAGGCAGAAAGTGCGAAGGCTTCTTTGGTTTTAGCGACAAAGAAGTCGCTATAGTAACTGCTTGCACGGGTAAACGGTGGGTTAGCACTTTGCACCAATTCGCTCAGGCGGGCGTTCAACATACTACTGATCATGCTCGTCATATATTGTGAAGCAAGGTAGCCTACATTATTCTTTTTCTGAATCAGAGTCGCATTTGCTTGAAGTAAATCTCAATTGACGGGTCATCTACTTCCTTATCTGTACCGATAGCTACGATGGGTTCCTTATTATCAGTAACAGGATAGTAAGTGCGTTCTGCCGGATTTACCGTTTTTGTACATCGGCGAATACTGCCTTTAGTTTAGCTTCTACGGTGTCTACATCGATATCACCTACAATAACGATACCTTGCAGATCAGGACGATACCATTTGTGATAGTAATCGCGGATATCTTTATAAAGGGAAGTTGTTGATTACATCAATAGAGCCGATAGGCATACAATCTGCATATTTGTCACCCTGATATAGTTGGGAGCAGGTCAGTGTAGACGCGCAACATACCACTGTTGCGGCTGCGCCATTCTTCACGGATCACACCACGTTCTTTGTCGATTTCATCGTCTTTGAGTAGGATATAGTTAGACCAGTCGTGCAGGATCAGCAGACAGGAGTCCAATACACCGGTGACGGTCAATCGGACATTACTGATGTTGTAAACAGTTTCGTCTATGCTGGTATAAGCATTTAAGTTAGTACCAAATTTGATACCTACGGTTTCGCAATCAAAGGGATGACGCCGAGGCCTTTATCATCACCGGGAAATTTTTAGTACCGTTGAAGGCCATATGTTCCAAGAAGTGGGCAAGTCCGCGTTGTTGCGGTTCTTCAAGAATGGAACCTACTTTCTGGGCAATATAGAACTCAGCCCGATTTTCGGGTAATTTGTTGTGGCGTATGTAATACGTCAGGCCATTGTCTAATTGGCCGATACGGACATTTTTGTCCACGGAAGGGGCGGAAACTTCATTTGCTGCGCTACCGCTTGTTGGAAACCGCACATAGAACGAATGCTACTGCCAGTAAACTGTGAAATAAAAATGTTTCATGTTGATGAAAATTAAAATTGTTTCTTGACCTATTTGTCGAAGAGGAGAGGAGAAATCACAGGAAGGATATATTTTTTTATATGAATGATAATTTAGCAAATTATCATTTTTATCGCCTCACGAATTCGTACCAGTTTCGTCAGTAGTCCTTCCAGTAAATCGAGCTTCAGCATATTGGCACCATCGCTTTTGGCTATTTCGGGGTGCTCATGTGTTTCAATAAACAATCCGTCTACACCAACCGCAACACCGGCTTTGGCAACGGTTTCAATAAGCTGCGGCACACCACCTGTCACTCCCGCTTGTCTGATTGGGTTGTTGCAGAGAATGTGTAACATCCAGAATGACCGGATAACCGAAGGTTTGCATTTCAGGAATGCCGCGGTAGTCTACAACAAGGTCTTGATATCCGAAAGTTGTTCCACGTTCGGTAATCATAACTTCTTATTTCCGGCTTCTACTACCTTTTCCGCAGCAAAGCGCATGGCGAGTGGAGACAGGAACTGTCCTTTTTGATGTTAACCACCTTTCCTGTTTTTGCAGCAGCTATCAGAATGTCTGTCTGGCGGCAAAGGAATGCGGGTATTTGCAGCACATCCACATATTCGGCAGCCATTGTCGCTTCATCTGCAGAATGGATGTCGGTAACGGTAGGGACACCGAAAGTATCATGTACTTTCTGTAACACTTTCAACGCTTTTCATCGCCTATTCCCATAAATGAGTCCAGACGTGAACGGTTGGCCTTTGCGATAAGAGCCTTTAAATACATAAAGGTATTTGTAATTTCTCCGTGATATTTACCACACGTTCGGCAATACGCATTGCCATCTCTTCTCCTTCAATAACACAAGGACCTGCTAGCAGAAAGAAGTTTCCGGCAGGATTATTTTTAATTCAATCATAAGTAATTAGTGTATAGTGCTTAACGTTAATCGTTATTCTTAGTTGGGTATAATCAATGTTATCGCTTCATGCAGCACACCAATGTCCAGTGGAAAATGGCGGTCGAGAATGCGTCCGTCCAAGTCCACTGAAGCATTTTGTGCACGTAATACCTTTATCTTTTTGGGTACGGTAGGGTTTTACCACTTTATGGTTTAGAATCCGTCCTTCCATCAACATCCATATTCCCGAAAAGAGTTGCAACAGTTCGGGGCGATAGATAACCGATACATCCAGCCAGCCATTGTAAGGTACTGCACTGGGTGCCTGTCCGTATCCCCATGCACTGCCTATGCACACCGTCATAATGCGCCCGCGTATATGCTCGCCGTTTATTTTGAAGGTGCATACGATATAATTTCCGCTCAAAAATTAAGGAGATGAATGCCATAAAATAGGAGAGGAACTTTACCCCCAGAAACGTTTGCATTGGTCGGTGATTTTTACAATGCTGGCGCCGAACCGATGTTGATGGCATTCAGGAAATAGCGGGTCATGTGTTTTTGGCCGTCATAGTAGTAGCAGGTGCCTACGTCTATTTTGCGGCGGCGATTATTTATGATACAATCTACGGCTTCCTTGTATTCCGAACTCATCTCCCAATATTTGGCAAAGTCATTTCCGATGCCGTTGGGGATAATGCCGATGGCGATGTTCTCTCTATCTTCCGCGTTGGAAAGCATTATGCCGTTGATCGCATCGTTCAGTGCGCCGTCACCTCCTACAACGACAATGGTGCGGTAACCGTTGTTGGCAAGAATATGCCTGCCAGACGTTCTACGGAGCCGAACCCTTCCGGACTGCACATAGTCGTAAGACACGCCTTTGCTGTCCATATATGCTTTAATCTCTTTCCACCGTTTCTGCACTTTGCGCGTTCCGGCTTTGGGGTTATAGATTACGCCCCATTTATCGGGTTCTACACTCATATATCCGTTTCTTTCAATCGGTCCAACATTTTCATAAATCTGCCGCTTAAGCGGTGTTGCCGTCAAAAAAAGATACTAAATCTCTTTGAGTTTTGACTTTACAAAAAGCTATCTTTTTTTCTTCCATGGGCCACCGGGCGTCCATCCAATGGATAGTAAAGCCTCGTCTTTCCATCCCCCGGAACCAGGTCATCTGTCGTTTGGCAAACTGGTGGATGGCTATTTCCAGACGGCTGAACATTTCATCATAGGTCAGCTTGCCAATGACGTAAAGTGTCAGATACTTGTATTCCAGTCCGTAGTAAATGAGGTCGTCGGGACAAATGCCTGAATCTATCAGCCGGCGTACTTCATCTACCATTCCTTCCTCCAGTCGTTGGCGCAGGCGACAGGTAATTTTCTCACGCCGAAGTTCCCGGTCTATGTCTACGCCGATGATGAGGCTGTTCAGCTGTGGGAATGAGCGTGCGTCTATCGGAGTATGAGCATAATATTCTTCGATTTCAATGGCTCGGATGGCTCGTTTCACCGTATCTACATCCGTTGTATTGTGCAGGCTCTTATAGGTTTGCAATATTTCGGTAAGCTCTTCCAGTGATTTATTTGCCAGGCGATTGCGCAATTCCGGATTCTCGGGTACAGGCAGTAGTTTGTATCCCTTGAGTACGGATTCCAAATACATTCCCGTTCCGCCGCATACAATGGGCAGGCAGCCTTTTTGTTTAATGCTTTCATAGGCGGTTCAGGAAATCGCGTTGGTATTCGAATACATTGTATTTATATCCCGGGTCGGCTATATCAATAAGGTGGTAAGGTACTTGTCTGCCGTTTACAATGTAGTCGGCCAGGTCTTTTCCTGTACCGAGATCCATGCTCCGGTATATTTGCCGGGAGTCGGCACTGATGATTTCCGTATTGAGTTCTGCTGCCAACGCGGCGGCAAATGGAGTTCTGCCGGATGCTGTAGGGCCTAATATGGCGATTAAATCATAGTCAGGCATATACTAAGTATTTGTAATTCGTTTACAAAGATAATGCAATTTGCGGGTAGATAAAAAAGAACCGGTTCATTTTATTCTGTGAGGATATAATTTCTTTTACATTTAAAGCGTATATCTGAAAAAGGAAGTAAAAAAAAACGTCCTTCTTCTTAAAAGGTGTTATAAAACATATCTTTTTC
>VOFC01004247.1_pt1 | contig 13649 bp, 26 predicted proteins | sample 5384161 | NCBI WGS metagenome assembly VOFC01 (sample SAMN12384722, study PRJNA508395) | human gut metagenome | isolation source: healthy gut B | host: Homo sapiens | reverse complement strand
TAATACGGCATATAAGATACTGTTAACTGATATACTAACTGCTAATAAATTCATATCTTACCTCCTTAAATAACTCCGGTAAAACCGGTAAACGCTATAACCATTAATCCTGCTGAAACAAGAACAATAGGTGTTCCCTGGAAAGGCTTTGGAATATTATTGTGTTCTGATTTTTCTCTAATTCCTGCAAGGATAACAATTGAAATTAAGAAACCGAATGATGTTCCAAATGAACATGCAAGACTTTCTGCAAAATTGTACCCATTGTCAATGTTAGAAATAGCTACACCTAAAAACTGCACAGTTTGTTGTAATAAGTGGAAGGTATACACCAAGTGCTTCATATAAAGGTTTAATGAACTTCTTCAAAATCATTTCAACAAGCTGAACTAATGCGGCAATTACAAGAATAAATACAATAGTCTGTAAATATTCAAGATTAAGTGGTGTAAGAATTGCATAATATACACCATATGTAACTGCTGATGCAATCATTATAACAAAGATAACAGCTGCTCCCATACCTGCCGCTGTATCTGTCTTTTTTTGATACTCCAAGGAATGGGCATAATCCTAAGAACTGACTTAATACTACATTATTAACTAAAGCAGCACCTACTGCTATTAACATACATTCTGCCATTTATGCTTCCTCCTTTTCTTCTTTATTACACTGTGAATAATCACTGCCACAGCCTGTACAACCTGCACAGCCCTGTTCGCACTGAAGCTTTCTAGGCATTTTCCCCATGACTTATTCTAATCTGGTTCTGTATTGCAATTAAAGCAGCAAGAACAAAAGAATGCTCCCGGTGCCATAACAAAGATTCCAATACCATCCCAATGTGGAATATTAATTCCAAGAATTGTACCTGCACCTAAGATTTCTCTGAAACCGCCTAATAAAGATAAGGCAATTGTAAAATCCAAGTCCCATTCCAAGTCCGTCAAAAATTGATGGTAAAACAGGATTCTTTGATGCATAACTTTCTGCTCTTCCTAAAATAATACAGTTAACAACAATTAAAGGAATATAAATACCAAGGGCACTGTTAAGTGATGGTAAATATGCCTCTAATAAAAACTGCAAAATTGTAACAAAGCTGGCTACAATTACAATAAATGCAGGAACTCTCACTCCGTTAGGAATAATATTTCTAAGCATTGAAATAACCATGTTAGACAATACCAAAACTGCCATTGTACTAAGTCCCATTCCCGCACCGTTAACTAATGATGAAGTAACGGCAAGTGTCGGACACATACCAAGCATCAATACAAATGTAGGATTTTCTTTAATAATACCGTTATATAAACGTTCAATACATTTGTTCATTATTTGCCACCTCCTGTAATAAAGTCTACACAGTAAATAGCACCGTTTACACCATGTGTTACGGCATTAGATGTTATTGTGGCACTGCTTATTGCATTAATTTCATTGTCAGCTTTTGCTTCTGACTTAGTATATTTGAAGAAATCTACTTTCTTGTTGGAAAACTGACTCATAAAATCATCATCTTTGGCTTTCATTCCAAGCCCAGGTGTTTCACTTAAAGAAAGGAATGAAATACCCATAACAGTTCCGTCATCTTTTATACCTACAGTCATCTGTAATGAACCACCATAAGCTTCATTATCTGTAACTGTAATAATATATCCTAAATCATTACCACTTTTGTCTTTAGCCTTAATAACTTCATCAATTGTGGCATTGTAAGATTTAATTGTTTTTTCTGTTTCATTTTTTTCTTAATCTGCTCTTTAATATATTTGTCGGCAGCCACGCTGTCAAAACTTACATTATCAAAACTTCCAAGCCCCGGCATAACTGTATTGTATGCTTCAATCTTAGTCTTTTCTTCCTGCATTGCTCTTGAATTAGCTGTAACATTATATACAAGACCTAATCCAAGTCCTGCTACCAAAGTGATAGCAAATAATATAAGAGTATCTTTAATTATATTTTTCATATTATTTGCCCTCCTTTTTTTCCTTAACAATTCCAAAAGCTCTTGGAATTGTCCATTTTTCAATTAATGGAACTAAAAAGATTACAGAATATAATTGCATATGAAACGCCTTCTGCAGTATTTCCAAATGTTCTGAAAATAGCTGTCAAAAGACCTAAACATATACCAAAAATATATCTTCCTGTTTTTGTAATAGGAGATGTCGTATAATCAGTTGCCATAAAGAAGGCTCCAAAAAATCAAACCACCACCGCAAAGATGTTTTGCAAGGAAAACAGGATCTGTACTCTTGTTAAAAAGCATAATACAAACAGCAAATACTGCTATGTATGTAAGAGGGATGCGCAAATCAATAATCTTTCTTTCAACAAGATATACAACACCGATTAACAATGCAATAATACATGTTTCACCGATTGTACCTGAATGATTACCAATAAACATATCTGCAAGACTTGCAACACTGTCCCCTGTATTCTTTAATGAAGTTAAAGGTGTTGCACTTGTAGCCGCATCTACTCCACTAACATCTGTAGGATAGAATGCAGTCATGTTTCCTGCAAATGACAAAACAAGAAAACATCTTGCACCTAAAGCAGGGTTCATAAAGTTCTGACCTAAACCGCCAAATAACTGTTTTACAATTACAATTGCAAAAAATCCGCCAAGCATTGCTTTCCAATAAGGAAAGTACAAGGAAGATTCAATGCAAGAATCATACCTGTAACTACTGCACTTAAATCATCAAGTGTGCTTTCTCTCTTAGTAATCTTTTCAAAAACATATTCAGATAATACACATGCAACTACCGTTAAAATAATAAGTAATGCACTTCTTAATCCGTACTTTGCTCCGAAGAGATGACTATAATTATATATACCAAAAATTGTAGCCGGCATTAAAGCGATAATTACATCTCTCATTATGCTCTGAGTTGTAACCTTGCTTTTTACATGAGGGCTGGATGATACGTTATACATTTTTTATTCACTCTTACCCTTTCCCTACGTGCTGCCTGCACTTTTCTTTTCATTGTTCTTACGCTTTGTGTAATGTTTCTGTTAGCAGGGCAATTGTAATTGCATGTACCACATTCAATACATTCCATTCCATGCATTTTTACGAAAGCCTCCATATCATCAGCATCTGCCGCATGAGCAAGTTTTGCACAAATTAAACCTTCCGGGCAAACCTGAGCACATTTTCCACAGTTAAGACAGTTAGTTGTCTTAGCATGGGCAACCTGATCGTTTTTAAATGCTAAAAGTGCAGATGAACCTTTTATAACAGGAACATCCAAAGTAAACATTGCCTGACCCATCATAGGACCACCTGACAAAATCTTTTTCAACAGATTCATTCATACCGCCTGCTTCTTCCACAAGCTGGCTGTGACTTGTTCCAAAAGGAACTAACAGGTTACAAGGATTCTTTATACCGTCACCTGAAACAGTAACAATTCTTTCTGTTAACGGTTTGTGGAATTTTACAGCCTGATAAATGTTGTAAATTGTGTCAACATTATCAACTATACAGCCACCATCTGCCGGCAACATTGAAGAATTGATTTTTCTCTTTGTAACAGCATAAATAATATGTCTTTCTGATCCCTGAGGATACTTAGTCTTTAATTCTGCTACCTGTATTCTATCTTCATTTTCAGTAAGTTTCTTTAAGCTTTCAATAACATCAGGCTTATTATTTTCTACTGCAATAACACCTTTTGCATTCTCAAATAAAAGATAAAACAATCTTTAATCCTTCGATTACTTCCTGTGGCTGTTCAACCAATCTTCTGTAATCGGATGTTATGTATGGCTCACATTCAGCAGCGTTAACAATAACATAATCGATTGCATTATCGTCCTTAGGTGTAAGTTTTACATTAGTTGGGAAGCATGCGCCACCTAAACCTACAACTCCACAGTCCTTAACAGCCTCTCTAATATATTCCTTTTGACCATGGCTGTTCTTTGGCTTCATATTGAAACTCTTCATATTGTTCATCATTTTCAATTACTATTGAAAGAACCTTTGCTTCCGTTAGGAACAACTCTCTGTTCTATCTTCTTTACAGTTCCTGAAACTGATGAGTGAATGTTAGCTGAAATAAATCCTGCCGCTTCTGCTATAAGTTGTCCCTTTAATACTCTCTGTCCCACTTCAACAACCGGTTTTGCCGGTGCCCCTATATGCTGTGCAACAGGAATAACAACTTCTCCTTTTGGAAGCACTTTTCTAACAGCAACATCCTTGGATAGTTCTTTTCCATCGTATGGATGAACTCCACCCTTAAATGTTAGAATAGACATAACTCTACCTCTCTTCGTAATTTTTACATCTATTCTATAATAATACTTTTGTCCAATTTCTTCAATGTAAATAACATCCAATTGATACTCTTTTTTTTTTTCACTAATTAGGCATTAACTTAATATTGTAAAAAGAATTTTTAATTTTTCAAAAAAATCAAAAAAATCTTGTTGTGTTTTTATTAATTTGATAAAATAAGATTTATGTTAGTATTTAGAAATAAAGTGGATATAAAAATTAACTATCCAATAGAGAATTTTTCAAAAAAAGAGAAAATAATATATTTTGATATTGAAACAACAGGTTTTTCAAGAAAGTACTGTATTGTCTACTTAATCGGCTGTATGTACTATTCAGGAGATGAACTTTGTTATACTCAATGGCTTGCAGAAAATTTTAATGATGAAGCCAATGTTCTTATGGCATTTAATAAGTTCATAAAGGATTTCGATACTGTTATTCATTTTAATGGTAACAGTTTTGACATACCGTTTGTAACAGAAAGGGGTAAAAAATACAATTTAGAATTTGACTTTGATAATTACCAAAGTATTGATATTTACAAACCGGTTTCAAAGCTTAATCACATTCTTAAAATGGAAAACAATAAACAGAAATCTTTTGAGAAACTTCTTGGAATTAACAGAAGTGATCCTTTTTCAGGTGGAGATTTAATTGAAGTCTTTAAGCATTATGTGGAATCTAAAGATGAACGTTTACTATTCCCACTTCTTTTACATAATAAAGAAGATGTTTGGAATATGGGTGTTTTAACGGATTTACTTTCCATATCTGATATTTTTGAATATAAGTATAAGGTTAATTCTTACGAAATTCATGAATATAAGAATTTTGACGGGGATATTCAACAGGAATTACTTGTTAGTATAACTTTAAACAATGCTGTGCCTGTTAATATTTCACATAACTTTAATGGCATTCACTTAAATATTCAGAATAACACTTTAAACATTTCAATTAATTTATGCAACGGCACATTTAAGTATTTCTTTAAAAATTATAAGGATTATTATTTTCTTCCATTGGAAGACCGTGCTATTCACAAAAGTATCGGAGAATTTATGGATAAAAAACTTTCGAAAGGCTGCCACTGCTTCCACATGTTATGAAAAGTTTTCAGGAAGTTTTCTTCCTATATTTGATTCAAAGTCTAAGAATTTTGAAAATTGTTTTAAATTAGAATATAAGGATAAGAATCAATATATTAAGGCTGACAGTATTAACGATAATACTATTACTGAATATAGCCACATTATATTAGATTATTTGAAAAATAATAAATAAATCTGCACATTGATTTGACGTCTTATTTTTTATGAAAGATGGTTTTTTTGTCATATTAGCAACAAGTTACCAGTTTATAAAAATAAAACTTCCACATAATATTAGTGTAACAACTTCATATGAACTTAGTTACTAAATAATTTAATTGTTGGAGGTAATGAGTAATGAGTAACACTAACAAAGTTAATGTTCCTGAAGCAAAGGGTGCTATGAACAGATTCAAAATGGAATGTGCATCAGAAGTAGGCGTTCAGCTTACAGATGGTTATAACGGAAACTTAACATCAGCCCAGGCAGGTTCTGTGGGTGGACAGATGGTTAAGAAGATGATTGAAGCTCAGGAAAGACAGATGAGCGGTAAATAATCATAATTTAATTATTTAATAGGATTTTTTTTTTACTTAATAGAAATTCCAAAGGAATTTCTTATTAAATAAATAAAGGGGCCGCCGCTTTTGCGACAGCCCCTAACTTTATGTCTAATCTCTTGTCTATAATTAACCTTTTAATTTTTCAACTATTGTTTTAAACTTCATACCATTGGAAGCTTTAATTAAAACAGTATCTCCTTCTTTAATGTATGCAGAAAGATTATCCTCGAAATCTGCTTTATTAGGAAATACAATGTATTACATCCGCCTTCTATTGCCGCTTCTGCAATGTCTTTTTTGAAAGATTTCCAATACATACAAGTATGTCTACTTTTCCAACAGCAGCCTGTCCAACTTCTTTATGTAATTTTTTGAGTTTTCGCCTAATTCAAACATATCACCTAAAATAGCAACTTTTCTGCCATTAGCCTGTGATAAAACATTAATTGAAGCTTTCATTGACATTGATTTGCATTATAACAATCATCTATTACAGTTATTCCATTTGTTGTAAAAATATTATTTCTACCACCAATTGCTTTAAGATTTCTGATTCCTGAATCTATTTCATCTAAAGTCATTCCAAAATGAGAGCCAATGCAAACTGCGGCCATTGCATTATAAATCATATGATAGCCTGGAATAGGGATTACTGTATCCAATTCCTTATCAAAATATTTAATTTTAACCTTTGTTCCCTGGATACCAAGACTTTCGTATTTTATTGCCATAACATCTCTGTCCGTGTCAATTCCAAAAAAAACAGGAGCATGTCCATTAACTTCCTTAACATTAGATAACTTATCGTCATCACCATTAAGTACAACAAAGCAATCTTTAGATGCATAATCAAACATTTCTGTCTTTGCCTTAAATACACCATCTCTATCTCCTAAGTTTTCAAGATGACATGTTCCAATATTGGTAATTACACAAACATCAGGTCTTGAAACTTTAGCTAATCTGTGCATTTCCTCAAAATCACTAATGCCCATTTCTATAACAGCAACTTCATGTTCATCTCTTATTTTTAAAATTGTAAGAGGCTCACCAATTTCGTTATTGTAATTGCCCTCAGTTTTTAAAACTTTAAATTTTTCTTTCAAAACAGACGCAATAATCTCTTTTGTGCTTGTTTTTCCAACACTTCCTGTTATTCCGATAATCTTACAGCTAAGTTGTTTTCTATAGAATTCAGCAATATCTTTAAGGGCTGTTGCAACTGATTCTACCTTAATATAAGGTCCCTTAGGTTATTCAAATCCTTTTCTGATAAAGTACACAAAGCCCCTTTATCAAAAACCTGTGGTATAAAATCGTGACCATCCACTCTTGCTCCCACAAAAAAGGAAGATACAAATAACCGTCTTCAATAAGTCGGCTATCTTTTTCCACCTGTTATTTCTTTTGATTTTAAATCTTCATCTCCAACATAAATACCATTGCAGGCTTTCGCAATGTTTTCCAAAGTCATATTTTTTCATAAAAGTATATTCCTTATTTTCAGTTCAAAATTGTTTAATTAAAATATTTTAGTTATTCTTTTTTTAATGATAACTCTACAAGATAATCACACAATGTAGGGAAATCCATACCTACTGCCTTTGCTTCCTGTGGTACAAGTGATGTTGCTGTCATGCCCGGCAAGGTATTAACTTCAAGACAGAACATATTGCCATCAGCATCCATCATAACATCTGCTCTTGCATAAGGTTCACAGCCAATAGCATTACATGCATCCTCAGCTACCTTTTGAATCTTCTTTGTTAATTCATCATTAAGATTGGCAGGACAGACTTCTTCTGTAGCTCCGTTATATTTATTCTTGTAATCATACCATCCATCTCTTGGAATAATTTCAACTACAGGAAGGGCTTTTTTTATTAATAACTCAATGGAAAACTCTCTGCCTTTAATAAAGTCTTCCACAAGGATCTGATTATCTAATTCAAAACAGGTTTTTACTGCATCTTCATATTCACTTTCTTGGTGAACAAGAACAACGCCAACGCTTGAACCACCATTACATGCTTTAACTACAACAGGAACTTTCATTCCATAGTCTTTAAGGTCTGTGCTTTCGCCTTTTTTAATCCACACACTCTTAGCTGTTGGAACACCTTTTGACATAAAAATCTGTTTTGTAACGCCTTTGTCCATTCCTATTGCACTTGCAAGATGGCCTGAACCTGTATATTTAATACCATATAAATCAAAAAGCTGCCTGACACTTTCCATCTTCACCATTCTTTCCATGAAGAGCCATAAAAACAATATCAGCTTTCTGGCAAATTTCAATAACATTATTACCAAAGAAACTTCTTCTGTCTTCGCTAACCTTATCTGATAATGACTGAATGTTCTTCTTAACACTTTCAACATCATATTCGCTAGCTGATTTTTCAAAAATATCTATATCTTCAAGTCCAAAGTATACATCCATCAGAATGGCATTATGATTCTTCTTTCTTAAAGCTTCACAAACCATTGATCCTGAATTAATTGATACTTCTCTTTCTGTGCTGTTTCCACCACAAAGAACTACTATATTCATTTTAAACTCCATTCCGTTACTTTATGTAACACCAAATATTTTATATATTGATAGAATCGTTTTCATATTCTATGATTATTTTACGCTGTTTGTCAGAAATTTCAACCTCTTCATTTAAAATTAATTCGACAGCCTCTGATGCCTGCTTTAATATATTTGCATCGTTCATTATATCTCTAGTCTAAACTCAAAATCACCACTTTGTCTTACACCGAAGAAGTCTCCGGGACCTCGCAATTTTAAGTCCTCATTGGCTATTAAGAAGCCATCATTTGACTTGCAAAGAATATTTAGTCTTTCTAATGCTTCTTTCTTTCCTGAACCATTAATAAAAATGCAGTAAGACTGATATTTTCCTCGACCTACACGTCCTCTAAGCTGATGAAGTTGGGCAAGACCGAATCGTTCAGCATTTTCCACCATCATTACGGTTGCATTAGGCACATTAACCCCTACTTCAACTACCGTTGTAGAAACAAGTATTTGAATCTGATTATTGGCAAATCTATCCATAATTTCATTTTTTCTGCCGGTTTCATTCTTCCGTGAAGGAATTCAATGTTTACTGATACAGGCATTATTCTTTTTAATTTTTCTGCATATTCAATAACATTCTCACCTTCAACAGCTTCACTATATTCAACAGTAGGACAGATAACATAAACCTGTCGGCCCTTTGCTATCTGCTTAGTCATAAAATCATATGCGTTAGGTCTGTAATCTGTTCCAACAACACAGTTAGCTATAGGAAGTCTGTTAGCCGGAAGTTCATCAATTACGGAAATATCCAAATCACCATACATTATTATTGCTAATGTTCTTGGAATTGGAGTTGCACTCATTACCATAATGTGTGGGTGTTCACCTTTTTCAGAAATGGCTTCTCTTTGTCTTACACCAAACCTGTGCTGTTCGTCTGTAACAACCATTGTCAAATTATTGTAATTAACTTTTTCCTGAATTAAGGCATGAGTCCCAATTATTATATCTGCATCTCCTGATTCGATAACTTTATAAGCATCTCTTTTTTCTTTTTTGCTGTCATTGATCCTACAAGAACTACCGGATTCACATTAATGTTATGTTCCTTAATCAATTCTATAAGGTTATCATAGTGCTGTCTTGCAAGAACTTCAGTTGGAGCCATCATCGCCCCTGACCATTATTTAATGCAGCAGTTATTAATGCAAAAAAAAGCTATAATTGTTTTTCCTGAACCTACATCTCCCTGTATCAATCGGTTCATAACCTTAGTTGAAGATATATCTCTTTTAATCTCTTCCCAGGTACGTTTTTGCGCATTTGTAAGTTCATATGGAAGATTATTTATTAAAGTTTTAACTTCTTTTGGTTCCCCAATATATGCCGGTTATGAATTTCGGTATTTTTATCCTTTAAATTACGAATGTTATAAATAAACATAAAGAACTCATCAAAAATCAGTCTTTTTCTTGCACTGTATAACTGATTTTTGTCTGTAGGATAATGAATATGCTCTATTGCCTGCTGTAAACCCTCCAAGCCATATTTATTCCTGATTTTCTCTGGAAGAAATTCTTCTGTTTCAACTAGTTTAAGCGCCTGCTTAACAGCTTTTTGAACCATATTATTTGTTAACCCTGAAACTAATGGATATACAGGTTGCATTTCACCTTTTTTCTTATTGTATTCTGCAATGCCAAAGATTTTAGGTTGCTCAATAGAAAAGTTGCTATAGTTTTCTTTTACAAATCCTCTAAAAATAAAAGTACTTCCAATTGTAAGCTTTCCCTTTAAATAAGGTGAGTTAAACCATGTGGCCTTAATGGCGTCCCCTCTTTCATCTCTAAGATACCCTGTAACAACCTGAAGATTTCGCACACGTTTAACAGAAACTTCTCTTACGACAGTTCCCTTAATTGCCTGAGTTCTGTCACATTCCAAATCTCTTATTAAAACAGGCTCTTCAAAAACATCATAATATCTTGGATAGTATCTTAAAAGGTCATTAACCTTTTCAACACCTGCCTTATAAAATAATTTTTCAGTTTTTTTCTCCAATACCTTTCAAATTATTTAAATCCATTTTATTCTCCAAAGCTAATCATTATGCAAAGCTACAGGTTATTTTATCATAGAAAAAGTCCTATTGCCATACAAAAAGGACTATTTGCATAATCTTAATACGTAAATAGTCCTTTTCTTAAAAAATCAAATTGAAAACTTTTTGACAACTACTTTATTTAATTGTTATTCTCTTTGTATAATTTCCATATACATATTTCTTACCAATTTTTTTGTAAGCTCTAACCTTTACATAATACTTACCTGATTTCTTTCTCTTAATAACAACAGTTCTCTTCTTTGTGTTAATGTTTTTCTTGCCCTTAAAGTTCTTTTTAAGAGAATACATAACCTGATAGCCTGTTGCACCTTTAACTTTTTAAGTTTTAAAGTGATTTTTTTCTTTGTAGCTTTCTTCTTTGTTATCTTTGTCTTAGCCGGAATAATTTTCATCTTATATGTATTGCTGTCTTTAAAATAATTAAGACCAATTACATAAATCTTTGCTGTGCCGATTTTTTTGTTGTTCTTGTAAACAACTTTATAGTCAATGCCTTCTCTTAAAGTAATGTTTTTATATTTTACTGTTACCTTAGGGGTAATGTTCTTACCTGTATATGTTGCTTTAAATGTATCTGAGAATAAATCTGTCTTTCCTTTAATGTCAACTGTTGTACCCCAAATATATTTTCTGGCATTTTCATATGTCTTGTCCTGTGCTGCATTGCCATTGTTGTATGACATTACTTTTTACACATTTCACCGTTTGCCATAACGGCGTAACCACTGTTATTAATGGCATAATCTATACCACCATTTCCACTTAAACTATATGTACATACATTTGTAAACTTAACATTTGGTGTGTTAGGACATTCAATTGCTGACTTAAGGAAACATGTTCCTGCCTGATAACATGAGTAAATACCTATTCCATATCCTTCATGGCTTGTTACATTATCGGCAACCTTATAGTCTGTATATCCATAACTTCCAGATGCATTCCATGAACTCTGATTAGGAATATCGTACGGAAGTTCGCTCTGATACATATAACATTTTCCACCGTTACCATTCCACATTGTCTGGTATTTCTGGAAATGTTCAACCATTAAACTGTATGTTGTAACATTATCACCGTTAATAATTACACCGTGATCTGCTGTATTCTTTGTCCATGCTACACCTTTACCGTGGTCTGCTCTCCATACCCAGAAGTTATCTCCAATTACATCACTACTATTAATTATGACGCAAGTTGTTGCCTTACCCGAGTTTCATCTGCTCCACCTACTCTATAGAATGTATCGCAAAAGAGTAATAGGATTATCCTTGTGGCTTGTCTTATTTCCTGCTGTACCAACAGTTAAAAGTGTTGATGAATTAACCTGTCCGGCATCAAATAAAACACCTGCAATAGAAACGCCACCAACATCAGCAACTTTCATACATTCATTGCCATTTGTTGGCTTTAATGTTGCATATCCAAGTCCTAAAACTATTGTGTCTTCATTCTTGATTTCAATAGGTGCATCTAATGAATAGATGCCAGGTGTTAAGATTAAATTCTTTCCTGCATTAAGCTGACTATTAATCTTTGCAACACTATCGCCAGGTTTTGCAACATAAAATTTATCTAAATCAATAAACTCACCGTCAACCTTATCCCCTGACCATGAAACACCTACTGTATTGTTTTTTACTTTAGGAACAAAAACACTGTATTTACCGTCATTTACTGTAAGGAATGGCTTTTCTACTTCTTCAGGAGTTTTTTCTACTACTGTGTTAGCTGCATATGGCCAGCCTTTTTCCACTCCTTTAACGTTGCTGCCACACCCAACTAAAACATTGTTCCAAACAACACCTTCAAATTTACTCATTTCAGAGTTTCTTGTAAGCCACTGTTGCTGTGAACCACCTGAAACTGTTCCTGCCACCTTTGTATCTGCAAGGAAACCACCGCTGGCATAACCTCCATCCTGATGTAAATATAAATTTCCTTTTATATTCATTCTTCTCATTGATGTTGCCTGAGAAACAGCCCAAATTGTAGACTTAGATGTTGTTGTTAAGTTTTCTACTGAACGCCAGAAGTTACATAATGCATTATAGTTTACACCACCATCATACTTTCTGCCTTTCATCCATTCAGCCTTAGAACGAATATTTCCAACTGTTGTTTCTGTTGGAGTTAATCCAAGTCCTGCAACCTGAGTATAAAATCCAATTTCAACATTTAAGCTGTCAGAATATGTTCCAGGTGCAAAAAAAAAATGCATATCTGTCACTACCAAACTGACCTGATTCTGTTGTCTTATAAACATTGTTTACGTAACTTTGAATTTCTGAATTGTTATCTGTTGGTTCAAAAATATTAGTATTATAACCAAATGTTTCAATTTCATATGATGTTGCAAGTGACATAGAAGATTCTACACCATTAACTACAGATGTAACCTTATAATATTCACCATCATATGCTGTGTCAGTATATGAGTTAGTGTCTACTGTAGCAACCTTGTTATATGTTGCATAACGGCTTTTAGCCTTGTAAACATTATAAGTTGCTCCCTGAACACTACTCCACTTGATTGTGCATGTACTATCATCCTGTTCTACAAAAGATAATACACTTGGAGCTACAGCAGTTGCCGCATTAACTGTTGTAACCGGCAGATTTATGCCTGAAAAAGTAACTGCTGTCACTAATGTTACAACCAAAAATTTCTTTTTAAAAATCTTTTAATCCTTTTCATTATTTTCTCCTTTTTTTTCATTCCCATAAAATAATTTAAATCGTTTCAATTATTTTACCATAGTATAAACCCTATTCCAAATAATTAACGGTAAAAAATGTTTTTAAACTAAATGTACAATATTAGGCAATAGTTTTTGGCTATTTTACCATTAAATTGGTATATTTATATATTTTTTATCCATATTTTATAAATATTTGATTAAATTAGATTTTTCTCACTTTTTAGATAATAAGTCTTTCAGAATTCCAGTTATTAAAAAAAAGGGCCTACAGATTTCATTCTGTAGACCTTTAAATTATTTATCAGAATATATATTACATTCCCATGC
>VOFC01005299.1_pt1 | contig 13655 bp, 27 predicted proteins | sample 5384161 | NCBI WGS metagenome assembly VOFC01 (sample SAMN12384722, study PRJNA508395) | human gut metagenome | isolation source: healthy gut B | host: Homo sapiens | reverse complement strand
TGCATTCAACTGATCCCAAACCGGGAAAATAGTCCTGAAATGTCATGGCGTCTCCCTCCAATGATACAAAATCAGTATATCGTTCCGGATGGCATCTGTCAATCGCATCGCCCTTTGTGATGATATCACAGAAGAACGCCTGAATTGTTATACTAAGGCCAAACAAAGGAAAGGAGCTGACCAACATGGCGGCAATCAATTTAAACAAGGAACAATTTGAGCAGATGCTGAGCGGGCGACAAGCCGGTATTGGTGGTTTTGCCCCTGGTGCGGCTACTGCCGCCGGATCGGCCCCGCCTATGAGCGTGCCGCGGAGGAATCCGGCGAAGGCCTTGTGGTGGCCAAGGTGAACATTGACCAGGAGTCCCAGCTGGCGGAGGCGGAGCACATTGAAGTGATTCCCACCCTGGTGCTGTACCGGAACGGGAAGGCGGTGGATTCCATCGTTGCCCCGGAGTCCAAAGCGGTGATTGACCGGTTTATCCGGGAGGCCCTGGAGAAGTAAGGAGGCGGCATCCATGGCAGAGCGTCATGTTTACGATATGATTGTTGTAGGAGGAGGGCCCGGCGGCATACCGCGGCCCTCTATGGGGCCAGAGCCGGGCTGGATACCCTGGTGCTGGAACAGCTTTCCGCTGGCGGCCAGATGGCACTGACCCAGCAGATCGACAACTACCCGGGCTATGAGGAGGGCGTCGATGGATTTGACCTGGCGGAGAAGATGCAGCGGCAGGCGGAGCGTTTCGGCGCCAAAAGCGCGTATGCCCAGGTGGAGCGCATGGAGTTGACCGCTGAGCCCAAGGTGCTGGAGACCAGCGAGGGCACCTTCCTGGGCCCGGACCGTGGTACTGGCCACCGGCGCCAACCCCAGAGAGCTGGGAGTGGAAATGAAGCCGCCCTAGTGGGCCGGGGCGTGGCCTACTGCGCTGCCTGCGACGGGATACGCTACAAGGGCAAGACGGTGGTAGTCGTGGGAGGCGGCAACTCCGCCGCCGCAGACGCCATGCTCCTCAGCCGCATTGCCCGGAAGGTGATTCTGGTTCACCGGCGGGATACCTGCGGGCCACCAAGGTCTACCATCAACCGCTGATAGAGGCGGGAAACATCGAGTTTTGCTGGAACAGCACCGTCTTGGAGCTGCTCCACGGAGATCAGCTCACCGGAGTCCGGCTCAAGGACGTCAACACCGGGGTAGAATCCCTGGTGACCTGTGACGCCGTCTTCGTCAGCGTGGGCAGACAGCCGGCCACGGAGCTGGTGAAAGGCCAGCTGGAGCTGGACAAGAGCGGCTATGTAGTAGCGGACGAAACCACGAAACCAACCTCCCGGGGTGTTTGCCGTGGGAGACGTGCGGACCAAGGTGCTGCGCCAGGTGGTGACGGCGGTAGCCGACGGAGCCACGGCGGTCCACATGGCGGAGGAATATTTGGCGGGAGGAGTGTGAAATGAAAGTGAATTGGAAAAATGGCTGCCCACCGCCCTGTTCACCCTGGGGGGCGTCGGGGCGGGACTGGCCTATTACTACCTGGTGGGCTGCGCCACCGGCAGCTGCCCCATCACCGCCAGTCCCTGGACTTCCATGATATATGTGGGTCTCATCGGCTTCCTGTTGTCCGGTTTCTTTGGAGCAGGATGCAAAAACAGGGGCAAAACTGATTTTCTTCCAGAAATTTTCAATTTTAAATTTCCAAAGGCTGCATGGTTGCCCCAAATGATGCTCTGAAGGCGATGGGATACCAAGGAAAATGGGTTGAACATTCTGAGGGTATGTTATATACTTTTTAAGAAGTGCATGGCTGTATTTCAGCCCTATGGCCAAACTGCCGGGCAGAACTGTCTGCCCCTCTGTGAAAACGGTTGCCCTACATTCGATTTTACAGGCAGTAGTACGGTCTGGAGAGCAAACCCATAAACAGTGTAGAGGAGCAAATGCCATATGAAAGTTTTGATTTTGGGTGCAGGTCCTGCGGGCCTGACTGTGGCCAACCGCTTGGCCCCAGAAGGGAGTTACAGATTTCCTGGTGCTGGAAAAGAGAGACTGCCGGAGGCCTCTGCCGTTCCGTAGATGTGGACGGTGCCCCCTTTGATATTGGCGGTGGCCACTTTTTGATGTCCGCCGGCCCCATGTCAATGAATTCTTGTTTCAATTTATGCCGGAAGATGAGTGGGATAAGTACAACCGGGACAGCCGGATCGTGGTTAACGGCAATGATGATCAGCCATCCCATTGAGGCCAACATCTGGCAGATGAAGCTGGAGGACCAGGTGGAATATCTGAAATCCATCGCGGTGGCGGGTTGCAATCTGGGTACCGAGATGCCCAGGGAGTTCGTCCCTTGGATTTACTGGAAGCTGGGCTCCAAAGTGGCCGAAGATTACATGATCCCCTATAACCAGAAGATGTTCAGCAAGGAGCTCAACCAGCTTGGCACTTATTGGCTGGAAAAGCTGCCCAACGTCAGCTTTGAAGAGACCCTGCTGTCCTGCCTGACCAAGCACGCCTATGGCACCCAGCCCGGCCACGCCCAGTTCTACTATCCCAAAAAGTACGGCTACGGAGAGCTTTGGCTGCGCATGGCGGAGGCCATCAAAGCGAATATCCTGTATAACAAAGCAGTCAAAGCCATTGATTTCTCCCACCCGGACGGTGACGACTGACGACGGCCATCAGTTCCAGGCCGACCTCATCATCACCACCATTCCCTGGATGGAGTTTGAGACCATCAAAGGAATGCCCCAGGAGCTTCAAGCTTCCATCGGCCAGCTGAAATACAGCTCCATCCAGACGGAGTATTTCCCGGAGCATCTGGATACGGAGGCCCAGTGGATTTATTACCCTGACCCCAAGCTGCCGTATCACCGGATCCTGGTCCGCCATAACTGCTGCCCCAACAGCCGGGGGCTACTGGACCGAGACCAACAGTGAGCGGGTGGGTATGGAGGAGCCCAACGACCGGTTCAAGTATATGAATCAGTACGCCTACCCCTGAACACCATCAGCAAGCCGGAAATCATGGACAAGCTGCTGTCCTGGAGCAAGGCGCAAAAGGTGTTGGGACTGGGCCGCTGGGGTGAGCATCAGCATTATAACTCCGATGTCACGGTGGATCTGGCCCTGAAGCTGGCGGATCAGCTTGTTCCATAATTCCATCCCATCCACAGAAACACCAGACGAAACGAGAGAAACGACAACCGCCCTCCTGCGCGCGAAAGGTGCAGGAGGGCGGTTTTTAAGTGGGCTTTTCAGGCGAAGAAACCTTCCAGAGCCGCGGCAATTTGGGCTTCCAGTCCCCGGGCGGTCTCCGCATCCGGGGCGCTGACAGAAATATAGGCCTTCAGTTTGGGTTCGGTACCGGAGGGACGCACCACCACAGAGCAGTTATCCTCCAGCAGAAATTTGAGTACGTCGGACTTGGGCAGTCCATCCAGGCCCTTTGAGTAATCCAGGGTTTGCGCTACATGCTTGGGACCAATGGTGTCCAGTCCCCGGTGGAAGTTTTCCATAATGGCCTGCATCTTTCCAAAGCCAGCTGAGCCGTCAAATTCATAGCTGTGCAGGGTGTTCAGGCAATATCCATACTCCTGGTACAGCTGATTCAGCCGCTGCAGCAGGCTGATTCCCCGGGTCTTGTAATAGGCAAACATCTCGCAGATCAGGTAAGTGCCGTTGACAGCGTCCTTGTCCCGGACGTAGCTGCCCGAGAGATAGCCATAGCTCTCTTCAAAGCCGAAAATATACGATTGGGTTTTGCCGGCCTGTTCCAGCAGGCCAATCTGCTCCCCGATAAACTTAAAGCCGGTCAGAACGTTGACGGTTCTGACTCCGTATTTGCTGGCGATGCGTTCTGCCATGTCAATGGTGACAATGGTCTTGACCAGCACCGGATCCTGGGGCATTTTGCCGTGAGTGGTCCGCTGGGCACAGATGTAATCCAGCAGCAGCATACCAGTCTCGTTGCCGGACAACAGGGTCATCTGGCCTTGAGCATTCCGGACGGCAATTCCCACCCGGTCACAGTCCGGGTCGGTGCCCAGCAGCAGGTCCGCGTTGACCTTGGCGGCGTACTCCATTCCCAGGGCCATGGCCTCTTTGATTTCCGGGTTGGGGTAGGGGCAGGTGGGGAAATGTCCGTCAGGCTGTTCCTGTTCCGCCACTACGGTGATGTTGGTAAAGCCGCCTCTTTCAGCGTGCGCAAGACCGGCTTTAGCCCGGTGCCATTCAGCGGGGAGTAGACAATGGATACATCCCGATCCACCGGGTCACCATAGAGCACCGATTGGGCTTTGACCTGTTCCACAAAGGAGGTGTAGATGGAACCGTCAATGTAATGGATCTGTCCTGCTGTCAATCCAGCCTGAAAGTCCATGGTTTTACGTCACGGAAGAGGTCCAGCTTTTCAATCTCCGACAAAATGACTTCGGCGGCCTCGGTGGTGATCTGGCAGCCGTCGGACCCATACACTTTATAGCCGTTGTATTTGCTGGGGTTATGGCTGGCTGTCACCATGACGCCGGCGGAGCAGCCCAAGGTCCGACCGCGTAGGACAGGCAGGGGTGGGCATCAGTTCCGGGTAGATTTCACCTGAATCCCATTGGCGGCAAACACGCCTGCGGCCACCTGGGAAAACAGGTCGGATTTGATTCGGCTGTCATAGGAGACAGCGATCTTCCGCTGTTCGGCCGGGAAGGTCTTGACCACATAGTCGGCCAACCCCCTGGGAGGCCTTGGCCACTGTGTGTAGACATTCATGCGGTTGGTGCCTGCGCCGATCACGCCCCGCAGTCCACCGGTGCCGAAGGCCAGGTCTCTGTAAAATGCATCCTCTATCTTCTCCGGAGCGTGGGCCATTGCGGCCAGCTCCTGTTGGACCTCCGGATCCGTGGCCTTTTCGCACCAGGTCTGAAACCGGCTCATAATGTCATCCATACAAATCCTCCTGTTTCAACAGCTTACCTTAAGCAGCTTTGCCTTTCCGTGCAGTTTCATGGGCACAGATTCCGCGGAACGAAAATACAGTCTCCCCGGAAAAAACCAGATGGTATCCGATCCATAGAACACCGCTCCGCAACCCCTCCGTACACAGCAACACTTCAAAGGAATTGCTTCCGGCCTGAATGCCTCCACCAGTTCCCGGCACCGTTCGGTGTTGATCAGCTGCCGTTCTACCTGAAAGTACTTGCACCGACACAGCAATTCTGAGGCACAGCCGGCTGGTATTTCAGCACCCGCATGGGCTGGCGGGGGCATGGCGCTGCCCCCGGAGATTTGCCACGTCAGTGCCTTTTGGATGTGCAGCTCCGTTTTTTGCCGTACTTGTCAGTCCGGTTGTAATCATACAGGCGATAGGTCAAATTGGAGCTTTCCTGGATCTCCGCAATGAGTGAACCCGCTCCAATGGCATGTACCGTGCCTGCCTCGATATAAAACACATCGTCCTTTGGACAGGCACCCGATGCATGTATTTCTCCACTGTGCCATCGGCCAGACTCTTTTTCAGCATGTCCTGGGTGATATCACGGCAAAACCGTACACCAGGCTGGCATCCTTCGCCGCATCCAGCACATACCACATCTCACTCTTGCCCAAGGAGCCGTTTTCATGCTCCCGGGCATAATCGTCATCTGGATGCACTTGGACAGACAGATTCTGCTTGGCATCAATGAATTTGATGAGAATCGGCAGCCCGTCTCCCTTTTGAGGGTGGGTACCCAGGTATTCCGGTGCTCCCGAATCACATCGCTCAAAAGGCGGCCGTCATGGACCCCCTCCCTCAATGCGGCTGGGGCCGTCAGGATGGGTCGAGCACTCCCAGGTTTCCGCCAGCGGTTTTAAATCAATCCCTTTGGAAAAATCGTCGTTCAGGCGATTGCCGCCCCACAGATAATCCTTTTGCCCACGGGCCGAAACAAAAACGGCTTATTCTTCCAATGGGAATTTATGTTTGTCATTGACGTTGATCTCCTCCCAATCTGCACTTCGATCACCTTTAGCTCCGTATCCGCAATGATGGTGTGACGGCAGCCTGCCTGCATCGTCACCACATCACCGGGGCCACCGGCTGTTCCATGCCATCCACAATGGTTTCTGCCCTGGCCTGAAATAATGGTCCATACCTCGTCTCGGTGGGCATGGCTGTGATAATTCATCCTGTGACCGGCATTCAGGGTGACTTTGATGGTGATACTGTGTTCCTCCACATCCAGCACCCGGAAACTGCCCCAGGACTTTTCCGCAAACATGACCTGCTGGGTGAGCTGGTCCACAAAGGGCTTGATATAGCTGGACTGTTCCTTGTCAGACACAAGAATGCCCCCCAGGGCTGGCCGACACGATCACATCCTTCAGCCCCATACACAGCACCGGTACTGCCAGCTCATTGATCACGTGGACATTATCGCAGTTTTCGTTTTTTGAATCACATTTCCGATATTGGGATCCTGCATGGCCTCTGTCAATGTATTCCAGGTGCCCAGGTCCTTCCACTGACCGGAAAAAACGCATGACAGCAATGCTCTGTTCCTGTTCCACCACTGCATAGTCAAAGCTGATCTTCTTCAGTGTGCTGTACTTGGGAAAACAGGTCATCATAGTCTACAAAATCAATGAGCTGATGGGCCTTGTCCAGCAGATAGCCCAGCTGAAAGCGAATACGCCGCCGTTCCAAAGGCACCGTCGCGGATATACTTTTCTGCGGTTGCCGCGTCGGGTTTCTCCTTAAACGTCTTTACTTTGCTGACCTGCTGGTTATCCTGGGGATAATATAACCGTACTTTTTTCGCTGGGATAGGTGGGTTCAATGCCCATCAACACCAGATTGGCGGTGCGCTGCTCTGCCAGCTTGCCCAGTTGTTGCAGCGCCTCAAAATGATCGTTTTCCACAAAGGGATCCACGGGGCAAACTACTACCGCCTCATCCCGGCTTACTCCCTTGACATCATGCAGATAGGCGCCAGCCAGAGCAATGGCCGGAAACGTATCCCGGCGGCAGGGCTCCACGCAGACACCCACCCGGTTTTCTCCCAGCTGGTTGTGAATGGCAGACACCTGGGTCTTGGAGGTGGCAATGGTTACAACAGCATCCCGATCGATTTCGCAGATCTGACGGTAAACTCGCTGCACCATGGATTCATATTCGCCGGTTTCTGTCTTGAACAGTTTAATGAATTGTTTGGAGCGGACATCATTGGACAGAGGCCACAGCCGTTTGCCCGATCCGCCGGATAACAATACGATATTCATAGTTCCGTTCCTTCTTTATTCAAAAATGCAATTACCGTTCTTTTTATCGTTCCGCCCGCATGGGATTGTGCAAAAAATCCTCATGTAAGACAGCCGGATGCCATCTTCCAATTCAGTTTTATAGGTCCATCCCCAGTTTTCAGCCTTGGACACATCCAGCAGTTTCTCGGTGGTGCCGTCCGGTTTGGAAGGATCCCAGCGAATCTTTCCGGTATAACCGATGACCTTGGCCACCAACTCTGTCAGCTCTTTTGATGGTCAGCTCCTTGCCGGTGCCACACTGACGGTCTCGTTTTCCACTGTAATTGTTCATCAGAAACACACAGATCCGCCAGATCGTCCACATACAGGAACTCCCGGAGCGGGCTGCCATCGCCCCAGCAGGTCACCTCCGGGCGGTTCTGTTCCCTTCGCCTCATGGAACCGGCGGATCAGAGCCGGCAGAACATGGCTGTGGGTCGGATGATAGTTATCGTTCGGTCCGTAAAGATTGGTCGGCATTGCGAAATATAATCCGTTCCGTACTGGCGGTTTAAGAACTCGCAGTATTTCAGACCGGAAATTTTTGCAAGCGCATAGGCCTTCGTTCGTCTTTTTCCAGCTCGGAAGTGAGCAGACAGCTCTCCGGCATCGGCTGCGGAGCCATTCTCGGGATAAATGCAGGAAGAGCCTAAAACAGCAGCTTCTTGCACTGATTCTGCCATGCGGAATGTATGACATTCATTTCCAGCGTCATGTTGTCATACATAAAATCAGCCAGGGCGCTTTCATTGGCCACGATGCCCCCTACCTTAGCCGCAGCAAGGAACACATAATCCGGCTTTTCTGCGGCAAAAAATCCTCCACAGCATCTGTCTGTCAGGTTCAGTTCCTTATGAGTTCTTGTTACAATATTGTGATATCCCTGGCTTTTCAGTGCGCGCACGATTGCGGAGCCAACCATGCCGCGATGTCCTGCTACATAAATTTTGGCGTCTTTTTCCATCATGATGTATCTCCTTTGTTAATAACCGCAGGGGGCATACGGCATTGCACGGCCTTTTTTTCGCACCTGTTGCGGCCTGGCGCTTTTCCAACTATGCTTATTCTGTTTGCCCGGGCCTCTTTCACGGCCTTCTCCTGTTTTGCCAGCATTCTGTCATGCTCTGCCATAATCTCCACCAGCTGTGCGTATAGTGGTCTTTTGGGGTTCCAGCCAAGAACAGTCTTCGCTTTGTCGGGTCGCCCCAGAGGTTGTCTACATCGGTCGGACGGAACCATGCAGGGTTGACGCAGACAAGCATCTTGCCGGTCGCTGCATCATATCCCTTTTCGTTCAGACCCCTTCACCTTCCCAGCGCAGTTCAATACCGTTTGCTGCAAACGCTTTTTCGGTAAAGTCCCGGACGGTGTGCTGCTCACCGGTTGCAATAACAAAATCTTCGGGTGTATCGTGCTGTAAGATCATCCACATGCACTCTACATAATCTTTTGCATAGCCCCAGTCACGCTTGAGAATCCAGATTTGCCCAGCTCCAAATGATCCTGCAGGCCTTCCGCAATCCGGCCCGCCGCCAGCGTGATTTTCCGGGTGACAAAGTTTTCGCCGCGGCGCTCAGACTCATGGTTAAACAGGATACCGTTTACTGCAAACATGTCGTAAGCTTCTCTGATATTCCTTGGTGATCCAGAAGCCGTACTGCTTTGCAACTGCATAGGGGCTGTAGGGGTGGAATGGTGTTGTCTCTCTCTGGGGAACCTCTTCTACCTTGCCGTACAGCTCGAAGTGGAAGCCTGATAAATCTTCGTTTTTTGGTCAGCCCGAGAATGCGGACTGCCTCCAGAATCCGCAATACACCCAGTGCATCCACATCTCCGGAGTACTCCGGCACATCGAAGGAGACCTGCACATGGCTCTGGGCTGCCAAGTTATAGATTTCGTCAGGCTGCACCAGATTAATGATCCGGATCAGGCTGGAAGAGTCGGACAGATCCCCGTCGTGCAGGGTGATCTTGTCCATAATGTGGTCGATACGAGCTGTATTGGAAATAGAAGCCCGGCGAGTAATACCGTGGACCTCATATCCCTTTTCCAGCAGGAACTCAGCCAGATAGGCGCCGTCCTGTCCGGTGATGCCGGTGATGAGTGCTTTTTTTCATAATGTCCTCCATTTTATTATCATTATTGTACTTTGCTATTTGCCGATAATATACTACATTATATAACAAAAACCATTAAGAGAAAATGTTTTCTTTATTTTTTTTTTGCTCCCTGTATCTGCCATTTTGATATTGAGCGCTATTACCACTAAATTTTAGCACGCTTAAAGTGCGTGCTTTTGCAGAATATATCAGGAATTCGCTGGATTTTCTAACGTTTTTGTGCAGGACGGTGCGCTATTCCTAGAGAGAATGTGTAAAAAACTGATTTTGAATTCAAAATAAGTCAGACAGATTTCAGGAGTTTGCCCTTCAGCACTGCTGCCAGCAGCAGAGTGAAAAGCTCGGAGGCCGGAAAGGCCAGCCATACCCCGGTTATGCCCCATAGCTTTGACAGCAGAAATGCGAATAGCACGATGGCGATAATCCCTCAGGACAGGGAGAGAATGGAGGATTCCTTTCCCTGCCCGGTGGCGCTGAGGAATCCGGTCCGCACAATATTGACGGCGGCCAGCAGGAACCCCAGAAAATACAGCTTGATCCCTGGCTCCGCATAGGCCGCCAGGGCAGCCGAGTGTTCTGTGTTGAACAGGCCCACAAAACGGTTGGCAAAGCATAAAACCATCAGGACCAATAAAACGGCAATGCCCACTCCAATTTGAAGCGCGTGCCTGTAAATTCGTTTTTCCGCCTGTCCCTCCCCGGCACCGTGGGTTTTGCTGGCCAGCAGTTGCAGCCCTTGGGGATACGCCGTTTAACAGAGCGGTTCCCACCAGGGCCAGATTCGCAATCACCCCATAGGCGGCCACGGCGATATTCCCGGCCAGGGCCAGCAACACGAAATTAAACACCATGGTGGTGGGATTCCGCTGGAAATTTCCCCAACAAAGGCGGCGACGCCGAGATTGCAGGAGGAAATCAGCTTTTTTCGCCGACGGACGTCCGATCCGGAAACGAATGGTGTTTTTTTCGCCCAGATAGTGGAGCAGGCAAATTGCCATGCTCACCATGGGGAGATGGCGGTGGCCAGAGCGGCACCGGTGATGCCCAGGCGTGCCGGAAAGATCAGAATGTAGTCAAAGACAATGTTGAACAATCCGCTGACCAGTGTGGCGGCCATGGCAAACTTTTGGGGCCCCATCGTTTCGCACAAAGGCGGTAAAGGTGTAATTCAGCATGAAAAAAGGGGGTAAACACAATACAATTCTCAGATAGTCCAGACCCAGATTCAGAATGATGTCATCCGCTCCCAGCAGGCAACGAAGCATTCCGCCGGGCCACAGAATGCCCAGGGCCACAAGATCAGGCTGATCAGAAGGGTGCAAAGAATAAGTGGAGAAATAGTCGTCGGCGTCCGAGCCCCAGCGCTTTTTTGCAGCGAGTATCTGGTGGCGGACCCCACACCCACATGGAACCGAGGGCAAAGATGACGCCATATACCGGTAAGGTCAGATTCAGGGCGGTAATTCCGTTCGCCCCTGCGGATGCGGCGATGAAAAAGGTGTCCGCCAGCACATAGCAAAGAGGTGCCCACCATTGCAAGAGAATATTGGGAATAATATACTTTCTGAGCTGTTTTCTATCATAATAACTCCCTTACTGAAAAAGCATCCTCGCTTGCGACTTCAAGACCTACTGTCGCAAACAAGAATGCTTTTGCATTCAGCTACCCGGTGGCAGGTAATTTAGTTTTCCCATTATAACCTACCATATCTAAAACACAAGCACGGATTGGTCCCGCCCGCCAAGGGGAGGCAAAGCCGGTGGCGGGGCCGGCAAAGATTCGGTCCACCCATAACGGAAACACCGCCGGGGATTGCAGGAGTGCCTGCAATCCCGGCATTCTTTGCCGGCAAAGATTAGTCCCCGTAGAGAATCCGGGAGATTTCCCCCATAATTTTCCTCTTTGCTGTGGGAAACCGCTGATGACGCGGCCCCGCTCCACGCCGTCCAGATAGAAAATCAGCGTGGGGGTGCCCTGGACCTGGTAGCGGTCCATCATGCTCCAGTCGTTTTCCAGGTTGCACTTGGCCCCAGTTGATGTCGGGATTTTCCGTCACGATTTCATTGACGATCCGGTCGATGAGCTTGCAGGGGCCGCAGGCGGTGGTATAAAATCCGCGATCCAGAAGCCCTGGGCGATCACCTGATCATAGTCTTTGGTGGTAGGGGTACGCAATGGCCATTTTTCTTCATCCTTTCGTTTCCAGTCTGGCACACAGCCGGTCCGTCATGGTCTTCAGCAGCTCCGGCTCCGCCTGCAGCGACAGGGTGGGGTCGTGGGCGTCGCTGTCGTCCTGTAATAAGGCCCGCAGCACCAGGCAGCGGCGGATGGTGCGCCGTGCCGGCTGCCGCCGGTGTTCGTAATAGGACTCCTTGCTGGTGGTGTCAAAAAGCGGGGGCAATGTCCGGATAGATCTGCTCATAGTACATTTTCATGGAAGGATTGTAAAGTTCTCCTTCCATTGCTCCGGGGACATGGTGTCCAGATCCTCCTCCGGGCTGGAAAACCGGTCGTGGATGGGCTGATATTCCCGGTCGATCACCTGACGGATGTCCTCTGGGTCGGGTCGTCCATGGAAGCACCCTGGATCAGCTGGTCCAGCAGTGTCTCACAGAGCTGCCGGGCAAATTCCTGCCACAGCTTTTTTTTGCCATATAGTCCCGGTACTGTTGCAGCGTAGAAATCCCCTCCAGCTGCTGGGGAGCGGACCATCTCGTCGGTGAGGGGGGATAGGCCTTGCGCTCCGCCTGGAGAATCCAGAAGGACACGGTTTTGCCCTGAATCTCAATCCGTCCGCTCTGGCCGGCACACATGCCCACCAGCATGCGCTCCAGATCCGGGTTGTAGAGATTGCTGCCCACCGTGAGCACCGTCTTTTTCCCGGTTGTACTTGGGCAGCGGGCTGACGGTCTTCAGGGTGACCCGGCAGCCCCGGCTGGATGGGGTCCCCCTGGGGCAGGGGCTCAAGGTCACCAGCCCCTTTGTCAGCTCCCGGCGCACGGCCTGGTCAATGGTGTCCGGGTCCGGGGCCTGGTCCCAGGGCAGTTGGACCAGGGCATGCTCCGGTCGGGCAGGGAATGCAGTTGGGTTTTCATTTGCTCATACCTCCTCGGGCATACACTGGGAGCGGACAAAGGATTGGAAGGTGGGGCTGACGGCGGAGGACCTCCTCCGGGTACCCATGGCCTCCACCTGGCCGTCCTTCAGGACAATAATATGGTGGGCGTGGCTGATGGCGGAAAGCTGTGGGCGATCATCACGGTGGTTCTGCCCCGCATCAGATTGGCCAGGGCGTCGGACACCTGCCGCTGCTCTGGGCATCCAGATTGCTGGTGGCCTCGTCCAGCAGCAGGTAGTCCGGGTTGCGCATGATGGCCCGGGCAATGGCGATGCACTGCTGGCCCCCGGAGAAGTTGCCGCCGTTGGGCTCCACTTTTGGTGTCAAAGCCCTGGGGCAGGGAGGAGATCAAGTCCCAGATGCCCGCCTGCCGGGCCACCTGCTCCAGCTCCGCGTCGGAGACCTGACGACTGCAGCCGTAGGTGATATTTTCCCGGATGGTTCCCGACAGCAGGGGCCTGTCCTGGGACACCAGGGCAAAGGCGCTGCGCCAGGAGACCGGATTGATCTGGGAGGCGTCGTGGTCGCCGAAGAGGATACGGCCCGGTCGGGCTCGTACATCCGCTCCAGCAGCTTGAACAGGGTGGTTTTGCCGGCCCCGTTGTCGCCTGCAATGGCGGTGATCTGGTGGGAATCACACAGGAGAGGTTTTTGAGAATCAGGTGGTCGCCGTAGCCGAAGTCCACCTGCTCCAGCCGGATGGAGGCGTCGGGCAGGTCCATGGGCCGGCCGTCGGAGGGTTCTCCTCCGCTTTCAGAAACCCGGCTGATCTTGTCGAAGGTGCCGTTGGCGGAGATCAGGTCTCCGAATACGGTGATCAGGGCGCTGATGCGGACGCTGGCCATGCCGGACACAGTGTAGCAGAAATAATGATGACCACACCAGGGTACTTTTTAATTTGCTCTATACTGTCAGAGGACAGCTGATACATAAAAATCTGCGACAGCCTTGGCATAGCACTGTGGAGATACACAATGAAAAAGGCGAAAGGGATGGCGGTAAGGCCAGTGCCAGAATAATAGGTGTCAACAACCGCAATCTGAAGGATTTTTTGCAGTTGATACAGCTAACAGCAGAAAGCTTCGTGACCTGATTCCCTATGACATCATATTTGTATCGGAAAGTGGTGTAAAGAGCACAGATGATATCAGGGC
>VOFC01004778.1_pt1 | contig 13691 bp, 21 predicted proteins | sample 5384161 | NCBI WGS metagenome assembly VOFC01 (sample SAMN12384722, study PRJNA508395) | human gut metagenome | isolation source: healthy gut B | host: Homo sapiens | reverse complement strand
CAGTGATGCCAAACCAGAAGAGCTTGCCACCGTACTGACATGAGCTGTTCACACTCGCTGCTGCACTGGCGGGCGAGGTCTGGTTGTTGATTGTTTCCATGGTGACCCTCCTTGTTATCCCGCATTTCTCCAAATATCCTGTCTCCCCACAGGTGCGATCCGCTGCAAGAAGCTCTGTGAAGCCAGGGCCTTTCCGCCCGGGCCATGCCGGTGCCCGGAATCTGAGCAGCAGCTGCGGCACTGTGCGTTGGGAGGCGAGATTCCCAGCCGCCATGCCCACGGAAGAGACGGAACAGATCGTCCAAGTAACCCCATCGGGCTGGGTGAAACGGTCTATTGGGCGGAGGGACAGCTAGCGCAAAAAGGGAGCACAAATGGAAACCCAGGTAAAACTCACCAAGCTGGCCAGCTGTGCCGGGTGCGGCGTCCATGTTGGCCGCCATGCTGCGCTTTTCACGGATCCCCGCCTGATCGTGGGATACGACAAAAGCGACGATGCCTGCGTCTACGTGGTGACCCGCAGACCGCCCTGGTCCAAACCACCGACTTCTTCCCCCCCATTGTGGACGATCCCTTTCTATATGGGCAGATTGCCGCGGCCAATGCTCTGAGCGACGTCTATGCCATGGGCGGCGAACCAAGCTGGCGCTCAATATCCTCTGCCTGCCAAACGATGGGCCCCGACACGGTCCGGGCTGCTGCGAACTGGGCGGCTACGACCGTTTATGAGGGCAGGCGCCGTCATTGCCGGCGGACATGCCATTCATGGCGCTGGGCCCATTTACGGCCTGGCGTCACCGGCTTCGGCCTGCTGGGCCACAGCTTTGAGATGGACCAGGGCAGCAGCTGCCATCCATCTCGGCAGATCAGGTTCCCTATCATCCGGAAGCGTTGGAGCTGGCGGATATGGGATTCCTGCCCGCCGGAGCCTACCGCAACCGCTCCTACGCTGAAAGCAGGCGTCACCTGCCGCCGGGAGATTCCCCGTCTCCTGATGGACCTGTTTTCATCCCCAGACCAGTGGCGGCCTGCTGATCGCCCTGCCGGAGACAGCGGCCCGGGACTGTCTTGCCCAGCTGCAGGATGCCATTCCCTCCGCCGCCTGCATCGGCTATGTCACCGCACGGGAGGACAACTGGATCGTGCTGGGTGACCCTCCGGAAAACTTGGGCTATACAGCAAAGCGCGCCGCTCCCTTCCGGAGCGGCGCGCATCGGTCTGAAGATTATCTCTGGACACGGCCGGGGCGTTTCCGCCGGCCAGGGACTCCACTTCTGCCACAGACATGAGGTTGAAGTCATGCTCCACGCTGTGCTTGAGGCAGGAAGCCGCCACAGCGAAGTTGATGGCCTTCTGATCGTCATAGTCGGAGAGCAGGGCATAAATCAGGCCGCCGCCGAAGCTGTCGCCGCCGCCCACGCGGTCCCACAATGTGCACGCGGTAGGTGGGAGAGAAGAAGCGCTGTCGCTGGGGTACAGCATACCGGCCCAATCCGTTGTCAGAGGCGGAAATGCTGCCCCGGAGAGTGATGGCCACCTTCTTGAAGCCAAACCGCTCCGTCAGCTGGCGGGCCACGCTGATGTAGCCCTGCTGGTCCACCTTACCGGCGTTGAGATCCGTGTTCTCCGCGGCAATACCGAAGACGTCCTTGGCATCCTCCCTCGTTGGCGATGCACACGTCCACATAGGGCATCAGGCCCGCCATGATCCCGGCCATTGCTCTTCCCGGCTCCACAGCTTTGCGGTAGTTGAGGTCGCAGCTCACCTGCAGACCCATGGCCTTGGCTCTGCTTGCGGCCTCCAGGCAGATCTCGGGAGGGCACCACCCAGAGCGGGGTGATGCCGGTGAAGTGGAACCAGTCGGCACCCTCCAAAGATCTTGGCCCAGTCGGTCTTCGGGCACGGCCTTGGCAATGGCGGAACCCGCCCGGTCATAAATCACCTGGATGCTCTCTGAGACGCACCCTTTTCCACAGTACAGGCCCAGACGCTCGCCCCGGACGATGGAGCGGTATCACATAAACGGCGCAGCTTTCGTTGACTTGACGCACTGGCCGATCCTCATGGGCGGAAGCTTGGTGACGAAACGCCGCATCCATGCCGTAGTTGGCCAGGGACACCGCCACGTTGGCACTCGCCGCCGGCATAGGTCGCTTCCAAATTTATCTGCCTGAACAAAACGGAGATAGCCTCCGGATTCAGGCGCATCATAATCTCGCCAAAGGTAATGATTCGTTTCATGGTTCCAATCACTTTCTGATTCAGGCATTTTTTTACAGCATCCAGCAGTTTGCGGGCCGTCTGGGTAATCTTATCGTACTCCCCCGGCTTCAATCACTTCTTGTTGGCCAGATTGCCGCCCACACCGGCGCCAACCATACCCGCATGCAGGAAGTCTGCCACGTTGTCCTCGTTGACGCCGCCGACAGCCAGCAAACTTTTACGGTGGCTGATGGGCGCCCGGATGGCCTTGACATAGGAAATGCCCAGATTTCCCGCCGGGACGCAGCTTGACAAAGTCCTCTCCGGCCAGATGGGCGGTCATGACCTCCGTGGGAGTCATGGCGGGCAGGACACCAGTCCCAGCTCCCGGGTCCGTGGATCACATCCACGTTGACATCCGGATGATGATGTACTGTGCGCCGGCAGATGCCGCCAGCTCACCAGCTCCGGCGTGGTGACCGTTCGGCACCCGCCATCGTCTTTCCCGCACATGGGCGCTCGCCGATGGCCAGATGGCCCCCTGCCGTCGCCTGGAAGGATGCAGGATTCTTCTGGTCAAGGTAATCTCCATCAGCCGAATGCCGCCTTCATACAGGGCCTTTGCCACCTTCATGCCACTCTTCAGCACCACGCCGCGCACAATGGCGATGATCTTCTCCTCCAGAATCTTCATAATGACCTCTTCGCGCATAACGCTCCTCATTTTTCATAATACGAAAACATTTATCAAATTATGATGTTATACTCTATTTATACGGCGTTTTGCACCCGCTGTCAATTTTGGACCTTTCCAAATTTTATCCATATCTTCTGGGCAATTTGATGATTGCAGGAAAACTAAATCTATGCTATTCTAGTGAAAATATCACATCGTGAAAAAGGAGAGTCTGCTTATGCGTTCCACCCCCGGTTCCGTACAATCCATAGAGCCGCGTTCTGGAGATTCTGGAGACCCTTTCCACCGCACCGCTCAGCATGTCTCTGTCCGACCTCGCTGCAGCCACGGGGCTGCATATCAGCTTCCACCCACCGGTTGGTGAATGTTCTGACCGAGCACGGATATGCCCTCAAGGATTCCTCCAGCGGCAAATATCGCCTGACACTGCGGACTTTTGAAATCGGCAGCCGGGTTTCCAGCGTGTGGAACCTGCTCTCCGCGGCCAAACCCCACCTGGATGAGCTGGCCGCCACCTCACAGGGAAGCGGTGCACCTGGTGGAGCGGGACGGCAACGGGATTGTGTACCTGTATAAGGCGGAACCTTTTCAGCAGCTGGTACGCATGGCCTCCCATGTGGGATTGCGCAATCCCATGTACTGTACCGGTGTCGGCAAGAGTATTTTATCCCTGCTGCCGCTCCAGGAGGCAGAAGAGATTTGGAACAGCGAAGAGATTCAGGCCTTCTCTCCCAGTGTACCATTACCACCTTTCCCGACATGATCCGGGAGATGGAGCGCATCCGTGCCCGGGGATATGCCATTGACGACGAGGAGCATGAACCCGGGGTCCGATGCATTGCCGCAGCCATCCGCAACAGGGCAGGGGCGCCGGTGGCAGCCGTCAGCATTTCCGCCCCGGTCACCCGAATGGATCAAGCGACCATGGACCGTCTGCTTCCCAAACTGCTGGCCACTGTGGAAGAAATCAGCCGGATGCTGGGATATGCCCCCCGCTTAACGATACGCCGAAAAAACAATGCCGCACGCATAAGCGTGCGGCATTGTTTTTTGAAAGCGGGATCAGACCGCCTGGAAACCGGTGAAGTTGTCGTTTTCGTCGAACGCGGGCTGATACACCGTGCCGTCGGTAGACAGAGCGGGATTGGCCTCCACGTCCTTGAGCAGGCTCTCAGACACATAGAACTCACCCATGTGCAGAGTATCCTTGGTCCACATCACCTTCAGGGGCTCGCCCAGATAGGGGCAGGTCCGGATGCAGAACTGCAGGCACAGCTTATCGTTGTCCAGCATGGCAGGAATCATATATTCCACGGTGATGGAGGTAATGCCGTTGGGATAGGTCTCTCGAAGGAACCCTTCTCCAGAATCCGGCGGGTGGCGTCGGCGTTGCCGATACCGTTGAAGTTGGCACCCGTCTTGGGAGACAGGTCCAGCACGCCGATACGGTGAATGAAGGGCTTTTCACGATAATTGTAGGCACGGCCCACCACGTTGGGGTCCATACCGTCGCCGCTGATTTCCTTGCCGATCTGCTCGAGCATCAGCACGTCCACCTTCTCGAAGGGGATGGTCGCCATCAGCTTCTTGGCCAGCAGCAGCAGCTCCGGCTCTTCCGTCTCGATGCACTCGTTGGGAATGGCGCGGATCGTATGGGTCTGATGGAAAGCGTTTTCCACCAGGCCGATGGCAAAGGGAATGTTGCAGTTCTTCAGTGCCGTACGGCCGAAGGAGGGGGCACATTGATGCATCAGGTCAAAGCCGCGCATATGGCAAATGCTGGCGCCGTACTGCTTGCCCAGGCCGATGGCCAGCATCTTCATGATGCCGCTTTCAAAGGGCCGTGGAAGTCCGTATGGGGCTTAATCCGGGCCACGGGCACAATGTAATCACAAGAGAGGGCAAAGGCATCCAGACGCACGTCCAGTCCTCGGCAGAAACACCCACCTTCTTGGTCTCCATGGTGGCATGGATCTCGCAGCCGCAGGCCTCTTCCGTAATGCCGTAGTGGTCCAGAATGGCACGCTGGCCTTCTGCAGTCGCACCACCATGGCTGCCCATGGCAGGCACGATATACGGCTTGGCGCCGATGCGCTTGAGTTCCTCGGCAAATGTCCGCAGAATCAGCACACTGTTGGCGATCTTCACGGCTGGCAGCCGTGAAGCAGACCGTGCTGCCGGGCTTAATACGGTCCAGAGTGCCCTCGCGCTTGAGCGCGTCACGCACAGCCTGCGCTACATCCTCAATATGGGTATCGTCCATCTTATTTGCGACTTTGTAAAAACTTAGGGATCTCAACGTCCTGGAGCAAATCCTTTACAACGCCCATTTTAATCACCCTTTTCATAGTATTTGGTACTTCTAGTAAAAGCACACCCGGCACGCAAGTGCAAGGCTTTTTCCATGTGCATGTGCTCGGCACATTTTTTTGGCACGGAACCCCGGCAGCGGAAGTGTCCCTCCGCTGCCGGGGTTCTCATCATACGGAAGAATTACGCGCCTGCAAACAGGTTGGGCAGGAACGTGATCAGGCCCGGCACCGCTGTCATCAGGAACAAAACCGCGGTATACAGTGCCACCATTGGCCAGATCTTCTTCAGCAGATCCAGCAACGTGATCTTGGAAATGCCAATACCGATGGTACAGCACGTTGCCCACGGGAGGCGTGATCAGGCCGATGCACAGACCGTACACCATGGTCACACCGAAAACAATGGGATCCATGCCAATGCCGACAACGATGGGCAGGAAGATGGGCGTGAGGATGGTCAGAGCGGGAGTCACGTCCATAAACAGGCCCACGATCAGCACGAACACGTTGATCAGGCACATGACAATCAGAGGATTGCTGGAAATCGCGCTGATTGCCGCTGCAATGGCCTGGGGAATCCGGGCCACCGTAATCACCATAGCCAGAGCCTGGCAGGCCGCCACGATCAGCATGATGACAGCAGTGGACTTTGCAGAAGCAATGGCCACACGCTTCAGGATCTTCATGTTCATCTTCTTGTACAGGAAGGTGGACACAGCCCAAGCATACACGCAAGCCACCACGCCAGCTTCCGTCGGCGTGAAGATACCGGAGAGGATACCGCCCATCATGATCACGGGCATCATCAAGGCCGGGGAACGCCTTCTTAAAGGCAGTCCAGACCTCCTGAGGCGTGGCCTTGGGCATAAGGGCATAGTTCTTGTTCTTGTTCATGAAGTACCATGCCAGCATGCAGACCAGGCCGGTAATCACACCGGAACCACGCCGCCGATGAACATTTTCGTAACCGGATGCGCCGCTGAGCACGCCGAAAGATAACCATGGGCAGGGACGGGGGAATGATGGGGCCGGTAATGGAACCGGCGCACACGCAGGCGGTGGAATCCGATGCGTCGTATCCCTCCTTGATCATGATCGGCAGCATGATACCGCCGATAGCGGAAATCGTCACGACTGCCGCGCCGGTCAGGGCCGCGAAAATCATGCATGCCAGGATGGCAGCATAACCGATACCGGCTCTGACGTGTCCCAGCAGAACCCGGCAGAATTCCACGATACCCTTGAAAGGTCGCCGGCCGTCATCAGGTCGCCGCAGAACACAAAGAAGGGAATGGCCAGCAGGGCGAAAGTTATTCACGCCGCTGTACAGATAAGACGGGACGATCTCATAGGAGGTAACGCCCGAGGCTTCCGCCATGGTCAGCACCGTCAGCAGGATCGAGAACGCGACAGGTACACCCAGAAACAGGAACGTAAAGATTGAAATCAAAAAGACTGCCAGAATCATGCCGTTTTCTCGCCTCCTTCCTCTGCGGGCTGCTTGCGGAACATCTGGATCAGATGGAAGATGTTAATGATCAGCATAAACAGCATGGACAGGGGAATGATGGCCTGCACGACACCATAGGGGATCTTGGTCAGAGGCATCGGGTAGGTCAGATTCTCCATGACCAGATTCATCGTCACCCGGATGGTCAGGATCATGATGCCGTCCATCAGCAGGTTGGGAGATGACGTCAAACACCTTCCGCACTGCCGGCGGAACCAGAGAAACCACGATATCCACGCGGATATGGGTTCCTTCCTTCATCGCAACGATGGAGCCGATGTAGGTCAGCCAGACAAATGCCATACGGGCAATTTCATCGGCAGCGGCAATACTGTGGTTGAACACATATCTGCCAATGACGTTGGCGAAGGTCACGATCACCATGATAATCATGGTCAGATACAGGACCCAGTCCACCGCCTGCCACAAAATATTTTCTGCTTTTTTCATAATTTTTTCCCTAAACTAAAACAACTGTGAGGTTACGCTCGCATTAGGCTGCTGCTTCAGCAGTCTCAGCGGTCTCGGCAGCACCAGCGTCAGCGGTGTCAGCGTTGGCTCTGTACTCCTCCTGGAGAGGCTCGATCTTGTTCATGATGTCGTCGAACTCGGGATACTTAGCACGATACTCGTCGATAACGCCGCTACCAGCAGCCTTCATCTCTTCACGATCGGGATAGGTGACTTCCAGACCATACTCCTGCAGGGTCTCAACGTCATCCACCATGGCCTTCTGGAACAGCTCCAGCTGCTTCTGAACGAAGGCCTTGCAAGCTCCTCATCCACCACAGCCTGGTCCTCAGCAGACATGCTGTTGTAGAAATTCTCGTTGAAGAGGATGAAGTTCATGGCGATCTGATGGTTGGTCATAGCCAGATAGTCCTGGACCTCATACCAGCCGTTGGCCAGCAGAGTGGAGGGGGGGATTCTCCTGGCCCTCGATGGTGCCCCTGCTGCAGAGCGGTGAAGATCTCGGTCATGGGCATGGTAACAGGGGCAGCACCCAGCAGCTCAAAAAGTTTCTCACGTAGTGGGAAACGGTGGGCAGACGCAGCTTCAGGCCCTTCAGGTCAGCCAGGCTGTTGATGGGGCGCACGTTGTTGGACACGCAACGGTTACCGCTGATGCTGCAGCCGCGCAGGATGTAGTGAGACTGAATCAGAGCATCCTGGAAGACCTGCTGGATCTCGGGATCGTTGCAGACTGCGGAAGCCTCTTCCACGCTGTCGAACACCCAGGGAAGTCGGCAGCATACAGAGCGGGATAACGGTCAGCCATCAGGTTGCCGGTCACGCAGCACTCGATGGTGCCCAGGGACACGCCCTCGTTGAACTCGGTCTCGAGCCCAGGCCGTTGTTGCTGTACAGCTCCACGGTGTAACGGCCTTCCGTGCCCTCATCGATCATGGGCTTGAAGACCTCTTCCAAAGCGATGCTGGTGGGATGGGTATCAGCATAGTAAGTAGCAACCTTCAGGGGAATACCCTTGGCCTCAGTAGTGTCGCCTCCGGTAGAATCACCCGGTAGAGCTGCCGGTAGAGCCGCCGCAGGCAGCCAACGTGGTCATCATGCCAACAGCCAGAATCAGGGACAAAATTCTTCTTCATTTCGCTTTTCCTCCTAAAAATCGAATACTCTATTCAAATCCCCTTCCCCACGAAGAGGTCTGAATCTTGATTTGCCGCACTGCTTCCTGATGGAAGTACAACCGATTTGGCCGCCCTCAATACCTGGCCAAATCTGACTTTCCGCGATTCGGAATCCTTTTTCAATGCCGCGACAGTAAAAATGCGTCCCCGCTTTGTTGCATTTTCATCAATTCTCATGCGGGGACCTTTTCCTTTTTGTGCATCGTAGCACGCCTCCAAACTAAAAGCAAGCCTTTTCCAACATTTTCGGAAATTTCCATAAATTTGAAGCGAATTTTTGTGAATGCAGGTTTTGCGTCAAAATGGCCTCTCTCCTTCCGGGGCAGAATCCTGATGAAATTTTGTGGGGCAATGGATTGGCGTCTTTTTTCTAGGATCTTTTCTTTTTCTCCCATCTTTTACAGTCAGAATTGAAATGTGGCCTCCGCAAAATGAAATGCCAAACCCGATACCATGCCAAAGCCGGAGGACTGTCCAAACGGACCAGTCCTCCGGCTTTGTTCAATCATTTGCTTGTTGAATATATAAGTGCTAAGTTAATCCAGATAGGGGGGCGGATATGCCTTCAGCACCGGTATAGGCGGCAATCATCTTCATCTCTTCATAAGTTTTCTCATTCAGAGATACGCCTTCCCGCAAAACGCGCTCCCGGGCCTCAGCGGATTTCTCACCGTGAATGAAGATCCGCTCCTGTCCCTCCGCCTTGTCCGAATCCCGGATCTCCTGGAGGTAGCGGTCCAGAGCCCCCGGATTGCCTGCTTATCGCCAAACATTCCATAGTCCAGAGCGATAAAGCACTGGGCGATATTGGCCCGACCGGGCGTCTTGTAGATATAGTTGGACGTGGTGCCGCCTGAGGAGGATGGCCGTGCAGATCTCACAGAGCATGGCAAAGCCATAGCCCTTATAGCCGGAAGTCAGCTCACCGGAGCCGCCCAGAGGCAGGATACCGCCGCCGGCCTTGGCAATGATGTTCTTGAGCACGCGGTTGGGATCGGTGCTGTCGTGACCGGTCTCATCCAGCGCCCAGCCTTCGGGCAGTCCGTTGCCGCGCTTGACATATACTTCCAGCTTTCCTCTGGGCACCACCGTGGTGGCGGCGTCAAAGGAGAACGGGACGGGATCAGCGGGCATAGCGAAGGCGATGGGGTTGGTGCCCAGCATGGCCTGACGGCCAAAGGTCGGCACCATGATGGCCTCGGTGTTGGTCATGCACATGCCGATCATCTCTTCCTTCACAGCCATCTTGGCATAATAGCCGGCAATTCCATAGTGATTGGAATTCCGCACCGTAATCATGCCGAAGCCATGCTGGCGGGCTTTGTCAATAGCCATGTTCATGGCCTGAATGCCCAGGGTCTGACCCATGCAGTCATTGCCTTCTGATGACAGCGGAGAGCGGAGTTTCAAATACCACTTCCGGCTTGGCGTCCAGCTTGACCAGTCCGCCGGTGATTTCCTGATGATAACGAATCAGTCTCTGAATTCCGTGAGACTCGATCGATCCGCCGCCAGCAGAACATCCGTAATCTGACAGCTCTCTTCCTCTGTGAAATGATAGCCCTTGAACACCTCGTGGCAAAAGGTTTCCAGCTGTTCATACGATACATGATGGTACTGCATAGCAATCGTCCCACTTTCTATATAGTTTCGGGGTTGCCAATATCCGGCTGGTACAGCCGCGGGACAACCCATTGTGTATTTTTTACTATATGTTCTTTCTCCCTTTGCGTCAATACCCCAGCTTGTTGAATAACGTCCTCTGTTTTTTGGAAGATATTTCACAAAAACTGCCTTTGTTTTTCGGCAGGCTTTCAGATTTTTAAAACCGGCCTGTGAAAAATCGTTTTCGTATGTTGAAAAAAAACCCACCTGTTGTATACTTGAGACAGCTTAGCCTGTTTGGGCGTCCGCCTTCAGCAGGGCCCTGCAGGCACAATATCTATCTGATTATTCAATAGGAGGTTTTCTCTCATGCCCAGTGGAAAGCCAAAGAATCCCGCGCCTTTCAATCCCCTTCCCGCTACATACAGGGGCCGGGTGAACTCCGAATCTGCCTGTCTTTGCGGCCAATTATGGTCCCACTGCACTGGCGATTATTGACACCTTTTTCTATCCGGAATACAGCGTGAAAATTCCGGAGCTGTTTCAGGCCGCAGGCATGACCGCCTGACCGTGGAATTTTCCGGTGCCTCCTCCGACGAAGCGCTGGAGCGGCTCATCGCTTTTTGCCATACGCTCCCTCAGATCCCTGATACATTCATCGGAATCGGCGGCGGGCAGACTTGCGATATCAACAAGGCCGTGGGTGCTACCTTCCGGAAGGCCTTTTTCAGCGTTCCCACCGCTTTGACCACGGATGCCCCACCTCCACCCATACCATTATCAATAATCCCTCACGAGCAGCCCCACCTCATGGTCCACTACAAGAACCCGGACTACGTGGTGGTGGACACGGAGATCACCGTCCAGTCCCCCGCCTGGATGATGGTCTCCGGCATGGGGGACGCCCTTGGCTACCTACATTGAGGCCCAGGCCTCTTCGCCAACAACAATGTCTGCAATGCCGGCGCCGGCGATTACCGCCCCACCCTCATGGCAATGTCTGCTGCCAAACTGAGCTATGACATTCTGCTGGAAAAGGGCCGCAGCGCCATCCGGGCCGCCCGGCAGCATCTGCGCACCCCGGCCTACGAGGATGTGGTGGAAGCCACGGTCCTGCTTTCCGCCTGGGATTTGAGTGCACCGGCGTCTCCATTGCCCACGGCCTGCAGGCCGGGTTCCATGTGCTGCCGTCAAGCCGCTGCTGCACGGAACCGGTGGGATACTGCACGCTCATCCAGCTGATCGTGCAGAATGACAGCCGCTTTGCGGAGATTTTTCTCCTTCTGCCGGGATATCGGTCTTCCGGTCTGCACCCATGATCTGGGCCTGACTGCGGAAAACCGGGACGAATTTCCGCTGTGCTGTACCGCGCCGGCTTCTACCGCGGCGGCGGCGTGCTCATGAGCGCCATTGCCGGCATCGACCAGGCCCTGTGGGATATCAAGGGCAAGTTCTTCAACGCCCCGGTCTACCAGCTCATGGGCGGTGCCTGCCGCGACAACATGCGCGTGTACAGCTGGATCGGCGGCGACCGCCCCAGCGACGTGGGTACTGCTGCTCTGGAGCGCAAGAATGCCGGCTTTACCGCCATCAAGATGAACGCCACCGAAGAGCTGCAGATGATCGACACCTACGACAAGGTGGACGCCGTTCTGGAGCGCGTGGCCGCCATCCGCGAGAGCTGCGGCAAGTACTTCGGCATTGCAGTGGACTTCCACGGCCGGGTGCACAAGCCCATGGCAAAGATCGTGGCCAAAAAGCTGGAAGAGTTCGACCCCATGTTCATTGAGGAACCCGTTCTCTGCGATAACATGGAGGTGTTCAAGGAGATCGCCGCTGCCTGCAATGTGCCCATTGCCACCGGCGAGCGTCTGTTCACCAAGTATGACTTCAAGCGCCTGCTGCAGGCCGGCGGCGTGGACATCATCCAGCCCGACCTGAGCCACGCCGGCGGCCTGACCGAGGTCAAGAAGATCGCCTCCATGGCCGAAGCCTACGACGTTGCCCTGGCCCCCCACTGCCCGCTGGGCCCCATCGCTCTGGCCAGCTGCCTGAACGTGGACGCCACCTGCTACAACGCCCACAGCAAAATCCCGTCTGGCCCACAAGGACGGCCCGTGGCCGAATGGTAAGGCCCCTAGAAACCACCCCTTCCGAAGCACAAATCAGTGCCGATGTTTTTCATTCCCGGTATTCAGGCCGATGGCCGCCGCGCGCCGCCCGGTAAAATCAGTCCCCGCAGGCAGCCGTCAATGGTGCACAAATGCCGTATGGGCAGCAACTGGCCTCCGCCAGAGCTGTCCGGAGAAATGGCCGCCCCATGCAGCCCACATTCTCCCCAGGCCAGCGTTTTTCCGACCACCGCCAAAGCCGAAAATCTCCATGCAGGGGACAAACGTCCCATCCGCCGGTGCGCGCACCGAAGAGGCACCCACCCTTGTTCGGCGCCATAGCCGCCGATGATGCCCGCACGCCCGTATTGGTCAGCGGGGAACCGGTATACAACGCCCGGCCCCCGGCAGCGTGTGGCCCCGCTTGGTCTCCACTGCGGCGTGGCAGTCCACGCCGGCGGTGAACCCGGACCTACGCCGATCACCACCGGCGCGTCGGTGATGGCGGTTCCCAGATTTTTCTTGGCCAAATGGCATCCACCACCGCACCGGGTTTGAGCGCGGGAATACAGGCGCCCGCCGGTCTCCCAGCACCGCTACCAGCCCCTGTTCCACCCGGTTCCGGGCATTCTGCGCGTCCGTGCAGCACACAGCCTGTACGCCTTCCACTTCCATCTCTCCCTGCCGGATGGCCTCAGAAAAGCCAGACCGTACGGCGGATGGCCGTTGGTTCCGGCAGATCCGTCATCACCAGCTGATAGCCGCTCCGGTACAGCCGCAGGGCAATGCCTGTGGCCAGATCTCCCGCTCCGCGAATCACAACGATCATATGTTCCACCTTCCGCCGCCCGGCACTCTCCGCAGCAGCCGTTCCCACTCCGGGGGACACACCTTTTCTGTCATTGTATGCAGACGGACCGGGCTTGTCAACGCCCGGGCCCGCTCTTCCAGCATCAGCAGCCGCGCCAGGATCAAAAAGGACACCGTCACGGTTTCCCCCACCTGCACAGCTTGATCCGCCCCAGGCGGGCGCACAGCACCGGTGCATCCGCCGGAATTCCCAACAGAGATCCCGTCCCGGTCACGGCGTGCCGCGATCCCACGCAGGCCAGCCCAACAGCGGCAGCGCCGCCTCCCATCCCGGAACCCGGAGGCCCTCCGGTGTCTGCCGGACGGAATATCGGCAGGCTGGATCGGCGGCGTAATTCTGATCTGGAAGCTGGCAGTTGCTATCTGGTATCCGCCCCTGAGTGTTGTTCGTTTTGTGAAAGCGTAAGATGAGCTATATCCGTGCCGTTCCGGGATGATCTTGCGGAAATGCCGGAGTATGCGCGCTGCGAGACTACCGCCTATGTACCGGAACCGGTTAAGTCGTTTCGCAGGGTGAGGCGTTACCGGTATGAGATGATGGGTAGTGCCTTGGTATACAGCATCGTCGAAACGGCGAAGACTAATCAACTTCGGCCTATGAATATCTGCGGCACATTCTTGAAATACCAAAAGTACATTTACGATAAGGATGGCAGCTTCTGCCGGATGATTTGCTTCCGTGGTCTGTAAATCTCCAGATAACTGCAAGAAAACCACATGAATGAACAGACCGGC
>VOFC01002327.1_pt1 | contig 13698 bp, 21 predicted proteins | sample 5384161 | NCBI WGS metagenome assembly VOFC01 (sample SAMN12384722, study PRJNA508395) | human gut metagenome | isolation source: healthy gut B | host: Homo sapiens | reverse complement strand
GTCACTTTTGACAGATTAGCCGATGGCCTTCCGGGACGAAAGAGCTAACACAAAGGTTCAAAAGGCTGTCATCAGTGGTCGCAGAAGTACTGCATCAGATTGACTCAATCAGAAAAGCATCAATGGATACGGTCGGAAGTGGTAAAGCATGAAGACGGTACCGTGAAAGCAAAGAAAACAAATAGCATCTATTACGTCAGGTGCTGAAAGCGTAAGTTTCGTCACTGGGACTAGCGGAACAGCAGACAGCATCTATGCACGAGCGTCAATGGATAAGAAAAGTGGAAGCTTTTGCTGATCAGACAGGTGGCTTCTGAATATCTGCAAGGTGTTGCGGATAAGAAAGGAGTGTGCCTACTCTATGCTGGTATTTAGGTGGCTTAGGCGTTAACATGCCGACACGAAAAAAATTAACATATTCTTCAATTTCCTTGATGAGGTCTGGGATTCATGAGTACAAGACTCATCATGCGTGGAAGTGCAAAGAATGTGGAAAAAAAATTTATTAGAGGGGATACTGATGTATGACAAGACTGTGACTGTATTCAACAAATACACTGACAAGAATGATGCCATATATTGGTATCCTCATGTTATATCCGGAGTCACACTTATTACGGATAAGGCAGCCAATGTTGCCAAAACTGGTTTGGATACGGCTGATACAGCTAATCTTCATGTACCGTTTAAGGTGCGTGAAGGAGAAAGGATAGTGTGCAATCTTTCCTATCTCACTCGAAAGTGTGGAAAACTACGGAAAACAAAGAGAATTCCATCACATTCTCGACAGGGACATCTTCATGGAAGGCGAATATCCGGAAACAGTAATTGCCGATGAAGACTATACGTCACGTACCAACAAAGGATTTTTTTACGATTATCTGAACAAGAAGATGGATAATGTCTTTCTGATCACAAGCGTAGGTTCTTACACACTGATTCCTCATTTTGAGATTGAGGAAAGTAATATGGCAAGCAAGATATTTCATTTTCCTAGTTTCTCAATCGTAAAGGTGATGATATCAAAGTAAAATGTCAGCTTGAACCGATTTGAAAAGCAGTTCCAGGAAGCACAGAACTGGCTAGATGGTCGAGTGTTCACTGACATGGAAAAGTATATGCCGTTTCGTGACGGTAACATGAGAAACGTGTCAGCAATTATGAGCAGGCCCATGCAAGGAAGCGGTCAAGGTGATTGCCGGTGCTCCACCTTACGGAAGATTCCACTATGAAGGAAAAGTTATGGTAGATCCTGTCACAGGCTCACCACAAGTGGGCAAGAGCCGGACAAAAGAAAGTGGTCACGGACAGAGACCTTGTGTTTGACAAGACAGCGCATCCACGCGCAACAGACCATTGGTTTGATGCTGCAAAGGATCAATATGTGAAGTCTTGGGCGAAAGGAGTGAAGAAACGTGCCGGAGGAAAGTAAGAAATCGGTCAAGAAGTACGATGTAGACGGTTACGATGCGGTAACAGATGCACTCGTTTCTCTTCTCAATAGTTTTCCGGGATTAGAGGAAGATGAAAAGATAAGATTCTCCACACTAGATGAAGATGGCGGTATTGCCTTCTATCCAGTGACAGGGGCAGTGATTGCACTGGAAAAGAAGAGTGTAACTGGCAAAGTAGACCAGTTGTGCAACTATCCTTTTTATGTGATCTACCGGTCTTCAATCGACTCTCAAAAGATTAAGGCCAGTATCAAAAAATTCCTTGACACTCTTGGAAAGTGGCTTGAGCAGCAGACCGTGGTCATTAATGGAGAACAGAAGAGACTGGAAGAATATCCAGTGCTTACAGAAGAGAGAAAAATAGAGGAGATTATAAGACTTACACCGGCTCACTTAGATAATGTGAGTGATGGCAATGTCCAAGATTGGGCAATCAGCATCTCCTTGAAATACAGAAACATATTCTACAAGAAATAACGGAGGATAACAAACATGAAATTAGAGCGTGAAGCGTTGATGCATTATCTTGATGCATCGTTTAAAAAAGACACCGGCAACAGCAGAGTGGGCGGTTCTCGGTGACGATATCGAGGGAAAATGTCCGTGGGGAGCTTAATCCAGACACGGAACAGAAGAGGTAATTCTTGGAAAAAACTGTGACAACTGATAATGGATATGCACCTTCCATGTCAGCTGATCCATTCTACGCAGATCCAGCGTCCAAACTGTATCCGAAGATTAGAGGATTGCGTTTAACCGTCTGAAAGGTGAAACTTGTAAGACACTTATGCTTGAAGTAATCGTAGAGGACACGCAGCCACAAAGCATCTTGCTTATGTACAGGAAGTAATGGTTAAACCACAGAGCTATGGTGGTGACACTACTGGTGTCAATATCCCATTCGATGTAACAGATGATGGTGAGAGAACAAAAGGTTATGTCACAGCTGAATCTCTGAAATCAGGTAATCCAGTATTCGCAGAGGGAAATATTGAGTGACTGAAACGATGGTTTGACATCCGTGGAGACACAATATTAGACGTAAATGACGAAGAGATATACCTCATTGAAAAGACGATTTGAGAAAGGACGATACAATGAGCAATAAATTAGCAAAACCAATGGCAAACAAGATTGTAGTAGATGATGGTAGCAAAGTCTACACGATTGAGAACAAAAGAGGAAAGGTGCTCGGCAAGTTCGAGTTCAGACCTACAGATACAAATATCGTGAAGAGATATGAGGAAGTGGTTGAATACTACAATTCATATCAGCTGCCGGAGAATCCAAGCGAAGCGGATATGAGAAAAAGCAGAGGATGATATTACGGAGAGAATCTCTTATCTCATCGGAGAAGATGCAAAAGAGACATTCTTTTCTATCCTCGGACATTCTCACCACTGGCGAATGGAGAACTGTACATGGAGAATGTTCTGTCCTCTATCGCAAAAGTGATTGAAAAGGAAATGAATATCCGCACAAATAAGGTACAGAGTCGCATGAATAAGTATGTGGCTAAGTACCATAATTAATGGATCCGTGGAAACTTCCCACATCTTTAGACGTTAATGGAAAAAGAATATTCGATACGCTCTGATTTTAGAGTGATATTGGATATTCTTTCTGCTATGAATGATCCGGATATCTTCGAGCCTGGCATGACGGAAGAAGAAGGATCAGGAGAAAAGTATTTACAATGCTTAGAATCCTCTATGCTGACTTTGATTCTATGCCACCTAAGGACTGGCAAGAAGCATCAAGAAAAAGCGTGTGAATTCATCGACTGCGGTATTAAGAATGACGGTAAGCCTAGACCGAGGATAATGGACTGGGAACAGGATGCACCAATCATCATACCGGCTGTGAATAAGGTGAATAACGCTGAAGTGCGAGCTACAGACTATATGCACTGGTGGACATTCTTCGGACTCTATATGGAGATTGGAGAAAGTACCTTCTCAACTGTAGTCAGCATCCGAGACAAGAAGAAAAAGGTAAGAAGTTAGAGAAGTGGGAACAGGAATACTACAAAAATAATAAGTCTATTGTGGACTTACATCAGAAGAGTACAGAGAGAAGTGACGAAGAGAAAGCTGAACTCCGAGAACTCTTCGGATTGAATAAATAACCGGATATCAATAGAGATATTCGCTGACCGCAGATAATTAGCGGTGGAAAAGGATTAGAAATGGCACAAACCGACGGCTATATCGTAATTGACACAGAGATTAACGCTGACGGCATGAAAGCCGGAAGCAAAGAAGTTGAAGCAGCTGTCAGAAGAATGGCAAATTCCGTTAATGATATGGGGAATAAAGCTAAGACAGCTCTCAACAAACAAGCGGATGCATTCGCTAAATTAAACAATGAATATGCTGCACAGGAGCAGAAAGTATCTGAACTGAAGAAAAAGATTGCTGAGTACGGTGAGCAGAAAGTACCAACAGATGAATACAGAGATACAAACACAGATTTCACAGGCTACTCAGAAACTGAATTCGCTGAAAGCTGCACAGGATAAATTTCTTTCTACTGGTGGAAAGCAGAGTAGTTCATCTTTCAAGAAGATGCAGTATGACATAGAAGAACTTGAGAATGAAATCAAATATGCCAAAGCAGAATTAGCGGAATTAGAAGCATCAGGCGGACGTTTACACTTGGCTCTAAGACACAAGAAGCAGCTGCCAGTATGCGGACATTGCAAGCAGAAGAAAGAAAGCTTGCGGATATGAACAATCGACTCCACATCGTACAATTCCGTAAAAAGGCAGTGTGGACGAATATAAGCAAAAATTGATGAGTGCAGTACCGGCACAACGTAAACTTGCCAGCGAAAGTGAAAGAGCGTCAAAGTCTATTGCAAAAACTGGAAAGGCCGCGAATGGTGCGAAACTCAGCATTGGAAGAATGCTTGGAATGTCACTATTAATGAGCGTAGCGTTCAGAGCATTCTCGGCTGCAATCAATGCTATCAAAGATGGCTTCACAAACCTTGCACAGTACTCAAGTAGCACAAACAACAGTATATCAATGTTGTGGGGAAGTCTTGAGACGCTTAAGAAACAGCCTTGCGACAGCGTTTGCACCGATTCTTAGTGTAGTAGCACCAATTCTTAGCAAATTCATTGACATGCTTTCAACAGCTGCAAGTTATGTAAGTATGTTCTTCTCATTCTTGTCCGGAAAGAGTACATACACGAAAGCTATCGCAGTACAGAAAGATTATGCCGGAAGCCTTAAGGATACGGCAAGCGGTGCGAAAGATGCAGCAGACGGAACAAAAGAAGCTGCGGAAGCTGCGGAAGAGTACTTATCACCACTTGATGATATCAACAAAATGGATAAGCAGGACTCGGGAAGTGGTTCTGGCGGATCCGGTGGTGGTGGAGGTGGTGCCGGTGGCGGTAGTGGTTCCATGGTGTTCGAAGAAGTACCGATTGACAATAAGTTTGCATCCTTGCTTGATTCCGTATTGGACAAGCTGAAGCAGATCAGAGACATCTTTATGGATGGTTTCTGGGATGGACTTGGAGATTACAAGCCAGTACTTGAAGAACTGAAGAAAGACCTTAAGTCTATCGGAGAACACATCAAAGATATCTTCACAGATAAAAATGTTCAGGAAGCAGCTAAGAGATTCGCTACATTGTTCATTTATAACATGGGCAAAACAGTAGGCTCATTTGTTTCGATTGGGTTAACAATAGCAGCAAATGTTGTTGGAGGTATTGAAAGCTACTTAGAAGAGAATACAGACAGAATCAAGAAGTGGCTTGTGAGGATGTTCGATTTAGGCTCAGAGATTTCCATAATTGTAGGAAATTTAAGTGCAACAATTGCAGAGATATTCCAACAGACATTCGGATCACAGACAGCACAGAACATTACTGGCAATATTATTGGCATATTTACCACAGCGTTCGGAGAAATTATTCTACTTGCCACAAGCTTTGCAAAAGATGTAATGGATGCGATTGCAACACCTATCATCGAGAACAAAGATAAGATTATTGAAGCTATCAATAACACGCTGAAACCAATAGAGGAGATTACTCAATCTATAGAAGACTTCGTACAGAAGTTAGCAGATAAGCTGACTGAACTGTATGATGAGCATATAGGATGTTTATCAATGATGTTGGAAGTGGCTTATCAGAAATAGGTGGAACACTTCTTGATACCTATAACCAGTATATCGCACCGATTCTTGATCAGTGGGCGCAGAGTTCGATGAAGTCTTAAACAGATAGAGTGGGCGATGCAATTGACCACATCATTGACGAAATTGGAAGGCTGATTGATGGACTTAATTGGCTGTGGAATAACGTACTTATTCCTCTTATACAGTGGTTGATAGAGAACGTGATTCCAGTACTTGCACCTATAGTGGCATGGATTGGTGATACGCTTCTTTCCATTGTTGCCAGCGTAACTGGAATGGCAGATAGCGTTCTCAAACAGCTTGATGGAATCATCCAGTTTTTAACAGGAGTTTTCACTGGGGATTGGGCGAAAGCATTGAGTGGAATCTGTTATACGTTGAAGGATTTAAGCAGAACATTAATATTATCTTCAATTTCATCAAGAATCAAATACTTGATCCGCTGTCAAAATGGCTTGACGGAGTATTCAAGGTGGATTGGGTAAAAGACTTTGGTGTAATTGGAGATTACATGAATGCATGGCTTGCGAATATTCAGAACATTGTTGCAGCTGTGAAACAGGCATTTAGCGGAATCGTTGATTTTGTAAATGGTGTCTTATCAGGAGATTGGCAACAGGCATGGGATGGTATCAAGAATATCTTCGGTGGTGCTTGGAATGGCATGTTAGCAATCATCAAATCTCCAATTAACGGAATCATCGGATTGATGAACGGACTCCTTAGAGCTGCACAGATCATGCAGAATGGCGTTGCTAATGCACTGAACAAAATGAACATATCAGTTCCATCATGGGTTACATCATTAACTGGGTATCATCCATCGGATTCCATATATCAAAATGGAGTGCTCCACATATCCCTTACCTTGCACAGGGTGCTGTTATCCCACCGAACAAAGAGTTCATGGCGGTACTTGGTGACCAGAAAAGCGGTAACAACATTGAAGCACCTGAAAGCCTTATCCGTAAGATTGTAAGGGGAAGAAACTGGTAACAGCTCACGCAAGATTGAAGTGCCGGTATATCTGAACCGTAGACAGATTGCGAAGGCTGTACTTGAAGAAGGAAAGAACATGAGAACACAGACGGGAAGAAATCCGTTTGAAATGGCTTAGGAGGTAGAATATGGCACAGAACTATTTAAAAATTCGGCTCATTCACACCACCAGATGTGGATGAGGACGGATATCAAATTTCATTCGCTACTACCTCTACAGAAAACTCAGGAAGAACCATGAGGGGAAATATGAAAAACTCCCTCTCTTCACAATAGAAGCTTATGAGCTGAAATGGAGTGACATTAAGGTAAGTGACACAAGCAAAATTCTCAAAGAGGTTATGGGAAAGAGCGGATTTGACTTTTCCCACCTTAACATTTATGAGGATAAATGGGAAACCAAAAGGTTTTATGCAGCAAACTTTAATGCTCCATGTGTAAAGTTTAGTAGAAGGCGAAGAGAAACTGGATGAGCTGAGTTTTTCAAAAACATCGGAAAATCCAGTGTTATAGATTTCACCGGATATCGTTAGAGATATTCGCTGACCTTAAATAGTTAGAGGTAGAATTAATGAAGAATGTAAGCAACGAATTCAAAAACATCATAAAGTCAGGCGGTGGTTCTATGCTTACGCATCGATTACACTGAAAAACGGTGAGAAACTATATCTTGATTCGGATAACGATTTCTTCATAAGCGGTAATGGATACGCAGAAGACGGAGGAGATGGATTCCCACTGGGGATCCGCTCTCTCCAAGTCCGTTACGCTTGTCATTGATAACATCGATGAGAGATTTTCCAAGTATGATTTTTACTATGCACAGATTTCACTCTTCACTGAAGCTGACATCGAAAGTAGAAGCTATGATGCATGGAGAGATGTGAAAGGTGAGGAAATTCTCGATGTCAATGGCAACATGATTATGCTGACGAAATCAAGAATCGAGAGATTGAACGAGGGTACATTTACAGTACTTGAGCCAACAGCGGTTGGAGATACGATAGAACTTGTAGGTTATGATTCAATGTACAAAGCAGATGCAGACTTCACGTCTAAGCTATCTTATCCAACAACAGCTGGACAGCTTCTAAGAGAAGCGTGTAGTACATGTAACATCATGCTTGGAAGTCCGAAGTTTAACAATGACGATTTCGTGATTGAACAGGCTCCGGAAAAAGTGACTTGCCGAGAAGTAATCGGATATATAGCAATGCTTTCCGTTGGTAATGCTGTGATTCAGAACGGAACACTTGTTATTAAGAGTTACGACTTTTCTGCAATATCGAAGATTACAAATATGGGATGACTTAGTGGAAGATGCTGGCTATAGCATTTTGATGGACTATCAGTCAGATCCGGACATTAGCACAGATCCTGTTGTAATCACTGGAATTGCGACCACAAAGAAAGTAGAAAACGAGAGTACAATCTTAATAAGAGGTACAGATGATTATGCACTTGAAATCACGAATCCTCTTATTGAAGGACATGAAGATGATGCTATCAACCTGATTGGAGATGTACTGATCGGAGTTAAGCTGAGAGGTTTTAGCGGAGAGTTCTTCCCGGATCCAACGATTGAATTCATGGATTTGGCTTGCGTGGTAGATAGGAAAGACAAAGTTTATCCAACATTTATCACATCCCATGAGTTCAGCTATCTCGGAAGCAGTTCGTTCTCTTGCGGAATCAAAGATCCGGAACGTCAAAAGAGTACTTATTACAGCGAAGCTAAAAAGGTATATGAAAAAGCTAATAAGGAAATCAAGCAGAATAAGACGGACTTTGAAGCAGCTGTCGAGAATCTGAATAAGACGCTTGAGAATGCATCTGGAATGTATTCGACGGAATCACCACAGCCGGACGGAAGTATGATTACATACATCCATGATAAGCCGACAGTAGAAGAGTCCAAGAATGTAATCAAAGTTACATCTGAAGCCATTGGTATATCAAATGATGGCGGTAAGACATATCCTTACGGCTTATTCCTTACCGGTGATCTGATAACAAGAATCTTGTATGCTATCGGCATAAATGCTGATTATATCAACTCAGGTTCTCTCACTATAAAAGATAAGAATGGAAACATTACATTCTATGCTGATACGGAGACAGGACGAGTTACTATCAATGCAGAGTCAATATCCATCACCGGTAAGTCTGTGGAAGATATTTCGAATGGTATTGTAGATGATTTTGTAACTAACATTTACAAGACAGATATGGACGAGATTAAAAACTCCGTCCGAAATAAGATTGAAACATGGTATCAAGATAGTGATCCGTCTGTAAACTGGAAAGACAAAACCGAGCATGAAGGTGACTTGTGGAAAGACACAAGAGATAATAAAGAATACATTTATCGTTCCGGGCAATGGGTGGAAATGAATGTTCCGGACGAAGTCTTTGACGAGATTGACAGTAAGGCTCAAATCTTTATCAATGAACCGACAACTCCTTACAAAATTGGAGATTTGTGGTTTGATTCGAAACAAAAGAACTGCTCACCTGTGTTAAGAGCAGAGCCACAGGCTCATGTGTAAAGGCTGATTGGGAAAAACGTACCAAGTATACCGATGATTCCACAGTAAACACGTTCATCACAAAGATTTACGAATCAGACATTGATGATATCCGCAACCAGATTGACCAAAAAAAATCGAGACATGGTATCAGAGCACAGATCCATCCGTAAACTGGGGTGGAACTGTTGAAATGGCATGGTGCGATGTCAATGGTGAATCAATCCTTTGACGTAAACGGAAATGAAATCATCTTGCTATACGAAGAGTCTAAGGCTGAACATGAAGGAGACTTGTGGAAAGACCTGTCTACGAACGATGAGTATATTTATCGTGGTGGCCAGTGGATGAAGATGCAAGTGCCGGATGAAGTCTTTGACGAGATTGATGGCAAAGCACAGATATCTATTAACACTCCTGTTCCACCGTATCGTGTTGGTGACTTATGGTTTGATGCAGATACACAGGAACTTCTCACTTGTGTAGAAAGCAGAGATAAAGGAAGTTGTGTAAAGTCCGGACTGGCAGAAGAAAACCAAGTACACTGACGATAGCGGACTGAATACCTTCATTTCTGCGGTATACGATCCGAAGATTGCGGAATTACAGAGTCAGATTGATGGACAGCTTGAAACATGGTTCTATGACCACGAACCTAGCTTACAGAACGAACCGGCTGTAAATTGGACAACCAATGAACAAAGAAAAAGACCACGAAGGTGACCTCTTCTTCTGGAAGTCCACTGGATATTCCTACCGATTCTTACAGGACGGAGCAGTTTGGAAGTGGCAGATCGTACAGGATACGGATATTTCCAAAGCACTTGCAGCAGCAGAAAGCTTCAGGATACTGCGCACCACAAGCGAAGAGTATTTGTAGTGACTCCTCAGCCTCCTTATGACATTGGTGATTTATGGGTGCAGGGCGAAACTGGTGATATCATGCGATGCCGAGTACCTAAGAGCGATTCTTCTGAATACGCTACAGATGACTGGGAGAAAGCATCTAAGTATACCGATGATACAAGAGCCAACGAAGTGCAAAAAGAACTGGAAACAGTCAATAAGGACTTGCAGAATCAGATTGATGGCAAGATTGAGACATACAATCAAGCTACTGATCCGGCAGCTTCATGGACAACAGCCGAACTGAAAGCAAAGCATACTGGTGACTTATGGTACAACTCAAAAACCGAAGAAACAATGCGTTGGAACGGTTCAGCGTGGTCAAAGTTAAGTGATGCGGATGCGAAAGCTGCAAAAAGAACCTTGCTGTCACAAAGAAACGTGTATTCAGCGTAACTCCTTATCCACCTTATGATAAGGATGACTTGTGGGTACAAAGGCACAAACGGTGACTTGATGCGGTGTGTGACCTCGCGTCAGAGCGGAGAGTATGTCGCATCCGATTGGGTTAAGGCTACCAAGTACACAGATGATTCCGCAATCAATAACTTTGTTAAGAATACTTATGCTGCCGACCTTGAGAATATCAAGAATCAGATTGATCAGAAGATAGAAACTTGGTTCCAACCTACTGACCCGTCACTAATTGGACTGGAAAAAAACACAGCCTCTTTTTGCGATATAAAAGGAATGAAATCTTAGATGTTAGTGGAAAAAATATCACAATCACTGTGGAAACCGAGAAAGCAACTCATGAGGGTGACTTGTGGAAGAATTCCAAAACTGGTGATGAATACATCTACAGAAGCGGAAATTGCCAGTTCCAGACTCTGTATTCGATGAGATTGACGGTAAAGCGCAGATTTTCTCAACACAGCCAAAGCCACCGTATAGCGTGGATGATTTGTATTTCACTGGAAATGATATCCTTGTCTGCCTAAAGGACAGAGAAACTGGTGAGTATGTAGCAAGTGATTGGCAGAAGAAAGATAATTATACAGACGATTCTACAGTAACGGACTTCATCGAAAACATTTATGATCCGAAAATTGAAGATATCCAAAATCAGATTGATGGAAAGATTGATACGTACTATTGCGATTATGAGCCTGCGAATTCAAACCATCCAGCATCTGAGTGGACTACAGCTTACGAAAGACAGAAGCATGTTGGTGACCTCTTCTTTTGGAAGAACAAAGGTTTCACTTACCGCTATATGAAAGTCGATACATCTTATCAGTGGGTGAGAGTGAAAGATGCAGACATCGTATCTGCGATGGAAACAGCATCAAAGGCGCAAGATACCGCAGACGGTAAGAGAAGAAACTTTATTACAACTCCTGTGCCACCTTATGATGTTGGCGACCTTTGGACGCAAGGGAGACACTGGACTTTGATGAGATGTCAAACCGCAAGAGCTGCGCAGCAACTATGTTTCTTCTGATTGGACGAAAGCCACTAAGTATACTGACGATTCAGCTGTAGAAAAGCTAAACAAATCTCTGACTTCCGAAGAAGTGTTTAACAGACTTACTGATAACGGGAAGAAACAAGGGATATATATACAAGGCGATCAGTTGTATATCTTCTCTTATGGCAAGGGCGGTACACTTACATTGGGAGGTGTAAACAATGAAAATGGCTCAATACAGATACTAGATGCCATAGGAGCGGAAGTTGGTAAATGGGATAAAGATGGACTGAAACATCCAAAAGGCTCGATTTATGGAAGCACGATATATTTAGATAAAGAAAAAAAAGCGTATGCGCTCATCGTTGGCCGCAACAATTCGAAAGAAATATTCACTATCGAAGCATGGGGGATGCATATTGATAATACTAATATGGGACTTTCTCGCATCAGACAGTATGGTTGTTGACCTTATGGGCGGTTGGTTTCATGGTTTGAGAATGAAAAGCATCTAATAATGGGAAGGGGATGGTTCTTCAATTCCCCAGAATGCTTCTATTGGATGGGCTGAGATTTACAAGGATGGTCTGATGCAATGTCAGAAGTGAAATCGTACACATTCAGCATTAGCGAGAACTCAACAGGTTGCCTTTCAATTAGAATTAATGGAAGTAGTTACATTAATGATTATGTAGATATAAGCCCAAGAGAAATAAAAACAACTGGAACTAAAAAACCGTGTTGTTCCAACAGAGAATTATTCGAACAGACTTCAATATTGTTACGAAACAGCTTCGCCAATGTTTGGAGACATCGGTGAAGGAATTACTGATGAGAACGGTGAATGTATCGTTGAAATCGGAGATATCTTCACGGAAACCGTAACAACACGCATTGAAAGTACCAGGTATTCTTGCAGAAAGAAGGAAAGGAGATTTTGTGGATTGAAAAGAAGGAAGAGAATTACTTCATTGTGCACGGAACTCCAATCTGAAATTTGCATGGGAACTGAAAAGCAAAAACAGAAAAGATTGGTTGAATATGTAAATCTTGAGGAAGATGTTGACAGGGAAGAAAAAATTACCTGAAAGCCCTGAGAACATATTAAACGCGGAACTAGAAACCCTGATTAAGGAACAGGAGGAACTTTTAAATGAAACAGCTTAGTGGTTTTTCAATTTTAAATGTAAATGGAATGGACAGAGCTACATTTACTTATGACGAGATTGACGAGAGCGGAAATCTTGTATCGCACAACAATAAGAAATCGTTCTATATCGTTGATGCTGAACTCAAAAACTCATGTAGATGCGATTAGAAAATTTATCACAGTAAACAAGGTTGACGAGGCGTAAGGGCATGAATAATGCTTACCCTTTTAATAAATGATTCAATAAAGGAGAATTAATCATGGAATGGACAAAGTACACAACTAAAGAAGAAGCACTGAAAGACAATGATGAGTTAATGATTCTCGACACGGACGGTAAAGCAAACAAGCGTACACTGATGGATGGACAAGGTATGGATTATGTTGTCGATAAGATGACTACGGCAGTTATCGCAAAGTTAGGGACAACTAACAAGACTTTGATGCGGGGTTACAAATTAATGAATTAAATAGCAATGCATTCATAAATGCACATAAAGTATCATTAAACGTGACAGAATACGTTAAAACTTTAAGTGAAGGAAAACTGCATTTCTTTTCGTACTGCAAGTGGAACACCTGGAAATCCTATGGAACTGGTAGTTGCCTATTTATGATTTATATAATTAACGGAGCTAGTAATGGAATTGGAATTTCCATTAATCATTCAACTACTGTATATTATTTAAGACTTGCAGAAGGTAAAATAACTTATTCCGCCTTATAGTGATACTTCAAAATGGTACGAATGGACAAGATTGTAAAGTAAATAGCAATAAACAGGGCATTAAAGAATGTCAGCAAAACATACTTGGCAGACAAACAAGGCATTATAACTACGGAGATAGACAGAAAAGCGATTATTGTATCTTACAGAAGTAATGGCGCAATTATCAAACCTTTTGTAAGTAGTGAAAATAATTATTGGAAAGCAACTACCAGTTTTCTTGGTGGGAAACTCGACAAGTAACAAGAATGTATATATCTCATTCTTTTTATTTTGAATAAATAGCAATAAGATAGGGCAATTAAATCTATCTGATTTGAATTCTGTACCGCTTGGATTTTCAATTGTTCATTGGAATAAA
>VOFC01006095.1_pt1 | contig 13703 bp, 25 predicted proteins | sample 5384161 | NCBI WGS metagenome assembly VOFC01 (sample SAMN12384722, study PRJNA508395) | human gut metagenome | isolation source: healthy gut B | host: Homo sapiens | reverse complement strand
AATGAATCGTACTTGCACCGGGAATAACGCGGCTGCCTTCCCTCAAATATCTTCAGATATTATCTTTATTGTAACTTCTGTCTCCGAATAGTGCAATTGGAATCATGAAATTATTTTATAATTTCCAATAAAATCGAGAATTACAACATATTCCTTCCCCTCTGCTTTTCGGAGGCCACGCCCCAACTGCTGAATAAATACGATCGGCGATTGAGTTGGGCGAAGCATAATTACTTGATTTACTTCAACAATATCGGTTCCTTCCGAAAAAATATCAACGGTAATCAAATAATCAAGGTAGTCATCGTCTTCCGACTGCACATCCATCGTCAAGCGTTCAACCGCACGTGCTATTTTGCGTTTTTGTTTCGGCACTTAAAACTTTATACAAAGGAGCTGCCTTTTTTCAATATTTATTTTTCCGAAAGTTTTTTACGCTAACCTCACTGCAAAGATTCCACTTTGTTTTTTTTCGGATTCTCCTTAAAAATACGCAACCTAACAAACATGCTGCAAATTCTGTAATCGGAAATGCCCACCAAATAAGTGACACCCCCAGCCTGCCCATTTTTTACTAAAATAGAAAAAATTTCTGCTAATGGTAAAATAATAATCATCTGCCTGAGAAGTGAAATAACAAGCGATTCCATTCCCCCATCTAACGCCTGATAAATTCCCTGATATGCAACATTAATTCCCGCAAAAAAAAAACTGATGGAAATAATTCTCATGGCTCCGACAAAATACTCTCTGGATGAACCGGCGTTAAACAAGGCAGCAAATTGTCCCGAAAAAACTTCTGTAATAAAAATCCCTAAAATCATCAAGCCAATCGTAAAAATAATACCATATTTCATTCCGTCCTGAATTCTTTTTTTTACTTCGCATTCCATAAAGCAAATGCAAGAATCGGCGTAATCGCATCCCTCAAGCCAAAAGCAAGGAACAAAACAAATTGCTGCACTTTATAGAAAAGCCCATATGCAGTCTGTGCAGAAGCATCAAATTTCAATATCAGATTCATCACATATACCATAATGGACATAAGTGCCTGTGCAATAATCGCCGGAAGACCGATTGCATAAATTTCTTTTATAATTTTACCATCCGGCTTCATATACTTGAATCCATGTTCAAATTCTTTATTTAATTTGATATGAAAAACAAACAGCAGTACAGCCGAAGCAATCTGTCCAATTACCGTTGCATAAGCGGCTCCCTCCACACCCATTTTCGGAACTGGTCCAATACCATAAATCATAATCGGGTCAAGAATGATATTGATTACCGCACCTGCCACCTGACCAATCGTAGAATACAGTGAGCGCCCCGTCGCCTGCAGTAATTTTTCAAACAAGGAAAAAGAAAACAATTCCAAAGAAAGCACGCAGCAGATTTTAAGGTAACTGGTTCCCATAGAAAGCACTTCCGGATTCGCTGTCTGTGATGAAATATATGCATTCACCCCAACAATTCCAAACAAAAAACAAATCACATAAATAATCACACCCAGAAACAAACTGTTTCCTGCAACCATTGCCGCCTTTTTTTTAGAATCTCCCCTGTCCAAGCGTTCTTGCAAGAAGCGCATTCGTTCCCCACTCCGGTTCCAATTGCAATTGCAACCATAAGCATCTGCACCGGAAACACAAGTGTAAGAGCATTCAGCGCAGCCTCGCTCCCCTCCTTCATATTGCCAACAAAAAGCACTGTCCACGATATTATAAACCGCCTGCAATGCCATCGATAAAATCATTGGAATCCCCATTTGAATCATAAGTTTATAAACCGGCATTTCCCTCATTTTGTTATTTTCAGTCATGTGAATCCTCCTTTTTTCTGCAAAAAAAATAGAGCAGCAAAACTGGATTTACGCAATTTTGCTACTCGTTCAATAAAGTATTATATTTGTAATTTTTTTTAATTGTCAAATGTTTTTTCTGATTATTCCTTCAAAAGAATCTCCCTTAATCTGCTCAAGATTTTCAGCAAAATAAATTTCCTGCTGCCTCTCCTCGGTTGATAAATCTTTCTCAATCATATGCCGAAGTAAATCCCTTAAACTGTCATAATAACCGTTAAGATTATAAAGAATACACGGAGCATCCAAGTGTCCTAACGACACTTTCGACATAACTTCTGCGATTTCCTCCAGAGTACCGGTGCCTCCCGGAAATGCAATAAATGCATCACCAAGTTCAATCATCTTCGCCTTTCGTTCTGACATATCCTTTGTCACAATTAGATTTGTAACATCTTCGTACAAAAAACCTGCATCAATAAAAAACTGTGGTTCCACACCGGTAACCTTCCCCCCTGCACGCAGCACACTTTCTGCAATCTCACCCATCAGCCCGGATTTAGAGCCTCCGTAAACAAGCGAATTTCCACTTTCTCCAATCCATGTACCAAGTTCTCTCACTGCATTAGCAAGTGTATTATCGTTCCCTTTGCTGGCTCCAAGATATACGGTAATATTCATAACCTCTCCTTTCGCATAAGGCATCAATCCTTTAAACATCCGATTGGTACTATAAAGATACCATCTTCTCTTTTGTATGCAAACTCGCCTACACCTATAATTATCATTAAAAATGACGGTGCCAGCATTTTGGAAGTGTCAATTTTGTTAGATAACGCCTTTAAATTAGCTGCTCCTCCTCAATAAGTTTTTGACCACCTAATTTTATTTCAAGCCAATCCATATCGACCATTTTTAAGATGAATTACCGTGTCACATTCCAATCCTGATTTGTCTCTATAATGCAAGACACTGCCACCTATTTTTTTCTGCATAAACGCGAAGATCCCTAACACACAATGTTTCAAATAACAATCCCATGGTATTTAAATCATTTATTAAGTCCTGCGGTCCAGCCCCCAACGCAGATACTGCAATTGAGGGATCCACAAAATATCTTGTATCCGATGAACGAATGGATGTTTTGGATCTTAAATTGGGATTCCAAGCTGGCATATCTTCAATCACAAAAATCTTTTCAATGCATTTAAATATGACGCAATAGTATCCTCATTTAATGATTCTGTATCATTTGATACAATATCATTTTTCAACATTGTATTTGCAATTTGTGCACCTTGATTTCTTGCCAAAGACCTCAACAATCTCTTTTACTCTTTCAGGATTTTTGCTCACGCCATCTGCCCTATTAATATCTGATTTTATAACAGCCTCATAATAATCCTCTGCTTGTGCTAATGCAATCTTTTCTCTCATTCCAACAGCATGAGGCCATCCCCCTCTGCAAATCAAAAATGCCAATTTATCTATATTTAAATTATTTTTCTCCTTCTAGGCTGTCTGGTTTATCAAATAAATCTTTCAAACTCACTTGTCCGTGGAATCGGCTGATTCGTATAATGACATCGGTCTCATTGTCAGCCATGTAAAACGTCCGTCCCCGAATGTGTTATATCCTTTGAATCTACCGGCACTGCTGAGCCAGTCAGAATAAATTGCCCCTCCTCACCTCTTGTATCCACCTCGTACCTTGTAGCGTCCACAGTTTTGGAGCAATTTGCCATTCATGAATCAATCTTGAGTGTCACCTTTTAATAACCTTTCTGGAGCAATCTCAGACATCTGAATATTCGTTTCCCGTTTGCTCGGCTCATCCATTCTTAAGACACTACGAGCAATCTGCATTGCCGTCGTCGTTTTTCCGCACCATTTGGGTCCTTCAATAACAACTGCTCCTTTCGCCTCAAGCTTATCTTTTAATATTTCATCCACAATACGTGGTTTATATTCTCTCATAATTAGCCACCTCCAATAAAATTATATCATTTTTCGGCGTTTTGGCAATTTATTTTTCGGCGTTTTGGCATTTTATTTTTCGGCGTTTTTGGCATTTTTCGCTATTGTATTTCCTCAAAGTAAGTCATCTTCGGTAATCTCACGTATCACTTTACAAGGGGAACCTGCTGCAATCACTCCTGCAGGAATATCTTTTGTCACTACACTGCCAGCTCCAATAACACTTCCATCACCAATTGAAACACCGCCTACAACCGTCACATTGGCACCGAGCCACACATTTTCTCCAAGCGTTATCGGCGCACTTGTCAACATGCGGTTTCTCTGAGACGGATGAATCGCATGTCCGGAACACGCCAGACATACACCGGGAGCAATAAACGCACCCGCTCCTATGTTGATTGGTGAAGTATCTAACATCACCACGTTGTAATTGATAACTGCAAGTCCATGAAAATGAATATTAAATCCATAATCGCACTTAAAACCATCACCCGGAAATGCAAGCTTATTGTAAGTTCCAAACAACTGCCGCATAATACTTTCTTTTTCTTCCTGAGCATTATCCCCCAAAGAATTCAATTGCTTCAACAAATCACTTGCTCTCTCCTTCAATTCCTTTGGATTATCAAATGGATTACAATAATATGGCTCCATCGATGTCATTCTCTCCATTGTCTGATTCACATATTCGTCTTTTTCTTTACTATTCATCGTCTAAATCCTCCGAATTTTTATATCTATATTCTGCCATAGTTACACCTCATCATGCATCATGCATTCTAACGCCCTTGATGAAGCTAATGTATCTTCTCCCATTTTTAAAATATCCTCTCGATTTACCCACTTATAATCAACAGTTTCTCCTTCTTGCAAGACAATAGAATTTTTATCACATTTGGTAACACATAAGTATTCCACAAAAAAGCGAATGGTGCCCATCATGAACAACCCTTTTAACTCTTTTAAGTCTGAACAAACAATTCCTGTCTCTTCTCTTAACTCTCTAATTGCACATTCTAACGGCGATTCTCCCTGTAATGCCGAGCCACTCGCTGTCAATTCCCATTTCCCACCAAATTGTTTCTTATAATCCCTCTGCATGAGTAAATATGTACCATCCGTATGTTTCACAATAATTTCCCCTACCAAATGATACACCCCATCTGGAATAACTTTCTCCTCTTATAAGCGAACCATCGGCAATCTTATTAAAATATTTATCGTATGCATCCCATTTTTCAATCATAAATACCCTCTCCTTCTGTATAACTAAACTACACCTGATTCCCCCTCATTTTACCACAACATCAAACCTCATGAAAGTAACAAATGCAACGCTTTCGGCAAATTGTAGTTTACATGCCGATACCCCTGCGTGTTTGATAAGCGAAAGCGGCACAAAGAGGTGCAAATTTATTTGAGACATTTTACGGAACTTCAAAAAACCACCACCTATGCTATACTAATCTCAAGATGTTTTGGACGATTTTACAAGTAAAAAGGGAGGTATTTCATGAACCAGAAAAACATCATTTCCAAACTCACTCTGGAAGAAAAATAGCGATGATTCATGCCGCCGGACTTTTTCGTTCCGGTGCAGTGAAACGACTTAATATTCCTTCGCTTGTTATGTCGGATGGACCAAGCGGAGTTCGTCAGGAATTTGAAAATGACAGTTGGACACCAATTGATGATACAACGGATTTTTGTAAGCTGGCTGCCGAGTAATACGTGTCTTTGCACCACGTGGAATCCTAACCTTGCCCGTAAATTTGGCAAAGTGTTGGGGATGAGGCACGCGGACGAGGAAAAGATGTCATTCTAGCACCCGGCATCAACATCAAACGGACTCCTCTGTGTGGAAGAAACTTTGAATATATGAGCGAGGATCCACATCTTACCGGACGTATAGCAGCCCCTTTGGTGCAAGGAATCCAGTCACAGGATGTAGCTGCTTGTGTGAAACATTTTGCCCTGAATAATCAGGAGTGTGACCGATTAAGTGTCGATACCAAAGTCGATGACAAAACACTTTTTGAATTATATCTGCCGGCATTTTATGATGCATTAATGGAAGGTGGCTCGTATAGTGTGATGGGTGCCTACAATAAATATGACGGCGAATTTTGCTGTGAAAATGCAACGCTTTTAAAAAAGATTCTGCGTGATTTATGGAACTATGATGGGGTTACAATTTCTGACTGGGGCGGCGTACACAACACGGAAAAAACCGCTCTAAACGGGGTTGATATGGAAATGTCCGTCACACCGGATTTTGACGATTATAAGTTAGCAAATCCACTTCTTGAAAAAGTAAAATCCGGAAAAATCGACGAATCCGTAATTGACGAGCGGATTGAGCGGATTTTAACAATGATGGAGCGGATTAAGCTCGGTGACAAAACTAGAAATAAAGGCTGCACAAACACAAAAAGACCATCAGCAGACCATTCAGCAGATTGCGGAAGAAGGAATTGTCCTGTTAAAAAATGACACGGCACATCTCCCCGCTTTCCAAGGAAACAAAGAAAATTCTTGTCCTCGGCGATAACGCCAAAAGAACACATGCTGCCGGCGGTGGAAGTGCGGAAATCAAAGCACTTTATGATATTTCGCCACTGCTTGGCATGCGTATGGTGCTCGGCGGTGATGCACAGATTGACTGGCTGCCGGGTTATTACGTGGATAACGAAAACATGTAGCCGGTGAAGTCGACTGGCAGGCAGAAAGTCTGGATGTAGATTATACAACAGACCGCAGAAAAGAACAATTTGACAAAGAAATCCGCCCGATACGTGAGAAGTATCTGAAAGAGGCACTGGATGCCTGCCCGTCACGATGAAGTCATCTTTATCGGTGGATTAAACCACGCTTACGATGTGGAAGGATTTGACCGCCCGGACATGACACTTCCATATGGACAAAAACAAAGTGATTGAGGCTTTGACAGAAAAATGTAAAAAATCTCACCGTGGTACTGATCAACGGCGGTCCGGTTGAAATGCCATGGATTAATAAAACAAACTCACTGATTCAGACAAGCTACTGTGGCATGCATGGCGGACTTGCTTTAGCACGGATTCTATTTGGCGAGGTAAATCCGTCCGGACACTTGGCAGAAACCTATCCGGTTCACCTTTGTGATACACCGACCGAAAAATTTCAAATCCTATCCGGGCACAGTGGATAATTCCGGTCAACGTCATGTGGAATACACGGAAAAATTAATGGTTGGCTACCGCTATTATGAAACCGAAGAAATTCCGGTTCTCTTCCCATTTGGATACGGTCTTAGCTACACAACCTTTGATTTGCATGATTTTCCGTTGAAAAAACCGACGATGAAACTGTTTGCTGCCGCTGCCGGTTACAAACACCGGAAACAGAGCAGGTGCACAGACTATACAGCTCTATGTCGGCATCCCGGAAGAAGGGCAGCCAAAAAACAATTGAGGTCATTTAAAAAGGTGGCACTCGCCCCACAGGAAACAAAACATGTTTCCCTCTACCTAGAAAAAAAAGGACTTTGCCACCTATAACTGTAAAAATCAAGTTTTTGTGATAAACAAGGGTACCTATTCCTTATGGATTGGCACTTCGGTAAAAGATATTTTCTTTCAATCCGAAGTCACCTTTTTCCCAAAGCGGAATCGTAAAGTGATCAACCGTTTCCGTTATCCAAAGTGCGCCCTGTCTGGTTTCGCCGGTGAAATAATTTTCCACTGTCCCTGTGGAAGGTAATACATCACTTCACCGGTCTCGTCCATGACAGGAGCCACCAGATAGCGGTCACCAAGCATATATTGACGGTCTAAGAAACCACACACCGGGTCCTCCTGGAACTCTAACACCATTGCCCGCACAAGAGGAATTCCGGTGTCGTGGTTTTCTTTTTACCTTTTCGAGCAAATACGCCAAAAAGGTCAATTCATGTTCTGTTTTATGCCCTTTCCTTTCTTACTTTTCTGCTGCCTTGCCACAACATTTTTTCATCATTTCCACCTTCGCTTTCTCCTGCGGACTCATATTTTCTTGTCAGAATCTCAAGCAGCACTTTCGATTCTTCCGGTGAAAAAGATAAATTATGGTTTTCAGTTTCGTGGTTGCCGCCATCAAAAGCGGTGCGGCATCTTTCATGCTTTTGCCCTGCATGTTCTCAGCCAGTTCCTTCATTACCTGCAATTTTACTGGATGCATTGTTTTAAAAATGTCATACTCGTCAAACATCGATGGTAACTCATTGTCTTCTTCCTCTCCCTCATTTTCCGCTTGTTCGGGCTGTTCCACAAAGCTGCCTGCATCATTTCCATCATAGAAGAAATCATTTCAAAATCCTTTTGACTTTCCTCCGGCATAAGCATCTTTAACATTTCAAATGGATTTTCCGTGCCTTCTGCCCCGGATGCCTCATTTGCCTTCTGCACCTCACGCATCATGCGAAACAAATCCATCATATGCCGCATCTGAAAAAAAAGACATCACAGAATCCATCATCTTCCGCTCTCTGCCACAAGTCAAAGGATGAATTGCCTGAAGCAATCCCTCTACATCAATGAGCTCTCCCTCCGATACATCAAAAAAATGGGATTGCCACCTTTAATACCTGTACACTTCTTGTATTATGCATTCGGCTATCCCATTTCATCATCTCAGACCCCGCCTTCAAACAAACGAACTACATTTCCCTGTATATCCTATGCGCAAGATGCGAAGCCTATTCCTTTTTTTCTATGGTCTGATTAATATTTCAGACGATCCGGCGTAATTCCAGTCAAAACATGGTCTAAATATTTTTCAGCCAGATATTTTGCCATCGGCAGATTCTGGTCTAAATAATTGCCACACGCCTCCGGTGCTGCACCCGGAATCTCGCCCTCAAAATGACAAACAAACTCAAACATTTCACGAAGCAGTGAGATAATATCTTCCGATTCGTAGTCACCGGCAAGCAAAAGATAAAAACCGTACGGCATCCCATCGGACCAAAATAAATAATCTTATCGCCCCATTCTTCATGATTCCGCAAAAAGGTTGCCCCCAGATGCTCTAACGTATGAATCTCAGCCGTATTCATCACCGGCTCAAAAATTCGGTCTTGTCATACGAATATCAAATGTTGTTACCACATCATGTCCGGTACTGTCTTTTCTGCTTACATAAACTCCCGGCAGAAGTCTTTTGTGGTCCACGGTAAAACTCTTAATTGTTTCCATTGCAAAATGCCTCCTTTGCTGCAATTACTCATAATAAACGTCTATTCGTTTGCTCGGAATCAACTGCTTCATCAAATGTAAAACCCGGCTTGCCGCCCCCATCATCGATGGAATTATATTTTTCTTGAACTTTTCATACCGCTCTGCATAAACCGAATAATCATACGAACGGATATCCTCAATCAACTCATCCGTCGTCGTTGAAATCGGTCCCGGCATCTCTTTGCTGTAACTGAAATAAAATCCACGAAGTTCATTTTTGTATTTATAAAAATCGTAAGCAAAGAAAAACATCGGACGGTTCAAAATACTATAGTCAAACATGACAGAGGAATAATCCGTGATCAGCATATCGGACACCAAAAACAACTCTGCAATATCGCGGCTCTGGTCAAAATGATAAATAAATCCCTCATACGGCGACCAGTCAATCGCATCCATAATCAGATAATGGTATTTGACAATCATAATGTACTCATCGCCCAGTTCTTTTGCAGTTTTTCAAAAAGAAATCTGTGGACGGAACTCGTATTTATCATCTTCCCGAAAATTCGTCATCTCGCCAGGTTGGCGCATACAGAATAATCTTTTTATCCTCCGGAAGTCCCAGTTTTCTCTTAAAACTTCGGATTCCCTGTCGTATTCTCCCGGAACAATATATCATTTCGCGGATATCCGTATTCTAACATTTCTCGGTGGAAATCAAATGCCCGCCGAAATGTCTCCGAGGAAAACGGATTCTGGGATATCAAAAAAAATCCATGTATGAACGTTTTTCGTAAAATGTTCTTTGTAGGAATCAATGTCGCTCTCACCCACCATGAATACATCTTCCATATCCAGTGCCAGTTTTTTGAGCGGCGTTCCGTGCCATGTCTGAATATAATAGGTCCCCTTGCGGCGCAGCAAAAAAACCCGGCTGCCTTTGTATCAAACACCCACACTTTCGCCGTCGCCATGTAGTACAGATAGCGCAGACGCCCATAGCGGACCTGTCTGCTCATCCCGGAATATTATACTTTTCATTCTCGTAAAACCAAATACAGGCCCAATTCAAATCATATCCGTTTGCCATGAGATATTCGTAAATGTGTTTCGGATTTCCGGAATAACTTTTTCAAGGCTGCTGTCAAAACTATGCGATTTTGCTTTACCGGGCACAGATTGCACATTAAGTAATAAAACAAAACAACAATCTGTTTTACCAAATGATAAATTCCTTTACGCACGTTGTTCCTCCTTGTAGCTTACTTACTGCTCCGTATCCAATGTACCGTTTTCACGCTCGCCAAACACTTTTTTCAATCACGCGCTCAAACATGTCCATCATCCACGCTGCAAAATCTCTCGTAAAATTCTTTTCGTAGCGCTCTTTGTAAGTTTTCCTCAATCGCATCCATATGATGCAAAGCATCGACAACGGCATCGTTGGTGCGAGAATCGGACCCGGAAGTTCTTTCTCCATATCCATATACATGCCTCGGATTTCATCTGCATATTCATCAAAGTCATATGCGTAGAACAAAATCGGACGCTTTAAGTTTGCAAAGTCAAAGAATACAGAAGAATAATCGGTAATACAAATATCCGATGCCAGATACAGACGAGACACATCTTCGTACTGACTTCCGTTATAAACAAATCCTTCGTACTCGGTCAAGTCCAAAATATCGGCAATGTAGTAATGTGTACGCAAAAGTACAAACACTGTCCTCGCCAAATTCTTTTGCAGTCTGCCTAAATCAAGAGCCAGCGTAAACTTATATTTACCGCGGTCATAGAACTGGTTATCACGCCAGGTTGGCGCATACAAAATCACTCGTTTTCCTTCCGGAATACCAAGTTCTTTCTTCACTTCGAAGCGCAATTTCTTCTTTGTTATCCGCATATAGAATATCATTTCTCGGATAACCATATTCCAAAATCTTATCTCTGTCATAAACAAATGCACGCTCAAACACATCCGTTGAAAAACGGTTGGCAGAAATCAAATAATTCCACTCGCGGCCGTGCTTATAAAACAGTGTCTTATGATTCTGGCTTGCAGATGTAATATCATCCATATCAAATGCCAGTTTCTTAAGCGGTGTACCATGCCATGTTTCCAGGAAAAACAACACCCGGACGCTTTTTATTCCAAGCAGGCTGACGCACGTTAAAATACGATATCCACAACGGATGCGTAATACATAACGAAGACTATTCATCTTTACTCCTCGTATGTTTTCCGGTTTGCAAGTGCTTCGATTTGTTTGTTTAATACCCAAATATAACGGTACTTGTCCCTCTGGTCTTTTTTGCAGATATTCATACAGGTATTTCGGGCTGTCGGAGTAACTCTTTCCGAAGAAACTCTCGATAAATACCCAGTCATGACGCAATGGCATTTTCTTGAAAATGTGGCGTTCCAGCACACGATACCACTGAATACGGCTTCCAATCAAACCTTTTTTTTTTTACGCCACTTATTGAATTTCATAACCGGTTTTGCCATACGCAATTTCCCCTTGCGGGTAATTGACAACTGCAAACGCTGGAATATACCATACTCTTTAATTACGTTTTTCCATTCCGGCATATTTGCCATTGCTTTCGCAAACTTCGGCGCATTTTCTCTCAAAATTCGTGCCGGATATTTACGCCAGAAAAATTCATCAAATAATGGTCCAGTGCAAAACGAAGGTCTTTATCTTCCGGTTTAATAATATGCAGACATTTATCATAGGCATCCAAAATTCACCGCTGCGGTGTCCACGCTTTTTCTGGCAGAGTGCCGGCAGATGAATCTGGTCGTTGCGGTGACGCCAGATATACAGACTGTCACCATCAACCCACATTTTACCTGATGCCAGTTTCAACAATTTCACGCAAAACGTCATATCACTGTAAAAACGTGTCGTTGATCAAACGAAAGCTCATGCTCCATCACAAAATCCCTGCGGATTAAAAAAGTGCTGCACCGAATACATTTCCACAAAACGGTCGCGGAGCGTCTGTCCTTCCAACGGTTTTACGCCCTCAATAAAAGTTTCCTGCTTTGCTTTTTCAAAATCAAAATTCACCGGTTTAAACCAAGAACTGTATTTATTACCGGTTGTCATAACTGCCTTTCTCTTCTGCCAAATCAAGAACAACCGTTTCAGTGCCCCATCCATCAGGTAATCGTCACAGTCAATGAAATAAACGTACTCTCCTGTCGCTTTCTCTAAACCGATGTTACGGCAGAAAGAAACACCAAACGGATATACCTGTCCGATTTTTCTTCATACTCATCGAGCAAATCTTCCTCTCTCGGATGCAGTTCTTTATCTGTGTAGAGGCTGATGGAATCTCCTTTTTTTCTCCATTTCCCACGCCTGCTCGCGGCGGCGTTCTGCGCTATCTAGCGTTTCTCCACTCTCGTGGATTTTCTGCTCGCGCCACGCTGCTGCCGTCTCCTCATTAGCCCGGAATGACGTCTTCCGGCAATTCATCCATTGCCAAAAAATACTTTTGACGTGCGGATTCTCTTTTTACGGAATCCGGCACTTCATGACCATCTTTATCATTGACAACAATAATTTCTAAGTCTTCTATCTTTTGTTCTTCAATACTCTGAACACATTCTTCCAAATATGCCTGTCCCTTGAAATAAGGAATTATGACACTTACCTTAGGCATTTTTTTTGCACCTCCAAATCATTTGCAATTACTTATTTTACAACGAAATTCAAAAATACGTCCCGGTACATAAATTTCTTTTACAATCTGTTTGCCGGCAAGCTTATCAGCAATCGCTTCCCGTCCGGCAGCCAACGCATCTTCTTTCGCTGCATCAATGGCAATTTTAACGGTCGCACGTACTTTTACCGTTGACCTGTACACCAATTTCCTGTACAGCCTCTACCGTTTTGCCTCATCAAATTCCGGCCAGCTTGTCTGGAACAAATAACCACCGTAATTTTCTCATTCCACAATTCCTCTGTAATATGTGGTGCAACCGGATTCAAAAGTACAAGAAGTGTCTTTAAACTCGTCTCTTGTAACGGAACCTTTTTTGTAGAAGTCATTAATCAATGCCATCATGGCAGCAATTGCTGTATTGTACTTCAAGGTTTCAAAATCGTTACTTACTTTCTTAATGGTCTGATGCATTTTTTGTCTCCAAGTCAGCGGAATAGCCTTCTTCATCTGTCACCATATCTTTTAACTTCCATACACGCTCTAAGAAACGGCGGCAGCCTTTTGCTCCATCTTCTGACCATGCAGCAGCGGCATCAAACGCACCAATAAACATTTCGTAGGTGCGAGTGTATCAGCACCGTATACATTTACAATATCATCCGGGTTTACAACATTACCACGGGATTTGCTCATCTTCGCCATTTTCACCAAGAATCATACCATGGGATGTTCTCCTCTGATATGGCTCTTTGGTCGGTACTACGCCCTGGTCATATAAGAACTTATGCCAGAAACGGGAATACAAGGTGAAGGGTCGTATGCTCCATACCACCATTGTACCATTAGTCAACCGGCAGCCAGTATTTCAATGCCTCTTTGCTGGCAAGTGCCTCAGTCATTTGTTGGGATCAATATAACGCAGGAAGTACCACGAAGAACCAGCCCACTGAGGCATTGTATCTGTCTCACGCTCTGCTTTTCCGCCACAGCATGGACAAGTTGTCTCCAACCCAGGAACGGATTTTGGAAATGGAGATTCCCCGTTA
>VOFC01003870.1_pt1 | contig 13703 bp, 22 predicted proteins | sample 5384161 | NCBI WGS metagenome assembly VOFC01 (sample SAMN12384722, study PRJNA508395) | human gut metagenome | isolation source: healthy gut B | host: Homo sapiens | reverse complement strand
CGTTCCGTAAAGTTTGTTCAATCAAAAGATTTTTTGCCTGACTGACACGGGTTTTGTTATAAAATCCAACAGCGACACACCGGTATGCTCCGTAAACTGTTTTGACAGATACCTTGAACTGATGCCGAAATGATAACTGACCTGGCTCACATTCAAAATTAACGTCCGTATAATTTTCCGATACGTATTGCATTATTTCGTCTACACGGTCTTTTTGCAGCAAATAATTCTTTTTATCTTTAAGCTGTGACGCAACAATTTCCACAAGCTTATACAAACTCTTTTCATTTCAGACACATTTTTGTCTTCGATACGTCCGACGATTTGCGTAAACTGCGAAAGGAACCCTTCATCTTTCACAAGACAAATAATATTTGATACCAACAGCGAATAGTTAAAATCAACCCTTACGGCGGAAACGTTCTCCAATTTAACAAACACTTTATCAATAACAGAAAACGCACGTTCGACTTCATTGTTTCTGATGAAATTTTGCAGCTGTTTTTTCCAAGCCGCTTATAGCGTTATAATACATCTGGTTTTTTATCAAAGGTCGCTGTAACAAATTATCATACCTTCAGCAGGCATTTTAATTCTGTATACTTCCGCCGCCTCAAGATATGCATTGTGAATTTCCGTAATTATCTTTATCGTTTTCCCCGAATACCCCCAAGGAATCAATCGTTACGTAAAGCACCATCATGCTGCTTTGTTCGCAGTTTTCAAAATATGACATCATAATGCTTCGAAGCTCATGATATTCGTTAACATCACCGTTTAAAACTTTGTACAAAAGTCAGATTATTTAAAGACCTCTTTGAACGTCTATGCTTTTTCTCTAAACTGTCATTTTTATTTAATGTCTTTTCAATAGTATTATGCAGATACAAATATTCATTTTTCGCATAAGTTATTGAAATTTTCATTTGTTCTTGAGGAAACCGTCATCATCAGTTTTTTAGCGGCGAGTAATTGTATTTTGAAAAAACATATATTGCCAAAGCTCCCAAAACCATGGCAAACAACACTGTTAAAACTATGTAAATATTAATAACAATTGTTTCTTTCCAAAAATACACGTTTAGGCAATGCCAGCAAATACAACTTTAGTAATATTTTCTTTATAACCGACAGCATCATGTCGTCATATTCCAAATTTAAATGCTGCTCGCTATCAATCTGCTGTTCCGTACAATATTCAATAATTTGTCCGAAATATTTGAATTTGCAAATAATATATCACCGTTTTTGGATAAAAGGGTTAAATACAAATCCTTGCCGAAAATACTGTTTTCAATGTATTGTAAAAGAACTCATTTTGACAATAAAACCACAATCGTGGCGCCTTTTTCTTTGCCGGCAGACTCCAAAGGAATAGATTGTAATAGCATAAAGTACCTGCCGCTGCTGTTTTTTGAATTTGAATTTATATCGTCAAAAGTATCGACATAATTGTTTTTGAAAAACCTGTCCATATTATCTGAATTATCAAATTCCTCTTTTAAGCAGCATGTCGTATAAAGAATTTTTACTTGCCACACCGAAAGCGCCGATTGCTGTTTGAGTTTCTCTGAAATAAATAAACACCGAAGCAAAATTTGTGTTTTTAGAATCTAACATCTTGGTTTGTTGATATAATCAAACTATTTTCATTACATTCGTTTTATTATCTAATTGCTTTATTTTTCCGGTTCATCGACAAACATATTAACGAAAGGATCCATTGAAAGCTAATATGAAATTTTACGTGAAAATCCATGAAGCTCTCAAGCTCGCTTCTTATAGAATCCAGTATAAGATTGTATGAGGTTTTTCCGGATAAATTAAAGAAACGTATAGCAGATTCATATTTGCATTTTTCGCCCCTACGTTGACGGAAATCCCGGTGCGGCAGGTGCGAATTTGCTGTGGCTTTGCGGTAATTCCATTCGTATCGGCTGTGTGGCCGGTGATGAAAAACTGGTGAGATACGGCGCAAGATTGTTACAGTATGCGTTTCCGACAGTAACCGAGGGCGACGGCTTTTACGAAGACGGTTCGTTTATTCAGCATACATACAGTCCGTACAGCGGCGGTTACGGCGTTTCTATGATGTCAAGCCTTTGAGTGTATTGTACATGGTTTCCGGGACGGCGTTTCAGCCGACATATCTCGAAGTAAACAATATATATAATTGGTTTTATGAAGGATATGAACCTATCATTTATAAAGGCAGTTTAATGAATATGGTGCGCGGACGTGAGATTGCAAGGTCGTACAGTACGGAAGCAACTGCCGGAAAAACTATGCTTTCAACCGCTTTAACGCTTGCTACCATTTCGGAGAATGCAGGGAGAACGGAGGACGATTGCGCTCAGCCTGTCGTCGGAGCGTACTTTTAAATTTGAATGTATGGGTAATGATAACTACCGCGGCTGGTATCACCCGACGGCGTAACATATGTGTATAACGGGATTATCTGATTATTCAACGAGTACATGCCCACAATCACCCCTATAGAATGCCGGGAACGACGGTTTCGAGAGTGCCGAGAAACGATGGGCATACAGGTCCGCGTTTCTTAAGCAACTATAATCAAACAGGCGGAACGGATTTGGACGGAATATACGGAGTAGCGTCGATGCATGTTGATAATAACGTAACAACAATTGACGCAAAAAAGTCGTGGTTTATGTTCGATGACGAAATGGTCGCACTTGAGCGGGAATATCCGCAGATGACGACTGCGTTGTGGAAACGACAATAGACAACAGAATGATGAGCGCCGAGGGTGACAACCGTGTGTTGATAAACGGGCAGGAATGTATCCCGACGGCAAATAAAACAGAAGCAATCGAAGATGCAAAATGGATACATTACAGCGGAACAAGAGAAAATGCGGATATAGGATATATTATTCCCGGCGGAGCAAAGATTTTTTGCATTGCGCGACAACCGAATAGGACGTTGACGTGATATTTCCGGGGCAGGAACAGAAGACCCGATTGAAAAACATATTTTACAATGTGGTACAACCACGGATAAATCCCGACAATGCCTCGTATCAATATGCGATATTACCGGGCAAAACGCCGGAAAAACGGAAGCGTATTACAATAATCCGGATTTCACGGTATTATGGCAATGATTTGCGCGTGCAGGCGGTAAGGGAAAACAAATTAGGCGTAACAGGGCAATTTTCTGGGAGCCGATACGTACAAGCCTTGATTTTATGACGGTAAGTTCATGCGCTGCGGTGGTAATGGTAAAACAGGCTGACGGAGAGGTAACGGTAAGCGTATCCGACCAGACGCAGAAAAATACCGAAGGCATAGATATAGAATTAAGACTGCCTGTTGACACTGTTGTTAAAAAGCAACCCGAATGTTACGGTAACCAAAACCGATTACGGTGTATTGCTCCATGTGGATACAAAGGACTCTCACGGCAAGAGTTTTTCCGTAACTCTTTCATAAATATTCATTTTCGGAATTTACAGGGGTATAATATGGATAATTTCAGTAAAATACGGACAAAGGTTTATAATCGTCTTTTGCTTGGTTCCAGATGAGCCGAGCGAAGTCCTTAACAAAAACTGTATGAAATAGATACAGAAGCAAAAAGTGTTGGGAAACATTAAATAAAACCACACATCTTTGGAATGAATTGGACAATACGCATGAATCCCGCAATATAACGGCAAGTTACAGGCGTGTGTATAATATGATATTGGCATATAAGACTTTACGGCACAGAATTATATGATAATAAAGAATTATGCCGTGATATAATATGCGCTCTTGAAAGTCTGCATGAAAAAATATTACAACAGTACGGCAGAACGTTACGACAACTGGTGGGACTGGGATAGGCGTTCCGAAGCTGCTGCTTGACAGTTGCATATTAATGTATGACGAAATCGGCGAAGTATTGTTAAAAGGGTATTTGAAGCGCTTCGCCGTTTTGTCCCGAGATAGTCGAAGGGGAGATTACGGCAACCGGAGCTAACCGTGCCTGGCTCTGCGTTATATTGATTAAGTATGCGTCACTTGCGTGTGATGAAAATGCTCTTAAAAGGGGGCGCAGCGCTCTTGACGATGTTTTTTTCGTATGTAGAAAACGTGGACGGATTTTACAAGGACGGATCGTTTATACAACATAATAAAATGCCGTACAACGGCTGATATGCCGATGCGCTTTTTATTGTTTGCACGGAGCTTCTTGATTTGCTGTATGAAACAGAGTATTCGTTAGATAAAGCACGGCAGACTGTACTTTTTGGAATGGCTTGAAAACGCATTGCTTCCGTTTGTTTTTGAAGGCAAGGTAATGCAGATGGTGAGAGGAAGGGAGATTGCGCGTTCATATTCGGCGTCGGTTCCGGGGGCTAAAATTTTGATATCGGCAATGGAACTGACCGACATTATTAAATTTGCGGATTTTTCATCACTTCGTATAGCGATTGCCGCAAACATGAATTGTATTCTCCGCGAATTATATCAAAACGGCGGCAGTAAGCAATTTGTCCGCAATTAACAGGCTTTTGCCGAAACAAAAGGCAAAGTTATGTTAAAAAACAACTGTTACAGGCAATACGGAGCTATTGACAAAGCCGTATATACATATAACGATTTTACAATGGCGCTTTCAATGTCGTTAAACCGTACATATAAATTTGAATGTATGAACGGTGAAAATTTAAAAGGCTGGTTTGCGTCGGACGGTATGACATATTATTATACAAAGGGCAATGATTATTTCGACGATATGTTCTGGCCTACCGTTGACCCATACAAGCTTCCCGGAACAACTGTTTCCGAAAAGAAACGTACCGATGGCGATAATCCCGATTATTTAACTGCAATAACGTTTGCAGGCGGTGTTACCGATGGCAAAAGCGGGGTTTCCGCAATGCTGCTGGATTCTTATAACAGCACGCTTTCGGCTAAAAAATCATGGTTTTGCATGGACAGTAAGATAGCTGCCCTCGGCAGCGGGATTACAGCAAATGATTCCGCTTGCGTTAAGACAACTGTTGATAACCGAATAGTATCGGATAAAGTTAATGCTGTTTCGGATAACGGGGAAATTACAAAAAGTACGCAGCTTACAAATGCAAAATATATGTAAGCATACGGGACGGCAATATTTGCATGTCTTTTGTTTCCCGAAAGGCGGAAATATTTCAGTTATCGATGAAGTGCGAACCGGAAAATGGTCGGATAAGTAAAATTGAAACTGATGAATTATATGAAAAACGCTATTTGACTTTGTTGTTTAATCACGGAACAGAGCCGCGCGGCGCCGATTATGAGTATATTGTACTGCCGGGATATTCAAAGACGATGCCGAGAATTTTGCCAAACTGCCGGATATTGTTGTTTTGGAAAATTCACAGAGCATTCATTCTGTTTACAGTGTTCGTTTGTCATATGAAAATAATAAACCAAAATTTTCTTTAATGTAAAAAGATATGACGGGAACCGGCATTACACTGAATTTGATAAGGAGAGATTAAAAAATGGGTAAGTTTTTTAGAACAGGAGAAAGATTGGATTGACTCAACATGGGATAAGCAACAGGAAGCTTTTTAAAAACTGCTGTCAACTGCCGTGATAAATCCCGTATACTTCCGTTAACGGTAAATATGATGATAAAAGCGAAACGGAAATAAGCTGCTGGACTAACGGTTTTGGCCCGGATTAATGTGGCTTATGTACGCTGATACAAAAATGAGGAATATGAAAAACCGCCGAAAGAGCAGAAACTTTTTGGATAAGGCTTTTAAAGATTATGATTTGCTGCACCATGACGTGGGATTTATGTGGTTAATATCAAGCGGCGTAAATTACAGGCTTTTAAGGTGAAAAGTCAAAAACTCAGAACAATTTATGCAGCCAATATCCTTGCCGGACGTTATAATATTAAAGGCAACACATTCGCGCATGGAATGATAAACGAATTAACCCGATCTGCAACGACGGCAAAGGGTAGTTATAATCGATTGTATGATGAACATACCGCTGTTATTGGGCGTCGGAAACGTACAATGACCCGCGCTTTAAATATATTGCAATGAGCCATGCCGATAACGATGAAAAATCACATTCGGTCCTGACGGTTCGTCAAAACCATATTGGTTTATGACCACGAAACAGGCGAGGTATTACATGGAATTAAGCGGTCAGGGATATGACGAAAACAGTGCGTGGTCACGCGGTCAGGGCTGGGCGATGGGTATGGTTTTGTGCTTTCGTACATACACACAGGCAAACAAGAGTATTTGATACGGCTAAACGTGTTGCTGATTGTTTTATACAGCATCTTACGAATGATTTTGTTCCGCGCAGTGACTTGAATGCGCCTGAAAGCCTGTTATATATGATGCTTCGGCGGCGGTTTTGGCTGCGTGTGCAATGCTTGAAATTGCTAAAAATACGTTAACGATGAAGAAAAGGATAAATATGAATATACTGCAATCAATATATTAAAAGCATTGGAAAAGAATCATATTGATTGGTCTGATGATGACGAAGCAATATTAAAGAACGGCTGTGTTGCATATCACAAGGCGACGCTCCGCTGCAGGAACCGTTGATTTACGGTGATTATTATTTTGCGGAAGCGTTATATAAATTAAGAGTGAAATGATTTATTGTTCTGGTAGTAAAAGTTAAGAGGTGAAACAATGCAAATAATAAATCACAGAGGGGCGTTGGAACGTACAGTTTCCGCAATAGAAAGGGGCAGGCTTACCGTCGGTTTTATAAGGCGGTTCGATTTACCGCTTTTGTTGATTACAAGCTGGACCAGTTTCTTTTGAATTGGCTTGTTTCTTCGTATCATTCATTGCGTGTAATATCTGAAAATGCAGGTATAGAAGGCACCGGAAGCGATCTTTGCATGCTTCCGCGCGGAAAGAGATATTATATCGCGTAATTGTGATATAGTGTTTGTTGAATTTGCGGTGAATGACGTGAAAGAACCGCGGGAAAAGCGCGAACGCGCTCAAGGAAGGTTTAATCAGAGAAAACTCCTTAAGGTGGGTATAGATGTTGTTATTGTTTTATACATACGCGGCGTAATAGCGAAGATATGTTAGCCGATAAAGTGCCGGAGTAATCAGCGATTTTGAAAAACTGGCGGTGCATTTACAATATCGGTTCCGTTTGGATGGGAAGAAGTATGCGCTCAATGAAGTTAAGCGGGCATGCTCAGATGGGAGGAATGGTTGCCCGACGGAATACACCCGAGGGAGCGCGGAAGCTTATGCTACGCACAGGCCGGTTATACAATATCTTTGTAAAGAACTGCAGAGAAAGAAAAAAATCCCCGATTCCCGAACCGTATAATAAGAAAAATTGGGGAAAATGCAAATGTGCTTTCCTTTGACGAGGTGGAGTTTCACGGTCCGTGGAGAATAAGGCGCAGTACGTCAAATATATTTATGGACCAGATTATCGATACGTCGGCAATCGGTTCAAAATTATCTTTTCGTTTACGGTACCGGGTATACATCGGTCTTGATTGCAGTTCGTTATCCGCAGCTTTCAGATGGAGAATCGACGGCGGTGAGTGGAGCGAGGTAGCCTCACCCCTTGCCGACATGGGTCCGGTCAAACGAGAGGCTGGTTTCATTTGGCACAGTTGGCTTATGATTTGGAAAGCGGAAAGCATGATGTTGAAATAGAATCGGTACTGCCGATTGCGAAGGTTCGCGGTTTAATCTTGCGCTATCGGCGTCATATAATTTGGAGGTGTTGTTATGAAAAAGTATCAAAAGTTAAACAGATTTCCTCTCGGCTCTTTGCAGCCGAAGGCTTTGAAGGAACAGTTAATAAGAAATAAAAAGAAGAATGGGCGGTCATTTGGACGAACAGGCCGGACATGATTGCCAATCCGTTTATTAATAAAACGCCGGTAAAACGGTGGGAGCCTGATGATTTGGACGGCTGGGGAGGAGAAAGATCAGCCAATTATTGGACAGGCGTTATAGAACTTGCGTATACACTGAAAGATGATGAGCTTATAAAAAAAAGCAACCGAATGGGTTGATAAGATGTTAAAGATCAGTGTGAGAACGGGTATTTGGGTACATATAACGAACCTGATGCCAAAATTCATGATGATTTTAACGCCCATTCCACAACCTGTGCAATGCGCGGACTTCTTGCTTTATGAAGCCACGGGCAGAAAAAGATGTTTTGGAAGCTGTCCACAGGTGCATGCTTTTTGGTTCTGCGATGTTTGGGCGGAGATAACAAGACATGCTACGGAGGTCCGTATATTATAAACTATGGTGCTTTTGCTATTATTATACCGGAGATGAAAGGTTAATCGATTTTGCAATGACTATCAGGTATTTGTTGCAAAAATGACTTTTTCAAATTCGTACAAATCATATCTTACAAAAGATTTGGAATACAACTCCAACCATACGTCCGGATCGGTATTATGTCAAGACTTCCTGCGTTAATATACACTTGTGCAGGGACGGGATTATTATTTAAGGCGACCGAAAGAATAATACAGCAACTGCGCGAAAAACAATACACCCACCGGCTCTCCGGTTTCCGTTACAGAATTTTTTAGGTCCCGTAAGCTCTGCCGCTGAAACGGAATATTGTGCTTATACTCAATTTAACGCTACATATTCTTATCTGAGTTATATAACCGGTGAAGCAAAATACGGAGATTATATGGAAGAACTTTGTTTTTATAACGGTGCGCAGGGGCAAGGAAGAAAGATGAACACATAATAAGCTTATCTCAGCTCTCCAATCAGATTTATGCGACAGATGTATCATCATCGTCGTTTAAGGACCCACTCAGGTGTATTCACCTTGTTTTTTACGTTGCATGCTGCCCGGTAAATTCAATTGTGCTTTTTACTGAATTTGTCAGAGGCATGATGTTGTATGATGAAAATAATGATATTTTATATGACAGCTTACGGTCCGTGCAGTTTGGACTGGAACGGAATCAAAATAGTTGAAAAAACACAGTACCCGTTCCTGTAAAATAGATTTTATAATTGGGAAACCAAAAACATTTTCCGTTTATCTTAAGATTCCGGCTTGGTGTAATAAATACAAGAGTGGAAATTAACGGAAAAAGTGCGGACAGGTGACGTTCAGAGGGCTTTGTAGAAGCGGACTGGAACATAGGCGATGTGCTGTCATTTTACCCTGAAATGAACACAGAAGTGTTTATGGTTGACGACAGTGACGCCTGCAAAAAGTACCCGTAGCTGTCAGACGCGGATCTTAATGTATTCATGCTCATATTCCGGAAAAGTGGATAGCTTATGCTCCACCAGCTGAACGTTTGGATCATCCCAGCCCGAAGGTTAAGGGATTGGTATAAAGGCTGAACCAAATATTATGAGGAAGCCGAATGTTGGATAAACATATAATAATTGGGACCCAAATGTATCAGTTTACCTGGAATATTGCACTGGACGAAATTTAAACCTGAGGATATTGTTGTTAATGAAATTGACGAAAACGGTTACCGTGGGAAAATCCGATGATTAAACTTAAGTTAAAAGGTTACCGTGCGCCGTATCTTTGCGCACGCTATCCGGACAAACTTTTGAGCCTTTCGGCGATTATCAGACGGTTGATAAAGGAAATAGATGTTGAATTGGTTCCCTACGGCTGTACTAATTTGAGAATCACATATTTCCCGAAGGCGGATTTAAAAAATATAAATCTGATATTTGAAGTTAAGCAGACGCGGCGGTGCGGCAAAACGATTTTAAAAAATCGTCTTGCTGCACCGCTTTTTGCGATACGGAAAAAATTATTGTAGTATCCGAAATTTTGTGTTATAATGTTAATTGATATAATTAAAATACTGACAATATATTATTATGATAAGGAGGCGGACGTATGAGTCCTAAATACACAATCACGGAGAAAATATTTCTTATACGGCAGAAATTGCGGAATTGATTGGGTCAATTAAGGTAACGGCGGAACTGGATAAAAATCCGGTTTTGCGCAGAAAAAAACAGGATTCAGACGATTTACGGTTCGCTGGCAATAGAGCAAAACACGTTAAGCGTTGAACAGGTGACGGCGGTTATAAACGGAAAAAGCTGTTATTGCGCCGCCGAAAGATATAGTGGAGGTAAAAAACGCCTTTTGAAATATACGAACTGCTCGATACATTAAATCCGTATTCTATCGACGATTTGTTGAAAGCACATGGGGTTATGATGCGCGGTCTGGCAGCGGTAGGAGATTTCAGACAAAAACCGGTTGGTGTTGTTGACGGGCAAATCAGGGAAATGACTCATGTCGGCACAATCTCCGGCATATGTTCCGGAGGCGGTGGATAATCTTATGAACCGGACGGCGAACAGCAGTTTGCACCCTCTGGTTAAATACTGTGTGTTTTTCATTATGAGTTTGAACTTATACACCTGTTTTTGGACGGCAACGGACGCTGCGGAAGGCTTTGGCATACGCTGATTTTGTCAAATGGGAATCCGATTTTGCGTGGCTGCCGATTGAATCAATGATATATCGCTTTCAAGAGGAGTACTACAGTGTACTAAACCGGTGCAATGAAAAATGCTATTCAACAGCGTTTATAGAGTTTATGCTTGAAATAATTAAATCGGTTTTAACCGAAACGGTTGAAATGTCCCGAAAAGTAGCTATTGAAAGCGACAAAGTAGCTATTGAGAATGAAAAAGTAGCTATTGAACAACGGATAGCTGCAATGAAAGGAAGGACAAAGAATAATTTTCAGCGTATTTTCAATTCATTCGGATTTGACGGAATTTTCGGCAGAAAAGATATTTCGGAACTATGCGGAATTTCACGCCGCTGCCGGAAAGATTATTGTAAAGCTGAAAGAAAACGGATTGATTAAAGACGTTAAAGGTGCAGGAAAGGGTAAGTACAAATTCGGCATTGAATAAACGGAATGGTGGTAAATTTATGGAATATACGATAATTAAAAAGCAGTCGCAGGACGCTTGCTCTGAAATAAAAATGACGGATTAAGCCTGTCCGTGCTCCGCGTATGGCGGCAGATGAGGAAATAAATGCGTTTTGTTGAAAAGCATAAAAAATGGATTGAAAGAAATATTTTGAAAATGAGAAAGGAAAAAGAGCTGCTTTCTGACGGCACAGAAACCTTTATCTCGAAAACGATATTATGGCGCTGTCCGACAAAGCACTGAGCATAATACCGACAGGGTAAAAGCATTATGCGGAAATAACGGGGTTACATACGGTGATACAACAATCAGGCATCAGCGTTCAAGATGGGGAAGTTGTTCTGCAAAAGGCAAATCTAAATTTTAACTGCCTTTTTAATGCTTGCACCGCCGGAAAAGCTTGACAGTGTAATTGTGCATGAGCTTTTGCCATAGAAAAGTAATGAATCATTCGGATAAGTTTTATGTATATTAAGAGCTTTTCCGAATTACCGCATATGCAGCAAATGGCTTAAAGAAAACGGAGATATGCTTTATCATGAGAATGACGGGCGGCCATGTAAATAATGACTCTGCGGCAGAAGCAAAAACTCTTGTCAGAGTTTTTTGTTTCCTATATTTATTTTCAGGTATAAAAGCGGAGAAGAAATACTATAACTTTATATATATAAAGAAAAGTGTTAATCACATAAAAAAAGAACGATCAAAAGCTAATTTATCAAAGATATACAATAAAGAGTTTTGCGGAATAAAACAATAAAAGAACTAATAATTAACAAAAACAGCAAAATAATTGCCGACCGTGTTTATGATAAAATGTTTACGGTCGGTTTTGAAGGAGGAATGATTGAAAATGGAAATTGACCGGGGTATATCTTACCTCAGACTGTCTGACAGACCTTAAAGGAGCAGATCGGAGAGTATAATCAATAAAACGTCTTGTGCTGATTACATTGTAAGCTTTAAACGGTATAGTATTAATAGGTGGGATTTATCGATGACAGCGGCTGGTCCGGGCGGCAACTTTGAAAGACCGGGTTTTCAAAATTTAATAGAAAGGCTTCAAAGGCGACAATTGTTATAACCAAGGATTTGTCCGTCTGGGAAGGGGATATGAGGGAGCAAGTTATTATGCAGAGCAGTTTTTTCTGAGCACGGAATAAGGTATATTGCAATAAACGATAACTTTGATTCGGAACTCGATAACGTTATGGCGCCATTCCAATTTGCCATGAACGAAGTTTACCTGAGAGATGGTTCAAAGAAAATCAAAAAGAGGTTCTTAAGAGTAAAAGAGAAACGGCCTTTATTGTGCATGTCCGCCGTACGGCTATAAAAAAAAGATGATAATGATAAAAATCTCCTTGTTCCCGATGAAAACACCGCGTTTGTCGTTCAAAGAATTTTGAACAGGCGTATAACGGCGACCCACGAGAAAAATTGCGGCTGACTTAAACAGTGATAATATAATACCGCCTTTAAAATACAGAGTTTTATACAGAGAAACTTCAACGATAAAGGGGGCGGCGCGAGCCACAGATTACCTGGAATTACACAACCGTAAAAAAGAATACTTAAAAAATGAGGTATATCTCCGGACATACGGTTTTGGGAAAAAGCAGGAAGGTGAGTCTGAAATCCGATAAGAAAGTCGCAGTGGCAAAAGAAAAATTGGGTCGTAACCAGAAATACCCATATACCTCTGGTATCCGATGAGGTGTTTGAAAGAGCGCAGATTAATTTGGGGAGAAACGCAAAAAACTGAAAGCGACTACAAGGGTGCGCAAAAGTATTTTTTCAGGCATAGTTTACGGTGCAAAATGCGGACATGTTGTGTTCTGCGGCAGCGCTTATAAAGGCGAGAGGGAAAAGTACTGGTATTTGGGCTGCACGCAAAGCGCGAGGGCATTTCGAGTCCGTGCTCCGGCGTACGTGTCAAGTATGAAGACCTGACGGTCGAAACAGGATTTAAACAGTTTTATAAAATGTCTGATGAGGAGATAAAGTTTATCGCCGATGAATTGGTTAAACAAATTTGTTATCGGAAAACGCCGTGTTCGGAAGGAAAGAAAAAATGATAAAATCAAATCAAGACTTTCAATAGATAAAATGATTTCAAAATTAAATTTGATAACGCCGAGGGAAAATCAGTACAAAAGGCTTAAAATAATGGTTGACGGCTGGAGAACGAATATGATACCTGACGCAAAATCTTTCCGGGCTTGTTGAATCGGGAAAAAAGACGAGGAGTCTTTTTTGGAAAATGATAATGAAAGTTTTTCAATCTGGTAAAACAATATACTTGAGGAGTTAACAAGGGGATATTTTGCTTACGTTTCATGTGGGACAGAATAGAAGTCGGCGAGAAAGTATTCTCATTTGTGTTGTCAGAAATATCACTTAAATCAGCCGTTTACACAGGAAATAAAAATATACTCACCGAGTAAAAATATGCCTGATGTTCCGAAAAGAATTTCCGCTTGAGGAAAACAAGAGATTGACGAAAGCCAAAAGCTTTGTTTTCGGGAAAAGCTGTTTATAATATGCAGATACACTACCCTGAAGCAGCTTTCCATCTTAAATCTGTCCATTGCTTTCTTGCCTGGAGGAACCATTGTGTTCTTAGCCATTTTTTATTCATCTCCTTAAGTTGATTGGTGTTGCAAAGATATTTTATGTATTCGCCCGATTTATATGCGAGGAATGATTTTCATGTTTTTCAATTTTTTTCGCTGTTTCTGATATTAATTTTAAAAAAATACTTGAAAAA
>VOFC01005451.1_pt1 | contig 13705 bp, 27 predicted proteins | sample 5384161 | NCBI WGS metagenome assembly VOFC01 (sample SAMN12384722, study PRJNA508395) | human gut metagenome | isolation source: healthy gut B | host: Homo sapiens | reverse complement strand
TTCCTGGCAGAAGATTTACGGCATTAAACAGACGCATTCCATGCCGTTTACGTATTTTTTTCTGTCAGCCTGTCACATCAGCGACAACGCTAATGAAATATCCTCTGGCTTTTAAAGTCAACCACTTTTTTACCGTTTTGTCAAAGAAAAGACAATTCCTGCTTTTTCGCAGAATTGTCTTTCTTTCGAATATTTGTTATTACTCACCACTTTGCAGAGGTGGGTCTCCAACTCAACTGAGATAAAATTTCACTCCTCCTTCTACGTTTTTTCAACACCATACGCTGCATGATGCGCTTTTAGAATATTGCACTGATTGCCAGTCCCATGCCGGAAGTTGTTCCTGTTTTTGTTCTCGAATCATCTATAAGATACATCAGGCGTCAAATTTCTTTCTTTCCGTTCCTCCGGAATTTCCTTCGTTATATACACTGACATAATTCCTGGCAACAGACAATCGGATGACTCCATAAGGTATGCAGAACCGCACCGCATTGGAAGGAAATTATCCATTACCATAGATAACATTTTTTTTATCATAGATGGCACTTTCTTCCTCAACAATATCCCAGATAACCTGAATACTCTTTTTTCAATCTGTTCTGTAATGATCGCAACATGATCTCATCATTGTTTGCAAAGACATTCTTCCATATGCAGATTGCAGGAAGAATCACTGAGCCTTGTATATGTCAGCATGGACATCAAAGCTTATTCATGTGATCTGCTTCCTTCTGTATCATGCTTATGTATTCTGCCCGGCACCGGATGGTGAATTCCATCCTCGAAAGACATTCCGCACTGTTTTTGATCCACCGCTGCCAGTGTTTCATTTCATGTGCCATGGCATTGATAATGTATTCCATAAACTGACCAACTCCTTTCTTTTTCTTATGGAATGCAAATATACAATAAGCAACACTGCCAGAGCCTGCCCGATCCAGCCAGATCGGCACTTTCATGTTTTCAAATTTCCGTCATTGTTTGAATAAAATATCTGCATAGAATGCGATCTGATACGAGAAGTCAGATTATATCCACTGATTCTACCTTCTGCATGATTCTTAGCAGACGGCTGACTTCCCAAAAGCAAATTGTACCTTTTGTGCGGGCAGATAGACAAACAGTTCCATCCCACCTGCTCCAATGTTTCCCTCTTCCAGTTCAACTTCTGAAACATCTGCTAAATTTGCCACACGACATACCATTGATTTATAATGTGAACTTACTGACGGTGTATTCCACACTGCATTTTCATCTGTGACACTCTGGAATTGTACTTCACTGACATTAAACACGTTTCCATTATAATATCCTTTCAATTTTTTGAGTCTTACCTGGCCATCCTGCTTCTGATAAAATGTTTGAAAACTGTTCATTTCACCATTTTCGCTTGATTCTGATTTTCAATACACTCCTTCAGCGAAATCCATTCTTGCTTTAATTCTTTTTTGTTTCCCTGATCATATGAGGAATTTAGATACAACCTACTTCTTTGTTTTCCAGTTCACTTATAGGTTCCTCCGTTTCTCCAAAAATTGCAATTTTAATCAAACTGACTGTCCCACTGTGGATTTCCTGTATCTGGCAAAATATTTTTTAAACCTATAAAAACGTTATTCTTTAGTTGTGTTTCCGTTTCTGCCTTTCTGGTGTCCAAATTGGACTCTACCAGATTTTGCACATTTTTCGTCATCAGCTGCAGTTTTTTTCTCCCAGCCCTTCTGTGACATCGGATCAAAAGTCCGTGGCAGTAATTGCTACACACAAAAATATTATTTCGATCAGAAATGCCGTTCTATATTCTCGCCATATTTTTTTCGCTCTCCCATAGTTTTTTCAGTTTTTCAATTTCATCCCTCCTGCCCTTCCCCCTGTCTGTTCTTTTTACCGTTTTGTTTCTTTCAAAAATATATCCTTTTTTACAATTGTCCGGATGCAGCGTTATAATCCCCTAATGCTTTCCGCAGGTTTTTTACATGTATCTACCGATCTGTCATTTCCGGCATACTCGTAACCCCAGAGTTTTAAAATGATCTGCTCTCTTGTCAGAATCGGTTCGGATTCTCATAAAAAATAGGATAAAAGGCGGAAATCCAGCGACTGCAGTTTCTACCGGCTGTCCATCGCAGAAAAACTGCTGCCGTTTTCATGTTTCCACAGACCTTTTTTGCTGTTCCGCCTGCATTCCGCACTGATAGCGTTCCAATACAGCCTGACATTTGGCAGAAGCACCCGCAGAGAAAATGGTTTTCAATATGTAATCGTCTGCCCCAAGTTCGTATCCACGCAGCTGATCTTCTTCCAGCACACGCGCTGTCAGGAAAAAGCACCGGCACCGATTCCGTTCCCGGATTTTTCTGCAAAGTAAATCCATCCATCCCCGGCATCATAACATCCAGCAAAACCAGCTGATAACGAGTTGTCTGCGGGCTTCCCCAGGCATCTTCCCCATCCACAACCGCATACAAAATCCATGTTCTGACAGGAAATCTGTAATCAGTTCCGCAGATCATCGTTGTCTTCTGCCAGTAAAATTCTGTTCATGTTCACCATCCCCCAATATCCTCTATCTTTCGTTGCATTTATTGCGGCACATGCCGATATGTATTCTTTTTGTACTTTTTTTAAGTTGGATAAAGAAATGACTCAAACAGTCATTCCTGTTGGAGTCATTTTCGGCTTATTGTGCTCACCATCTGATATACAAGATATTGCTTCCCGCACATTTGACACTCCGATCAGGCGGATACCATCGGTACGGACTTCATCTGTCAGAATACTTTTTTGGTAGATGATACAGGTCTCAAAGCCAAGCTTTTTGGCCTCCTGTACCCTTTTTTTGCCATATTGACGGCACGGACTTCACCACTGAGCCCCACCTCGCCAAAACAGATTGTCTTATCTGAGATAGCAAGTTCCCGGTAACTGGACACAATGGCAAGAATGATGCCGAGATCTATGGCCGGTTCGTTCATCCGGATGCCGCCCGCGATATTCACATAAGCATCGCAGGAAGACAGCGGAATCCTGCACGTTTTTCCAGTACCGCCATCAGGAGATTTACGATTCAGGTCTGCGCCTGCTGCGTTCTTCTTGGCAGACCAAATCCTGTCTTACATACCAGAGCCTGGATTTCCAGCAGGATTGGCCGCGTTCCTTCAATGGAACAGGTGACGATAGAACCGGAAGCCCCCTCCGGCCGCCCGTTCAGCATGTATTCAGACGGATTTTCCACTTCCACAAGCCCGTCTTCACGCATCTCAAAGACACCGATCTCATTTGTGGAGCCAAAACGATTCTTTACTCCACGCAGAATCCGGTAGGATGCATGGCGATCTCCCTCAAAATACAATACCGTGTCCACCATATGTTTCCAGCACACGCGGGCCGGCCACCACACCTTCTTTTGTCACATGTCCGACGATAAAAATCGTAATACCGAGAGATTTTGCCAGCTGAAGCAGCAGAGATGTCGCCTGACGCACCTGGGGAAACGCTTCCCGGCGCAGAACTGACTTCCTCACTGTACATGGTCTGGATGGAATCAATGATAACCACCCGTGGTTTCTTTCTGCGCAAAACCGAGGAAATATCTGCCAGATTTGTCTCACAGAACAATTCTAAGGATTCGGTGAATGAACCGATTCGGTCTGCCCGGATTTTGATCTGCTGCAAGGATTCCTCGCCGAGATATAAAGCACCTTCATGCGCATCTGCCAGATTTTACACACCTGAAGCAGCAAGGTGGACTTTCCGATTCCCGGATCTCCGCCCACAAGCACCAGTGAAGCCGGTACGATTCCGCCGCAGCACACTCGATCCAGTTCACCGATTCCGGTGGTAAAACGCTCCTGATCGGTCATTTCCACTCTGGACAGCGGCATCGGTTCCACACTCTGGGTATTCCGCCGGTTGCCTGTGCTGATTCCGGCATGCTTTTCCTCCGCCGGTTCTTCTACAAATGTATTCCACTCCCCCCCGGCAACGGACACTGTCCCATCCATTTTGCTGACTCGTATCCACACTCCTGACAGAAAAATATCGTCTTTTTCGCTTTTGCCATTTCCTATTCCTCGCACTCTATTTCTACAGAGATACATAAATCATTAACAGAACACAATCTCATCTTTGCGGATACGCACAGTCCGGTACTTCCCCGTTTGATTGCTCCGGATAACAGCTCCTCCGCAAAGCGTATCCTCCAGTTTCGTCTGAATCATCCTGCGCAGCGGGCGTGCACCATATTTCGGATCATATGCTTTATCCACAATATATTGTTTTACACCGTCGGTAATCTTCAGTTCCAGATCCAACTGTTCCCGGCAGCGCTGCTGCAGTTCTTTTCGTCATGATGCCCACAATCTTCTTCATGTGCTCTTTTTAGTCAGGGCATGGAACACAATGATCTCATCAATACGATTTAAAATTCCGGTTTAAACATCCGCCGCACTTCTTCCATCACATTGGATTTCATCCGGTTGTAGTCTGCTTTTTCATTTTCTGCCGTTGCAAAACCAAGTTTTTTCGGCTCAATGATAGACTGTGCTCCGGCATTGGAGGTCATAATGAGGATCGTATTCTTAAAGTCCACTTTTCTTCCCTGAGAATCTGTGATATGTCCGTCGTCAAGCACCTGCAGCAGAATATTAAACACATCCGGATGAGCCTTTTCAATCTCGTCAAACAGCATAACGAATATGGATGACGACGCACTTTCTCGCTGAGCTGTCCACCCTCTTCGTAACCAACATATCCCGGCGGAGAACCAATCAGTTTTGAAACACTGTGCTTCTCCATATATTCGGACATGTCCACGCGGATCATAGCTTCTTCCTGACCAAACACTTCCTCTGCCAGTGCTTTGGAAATCTCTGTTTTCCGACACCGGTCGGTCCGAGGAACAGAAAAGAGCCCACCGGTCTGGACGGATCTTTAAGACCGACTCTTCCACGACGCACCGCTTTTTGCAACTGCCTGAATTGCCTCGTCCTGTGCAATGACACGTTTGTGCAGTGATTTTTCCAGATGCTGAAGACGCACGGCTTCCCCTTCGGTCAGTCGTTTTACCGGAATATGCGTCCAGTCTGCCACTACATCGGCCACTTCATTTTCTCCGACTGCCGCCTTTTTGCGGTTCAGACTACGTTTGTATCTGGTGAGGGCAGACTCATAAGCCTGCTTTTAATTCCTGGCGTTCGCTTCTGATACTTCCTGCAAGTGTCAGATTTCCCTGCAGGATCGCTTCTTCCATTTCCTCACTCCGCTGCTGCATAGTCCGTTTTATCTCTTCCAGCTGCTTGGGCTGCTCCATACCCGATATGCACTTTGGAAGCAGCCTCATCCATCAGATCGATTGCCTTATCCGGAAGAAAACGGTCGTTGATATAACGCTCTGACAATTCTGCCGCAGCCCGCAGTCCTTCTTCTGTAATCGTCACATGGTGATGTTTCTCATATTGCGGACGCAGTCCACGCAATATCTCCACGGTCTGTTCCACACTCGGTTCCTCCACGATCACCGGCTGAAACCTCCCGCTCCAGTGCCGCATCTTTTTCGATATGCTTACGGTATTCCTGGATCGTAGTCGCACCAATGATCTGGATCAGTCCACGGGACAATGCCGGTTTCATAATGTTGGATGCATCCAGTGCTCCTTCGGCACCACCTGCACCGATGATCGTATGCAGTTCATCCACAAACAGCAGGATATTGCCTGCCTGCTGCACTTCCTGCATAATTCCTTTGATCCGTTCCTCGAACTCACCACGGTATTTCGTGCCCGCTACCATTCCGGATACATCCAAAGTCAGGATCCGCTTTTCCTGCAGATGCTCCGGTACGGCTCCTGCTGCTACCCGTGCTGCCAGTCCTTCCACGATCGCGGTTTTTCCCCACACCGGGTTCTCCGATCAGGCAAGGATTATTTTTGCCCCGGCGGCTCAGGATCTGATCATCCGCTGCAGTTCATCACTGCGTCCGATCAGCGGATCCAGTTCTCCCTGCCGGGCACGCTCCGTCAGATCTGAAGTATAGGTCTCAAGCAGACCTGATTTTGCATTTTCTGATTTCTTTTCGGTACGGAATTGTTTCCTTCCTCCCGGGAATACAATGCTTCTTTTCCCATGGCAGACAAGATTTCCGCATACACTTTTCCCGGTTGACATTCATTGCCATCAGCAGTCTGGCTGCTGCGCTGTTGCGATGCTCGATCACAGAAAACAGCAGATGTTCCGTACCGACTTCTTCACAGTCAAACCGCTCTGCTGCCGCATAACACCGTCAATAACCGCATCCCCTCCGGTCAGGAAATCCTCCTGTGCCGGAAATTCTTCTTCATTTGCCTGCGATCTCATGGATCAGTGCCAGAATATCCTCACAGTTTTCGGATAACTGCTGCAGGATTTCATAGTGTAACCTCCATGTCCTTCCAGCAAAAGCCTGCCAGCAGATACTCACTGCCCATCTGTGTCTGTTGTTCTTTTCTGCCAGATTTTCTGCCAGACGCATTGCCTTTGCGCGCCTGTTTGGTAAATCCCTTTATATTGCATTCTATTTCCCAGAAATTTACTCTTACTATTTTTATGATGTTGGGGTCAAAAGATGCCATACGAATTGTTCCTGGGCACTGGTGCTCCACAATTCTTTTTATTCAATCGTCCTCGGCTTCTTACTGTATTCATGAAAAATCTCATCCACCATATCGCACCTTGCCCTGTGAATTCCTTTGCAGAAACCTCTGGCCAGAATAACCCGCAGGGCATCCGCATCTCTTCCTCTGCTTTTTCAGACGGTCAATATCCAGTGCTATGACGGTGCCCCTGACGCCGGTCGATGGCAGCAGACCTTCCTGGCGCAACACACTATACGCTTTATTTACGGTATGCATATTAATGCCGATTTCATCTGCCAGCTGGCGTACCGATGGGGAGAGCATCTCCTTCATGATACTGCTGCGTGGCAATGCCTAATATGATCTGATTCCGAAGCTGCATATACAGTGCTTCGTCACTGTTAAAATCAATTTCTATTGTCATTTGTAACCTATCCTCCATTATTCTTTTTCAGAATCTTGCACCATTCGCCTATCTTTATCGTCTTTCATTTCAAGACTGTTATAACGATGATATAACACACTTGCAAATCTGTCAACAACAAAAGAAACTCCTTTACCGGGTCCATTTTTCGATAAAAAGGAGTCTGTTCTTTATTTAAAAGAAATTCAATATCATCCCAGGAATTTGTTCCGTCTTTTCTCTTCGGATCTTCTTCATCAAAAATTCTCCGTCTTCTTCATCAAAAAACGCATCTTCCTGCTCTGCTTCTGCATTTTTCGTCACTTCACTTCCCGGATCAGCTTTTTCAGATCTGCAACCAGCTGTTCGGTCTCCGGACTGTCTCTTTTTTCTCGAGATTGTGGTCGTTTTGATCTTCGCTTCACGGATTCCGATCGGATTTTTTCATCGGCTGCTCCACCGTTTTTCGACAGCTTCTTCTTTCGCTTCTGCATTTTCGTCTGTAAAACCAACTGATTTTTTCTGTCTCTTCCGGCATTTCTGCTGCTGTCTGCGGTTCGCCTCCTCTGTGACGCTGTTTCTTTTCTTTTTTCTTACTGTTTTTTGTGTTTTGTCTGCCTCTTCAACAGCAGCATCATCAAAATCCATAATATCTACGGTTCCGCTTTTTTAATTCTACTCAATCGTGTGAGACGGCAGCATTTCCGTTTCTTCATGGAACGCCTCATCCCTCTTCACCAAAACCAGTTCGCCATCCAGATATCTGCGCAGACGACGGTAACGTACGGAAACGGCGATCAGCAGGATCAGAAGCAGTAATGCGATCACTCCCGCTCCGGCGATCAGCATCCGTGTCATGGAATCTGTCTCAAATACAGATGTATCCTCCGTTTCATCCGGACTGCTGCCGGTATCTGCCTGCGCGGTATTATATTTCATATTTATCATGCTGCGCTGCGAGGGTATCACCAGCAGAATCATACACATACCATCCGCGCTCGCCTTCACTGGAAATTCCATATACATAGTAAAAATCAATCGCTGTCACGTCATTGGAAACATGTTCGTCTTTCCTTGTGTCAGCTGATATGCCATAATACTTCCGTTTCCAAACGTACACAAGGTATGATGATAGCAGTCTGCAACCGTCTTTTCCTCCGCTTCCGGCACATCGGTCAATACTACAAAAAGAATCCTCTTTTCCGGCAATGCAGATAAACGGAACTGCCTCCCCGCTCACGATCAAGCAGGTACATGCCCTTATCTGCGCTGTCAGCTGTATTTTCCAGCCATACCAGCACAGTATCCGCATTGTTTTTCATCTGTGCAGCAGAAATCTCTTTCTCAGCATATGTAATCGTTGCTGCCTGAAATCCCTCCGGTATATCTCAGTTTCCGGAAATTTTTTCTGCAATTTTGTATTTCTGATCATTGATACTGAATTCATCTGTTTTCTGTGCATCGGTCTTCCCCGAATTATTGGAAGTAACAGAACCTGCAGCTTCCACTGCCTGGTCTGTCGTGCTGCCTGTCTGTGTACTGCCCGCAGCAGATGCTCCATCTGTGATCAGATCACCACGCACCCAGCCTTCTGTCTGCGCACCATTCCAGTCAAAACTGATCTGATACCAGGTATATCCATCCTCAGATTTCTTCTCACACTTTCACTTTTACTTCCTGATTGGCATTCAATGATCCCACCGGTGTGCCTTTGATGGCATCGCGGACTATTGGTATTATCATCTTTCGCTGTTCCCGATGCAGGTGCCGCCCATGCCGGAATACTCATTGTACTGCTCATGACAGCACCGATCAGGCACAATGCCAGGCAGGATCCCACACGCTTCTTTTCTGTATACACTCTTACTATTCATAATTCCTCCACAATCCTGTTTCTTTTTATTATTATAGGTAGGTCACCGCAAAATGTCAACGACAGACCTGCCTGCTTTCTGAAAACATTTTTTTTGCATTTTTCATAAAAAAATTCTTGAAATATTCACATTTTTGTATCATGCTATAGGCAGTTACAAAAACATTGATTAAAAAATTACAAACAACGAAAAGAGGAATCAAAAACATGAAAAAGAAAACATATATTGCACTTATTTCCGCACTGACGATCAGCGGTGCATTTTATTAAACGGATGCAGCTTCGAACTGCCGGGCACAGATGCCGCAGTCAGTGCAGGTACCGAACTCTCCGCGGAAAAAGAAATCCTGACGGACGGAAATCTCCAGTTATATTCCCGCTGGTATGATGCTTCCGGTGAAAAACTGGCAAATGCAACCGTAACCATTACCAATGGAAATGAAACTGTATTTGAAGGAACTACCGACGAGAACGGAACACTTGAGATGTGCACCATCCCCGGAAATAAAAAGAGCTCCGCTGCGTTGTTACAAATGAATCCGGTGATCAGATTGCAAAATCTGATATTCTCTAAAATTTCTGACAGTTATGATTCCATCATGGTATATTCAACCCACGGAGAATCCGACACACTGAAAGTAGAAGTGCCTGCTTCAAGCAGCAGCTGAGCGTTGCTATATATCTGACTGACAACAAGACACTCTCTCACGCAAATATTACCGAATATACTGCTGGTACACAGGCCGATACTTCCGCTGACAGGGCCACCGATGCATCAACGACTGGTGGAACCACAGATGCAACACCGGATCCGGGTGCTGCTGACACAGTCACTCCGGATACCGCTGCCCAGACAATGGATCCGGCTCAGGCACTTCCGGCAGATCCGACGACACAGCAGCCGGTGGTAACACAGTAGGGTTGCTTTGATTGCTAACAGAAGAATCACCTCACACCCAGAAGTATCAAAGGTCGGTATAAAGCTCTCTTCCGCTGTCTCCGTCCTGGATAAATCCGTTTTCTACGCCAAGTTCTATGGCATAATCTACTACCTCATCGTATTCCTGTGGTGTGAGTTTTCTTCCAAGTTCCGGATACCGTGCGTTTATACCCGGCATTGGTGTGTACTGATTCATGATGCTGATATAGATCTGATCCCCCATAGGTCTCATAGAGATAACGGATCACATTTTTTGATTCCGCGATATGCCCCGGAAGAATCAGATGGCGAACTACAACACCGCGCAGCATTCGTTCCAGCACCGTTTTCTGGTTCGCTGTCTCTCATACATTCGTCAGTATCAGACACGGTTCCATCAAAGTCTGATCCATTCCATCCGCATATGCCACATCCACAGACAATTCATCGGTAATCTTTTCGGCCTTTGCTCCGGACACGATCTCAAACCGGGCACTTCCAACCTGCCGCACCATCTCCCAAAGAGCTGCTTTTTGCCACCTGCGGATAATCCGCCGCATGAGAATATGCCCGCCAGCTCTCCGCTCAGATATTTGAAATCCGGCAGATAGATATCCACCAGTCCTTCAAACATCCGCAGTGTTTCAACCTTTTCATAACCAGATGTATTATATACGACCGGAATCTGCAGCCCTGTTTTTCCAATTCCAGCGCTTTTGCCTACCTGTGGTGCAAAATGCCCCGCTGTCACCAGATTGATATTCCAGGCTTTCTGTTCCTGAAGTTCTAAAAATATTTCTGCCAGCCGTTCCACGGAAATTGTTTTTCCCACACTGCCTGCAGCAATGGACTGGTTCTGACAGAACACACAGCCAAGCGTACAGCCCGAAAAAACACGGCTCCGGATCCTGCATCACCGGATATGCAGGGTTCCTCCCACATATGTAATGCAGCCCGTGCCGCGCGTATCTGATCGGTCTGTCCACAGTAACCTGTTTTTTCCCTGTGTCCGGTCCACATGACAATTTCTCGGGCACAGACAGCAATCAGTATAGTTATTCATATTCTACTTCTCCAAATTTGGACTCAATCTCTTTATCTTCCTCATCCAGATGCTCTGCCGGAAGATGATGTTCCATAATATCCAGAAAACGTCCGATTTCCTGCCAGGCATGCTTGGACTCCGGAATCATCAGCATTGCCATCTGAAAAATATGAAACATTCCCTTCGTAAACACTGAGCCGCACTTTGCATCCGGCACGTTTCGCTTTTTCTGCCACCAGTTCCGAATCACTCAGCAGCATCTCATAACTTCCCACCTGGATCAACATTGGTGGAAAAACCGCTGAAATTGCCATACAACGGTGAAATATATGGATTGGTTTGATCCTCATCCTGAATATAATCTTTACTGTAAATCAGGCTGTCCCTGTGTTTCCAAACAATGGATCCCGTTCATAGTTAAATCATACGATGCACCGGACTGGGTCAGATCGGTCCAGGGCGACATACAGATCAGCCCCGCTGGAAGTTTCCGGTTCTGATTCTTCAGATACATGCAAAGTGCCAGTGCCAGTCCGCCGCCTGCGGAATCTCCGGCCACAACGATCTCATGCTCCTGCCATCCCGCCTGCAGCAACCAGTTGTAACCGGTTATGGCATCTTCCAGTGCCGCCGGATACGGATGCTCCGGTGCCACCCGGTAATCCACGGTCAGCACACTCATTCCCCGGCCAAGTTCACTGTATAGCCCCAAAAACTGCGGTATGCATTACGCATACCACCGATATATCCGCCTCCATGCAGCTGCAGCAACACAAGACGCTCGTTTTTGATCTCACACTCAATAATTCCAGACGGCAATTTTTTTCCTCGATCACACGCAGATTGTAAAATTCCGGCACCCGCCACTCGGGTTCTGTCATTTTTGCGCAGTTCACCCTGCCGGAAGCACATAATTAACCGACCAGCCATGGAATCCCACTATCCAGTCAATCAGAATCACATATAAAATTCCGGATAATGTGGTTGCTATGATTTTCGTCCGATATCCATTATTGCTTAAAATATCCAGCCGGAAAATCAGGAACAGATACCAAAGTCCTGCAATTGCAATCAGGCTCCAGAGTTTTCCATGATACCAGATATAATTCAGATAGCCTGCTGCCACACTGCCTAATAACACCAGAAAGAATATAATATTTGTCACAAGTTTTAATCTTCTGGTGGGAATCCATGCATCCGGATAGGTATTGCGTCCTTCTTCTCCCTCTTCTAATACACTGTGGCACAGTGGGCAGATCTGGCTGTCATCTAAAATTTCCACATTACAGTTCTTACATTTACTCATAATACACACCATTACTTTCTATTTCCACATTCAGACCATCCTCTGACAGTTTCCGGAAAAATCCACGCTGCAGGGATGTATCTTTTAAAACAGAACTAAAGGTAAATGCCAGCGTATCCTGATAGGAACAAATCGTTCCCTTGATATTCTGTCCCTTTGACATGGCAAGGAATGCATAAAACATCTTGATATACGGCTGGTAATCCTCTTCTACCTTCACATTTCCAATGTTGGTTACAGTGGATGTATTTGCCAGTGCTGCCGATGTATACACATAACGCATGGCAATATTTTTCAAAAACAGCGGTACTGCTCTTGCAACCAATAATTTTTCATTGGAAACATTATAGGAGAACAGTTCCTCTAAATGCTCTTTATTAATCTGTTGATGAAGACTCTCTGTCGTAAGCTTTAATACTTCTTCAAACGTATAGGATTCCTTCACCGGCTCAAACTCTGCAGATACTACCGTAAAAAAGTTCTTGGTGGTAATCGAATTAAAATACGGTCTTAAATTCACCGGAACCGCTACACGAATCGGGCGTTTGTCCGGCATGCCATGCAGATATTCCCGATATACGCTGTAAGCAAATGCCGCAACCAGATACTCATTGATGCTGACACCATATTTATGACATACCTCTTTCAATGCCGGAATCTTTACAAATCCATGAATCACTCCAAATTCATCGGTTCGTAATTTTTCCCCTTTGATAAGATATGCTTTCTTTGTCTTATATCCCTTGGCATGGCTGTGCTTATAATTCTTAAGGAAGCTGTCCTCACGGTTCATGGATGTGTCGCTGCTTAACTTATCTCCCAGCTTCTCCTTAAGCTTTGGATGCACCAGCCTTAAATACTGATAGGTCAGCTCCTTTAAGAAATTGATTCCGCCCATGCCATCTGTCAGTACATGAAAGACCTCAAGGTTAATCCGACATTTATAATAAGTTACCCGGAAAAGATAGCTGTGGTTCTTATTCTGTCTGATAAAACGGCATGGAAAATGTCTTTCCTCCTGTACTCTTGGAGCACTCTTGCCATTATATCTCGCAATGCCCACACGGATCCTTCCTTTTTTGGTCTCCTGTAAAAATCCACGAAACACAAATTTTTCCAAATCCACGCACGGATACGATGTCTCGCTTTTCAGTATACCACTATTTCGGTCATATTGTCTGCCATTTACAAATATTTTTCCTGCATGAAATAATTCGGTACTCCGGGTACAGGACAGCTTATGCTTTCGCAATAATGGCATCTGCGGTTGGAACTGACGACAAATTTCTTCCTCCAGAAACTGCGGTGCCGCCTGCCCGGGACATTCTTTTGTCACCTCTGTGGTCATGACGGTATGGCGCACCTGTGTAATATTTTTCTGCCAGATAAGCTGCCATGGCATCCTCACAGAACACATAACCGACAGAATCCCCTGACAATAATATCACCAAGAACATCCCTTTCTATTCCAAGATTCATCAATGCCCCCAAAATCCGATGACTTAAGTCCTCAGCAATTCAGTGCTGATGGGCGGATCACCACGC
>VOFC01004277.1_pt1 | contig 13720 bp, 26 predicted proteins | sample 5384161 | NCBI WGS metagenome assembly VOFC01 (sample SAMN12384722, study PRJNA508395) | human gut metagenome | isolation source: healthy gut B | host: Homo sapiens | reverse complement strand
ATGGTATCATCATGTCCGCTGTAATATGTTTTTCCGTTATTCTCTTATATCTTTATACATCCAGCCTTAAGGATTTGGAGTTTAAGGAATCTGGAGAACATATTTTTCTGGATTATATTTGCCACATACCCATAATTAAAGGGCTTCTTGATGCATGGGAAGATAAGAATTATGGAAAAACGCTGAAATTAAATGGTATGCTGAGACGTTCCGGATCAAACATGAATGCCAAAATGCTGCAGATTGAAAAAATATTTTCAATGATTGGTATGTATTTTTTATCAGTTTTTTTATGTTTTGCCATAGTTTCATCGAGTAAAAATCTGGTCATTACAACAACGGATTCCTTGGAATCATCACTTACTTACATCGTTGACGATAATGATAAATTGCAACAATATGTCACTTATTCGACTGATTTGGTGAAAGGATATCTTGATCAGAACATTACAGCAGATGACATCCAGAAAGTAATTAAAAGTGATGGAACCATCTCTGATGATGACGTGATCGTATTCAGGGAATTGTTTTTCAACAGATATCGATTGATTTGTCTTTCTTCGAAATCTGTTGTCGATGGAAAATCCCTTAGGATTATCGTAACACTTTTAAATCATATCCAGCTTCTTTTGATGGTCGCTTTCAGTGTCTGGTCGGAGACTTCCCCGACAGGTGCACAACGGCGGTGCTCTGCCTCGTGGCTGGCGGTAGCTTTTTACACCGTCCAATGCCTCCAGGGCGGATTTCACATGGGCTTCGCAGTGGCCGCACATCATTCCTTTGATTCCGGCGCCGATGGCGATTCCGGTGTCTGCACGCGTCAGTGCCGGTACATCATTGATACCGTCTTTCGACCGCCTTAGCAACTCTGCCATGTCTGAGTTTGCCGGATCTCCGCCTCTTTTCCCTTCCGGCAAACACACCACGATCCACCTCGTCCACTCCTGCCCATATTGCGCCGATGGCTTTGCTGTGCGCTCGTTGTCCCCAGTCAGCATAATGACTCGGTTCCCATCTCCGCACCGAAGCAGCTACCTCTTCTGCCAGTTTCTTTGCCTGTTCTGTCATGGCCGCATCCACGCTTACCTTCTGCTGCATATAAGAAATACTTCCGCCCAGCAGCAGATCTTCTCCGCGCACCGCGGAAAGTCCGTTGCCGGCAATGCCTGAAAATCGTGCACTGCAGTATTGGAAATACCGCTTGCCTTTTTGCGTGCTCCATAACCGCCTTTAGGGGGTATTTGTCAATACAGAATTTTATCATTTTACGCATTTATTGAAAAACAGTTCACCCGCGTCATTCGCAAAAACCGCATCTGCGATGCTTTCCGCTGCGATGCAGCTCACTTTTGCTCGTCAAAAATATTACAATATTCTAAAATTTTGGAAATCGTTCCCCACAACGGTTTTTTTTTTCATATATAATATGGTTGGTGTGAATACACTGTAGAGAAAACAGGGACAGGAAACGGAAAGAGAAAATGGCATTTGACAGTTTTGAATTTTTATTCCGGTTTTTACCGGTTTTTTTCATGATATATTATCGCGCAGCCCAGATACCGGAACGCGCTGCTGCTGGTGGGCAGCTTCGTGTTCTACGCTTCAGGGCGGGTGGAGCATGCGGCGCTGCTGGCGGTGTGCGTGCTGGTGAATTTCTGGTGCTCGCCGGATGGAGAAACAGGAGAAGGGCAGGAAGTTGTGGTTATGGGCTGCACTTACTTATGATTTCAGTGTGCTGATCTTCTTCAAATATACAGGGCTGGCCACGGGGCGCTGCCGCTGGGTATCAGCTTTTATACGTTTCAGATCACCGGCTATATGATCGATGTCTACCGGAAAAAGTTCCCGGCGGAGCAGTCGCTGTTAAAGCTGGGCACGTATCTGACCATGTTTTCGCAGCTCCTCCGGCCCCATCGTGAATTACGGGGAAGTCCGGGAGGCGCTGGGGAAACGGGAGCTGTCGGCGGAGGGGCTGGAAGAGGGCTTGCGCATGCTGATCCTGGGACTGGGAGCGAAGGGTGCTGGTGGCAGACCGGATCGGCCTTTTTGTGGAACGACATCCAGACCATCGGCTTTGTGAGCATTTCCACACCGGTGGCGTGGATGGGGGCGTTTGGCTACTCGCTGGAGCTGTATTTTGATTTCGCGGGTTATTCCATGATGGCCATAGGCATCGGCAAAATGCTGGGGTTTGCCATCCCGGAGAATTTTCATTTCCGTATATGTCCAAATCCGTTACAGAGTTCTGGCGGCGGTGGCACATCACGCTGGGCCGCTGGTTCCGGGAGTATGTATATATCCCCCTGGGGGTAACCGGAAAGGAAAGGCGCGGACGTTTCTGAACCTGATCGTGGTGTGGAGCCTGACGGCGCTGTGGCACGGCTCGAAGCTGAATTTCCTTTATCTGGGGCGGTGCGCTGCTGGCGCTGATGCTGGTGGAAAAGTTGTTTTTGTTCCGGTTTCTGGATAAAAGTAAGGTCATCGGGCACCTGTATGTGATCTTTTTCCTGCCGTTGACGTGGGTGGCTTTTGCCATCACGGATGTGCAGCAGCTGGGCGTGTATATTACGCGGCTGTTTCCGTTTTTCGGGGCGGGTGCTGCGGGGGGCGCAGCCATTGGATTACGTGCAGAAATGGCAGTCCTACTGGCCGCTGTTTGTGGTGGGCGTGTTGTTTTCCACGCCGCTTCCGGCCCGGCTGTTTGAGAAAATCCGGGAAAAAATGGACAGGTGCGGTGTGCATCGTAGCGGTGCTGGCGGCGTCGGTTTACTATATGACCGTGTCGGCCAATAATCCGTTCCTGTATTTTAGCTTTTAAAGTGCATTAGATTGGATAATGGGGATGAAATGGATGAAACGATGGAAAGGGTGTAAGGTATGCATCCTTCTGGCCGTCGGCTGGCTGGTGTTGTCGGCGGTGGGATATATGGAAAAAGATGATGTGTATGCCGGGTACACGGTGGATACCCGGACGACACCGTATTTTTGAACTGGTATTTGCCGGGCTTCACGACGGTATCTACCCCTGGAGTGCACCCCAGAAGCAGACGGTGGCAAGCGAGGCAGAAACGGCGGGGCAGGGCGCACAGCCCGGCAGCGCTTCGGATCAGACGGTGGAGGCAGCCGGGCAGCCTGGCGAAGGCGGAAACGGAGATGCGGCGGGCACAGCAGAAGAACCGCCGAAACCGAAGGAATTCGTGGAGGTGGGCGACGATTATTTTGCGGACGCCCTGTTTATCGGGGGGATTCCCGAACGGTGGGCCTGCGGGATTACGGGCATATGGACAATGCCTCTTTTCTTTGCATCGGTGGGGCTGACTGTGTACGACATGTGGGATAAGACCATCACGGCGAAGCTGGCGCCGGGGAATCTGGTAACAGAAAGTGACGGTACGGCAGACAGTGAAGCCGCAGGAGACGGCAGCGGAGAAGATCAGATAGTGTCGGATGGAACAGATCAGTCGGAGGAAGCGCAGGCAGCGTTGGACGGAGCAGAGCAGTCTGGAGAAGCCCAGGTAGCAACGGAACCGGTTGTGGAGCAGATGACGCTGGAGGAGGTGCTGACCTCCCGACATTTTGGCAAGATTTATTTCCAGATCGGCATCAACGAGATGGGCACGGGAACGGTGGACACCTTTATGAAAAAATATGAAGAGGCGGTACAGCATCTTCAGGAGCTGCAGCCGGATGCAATCATTTATGTGGAAGCGATCATGAAGGTGGGAAAGGAAAAATCGGAGACCGATCCCATTTTCAACAACGCCGGAATCACGGAGCGCAATGACCGGATCGCTCAGCTGGCGGACGGGCAGAAGATTTTTACATAGACATGAATGAAGTGGTGTGCGATGATGAGGAGGGCAACTTGAGTGCCGAGGAATCCTTTGATCAGCTGCATTTGTATGGCGGCAATTACGGACTTTGGGTGGATTTTTTGAAGACGAAGGGGATTGAAAAATAAATTTCTTAACGAAATATTTATAAAATTTACAGGTGCTTTTTGCTTGACGGAATGTTTTTGGAACCCTATAATAGGGAGACAGTTTCCGACCGACCGACTGGTCGGTCGGATTCTTGTTGTTTCTGTGGGGAAGGGGAGAAAATCCAGACTCACAGGAGATGTCAGAAAATAACGCATAACGGGAAAACGGTTGCGTGTGCTTTATGAAAAAAGAGGAGGTCCAATATGAAAACAGACGTGTATTGGCACTGGGGCTGGTGATCGTGCTGGGGTATCCATCACGGGATGCAGCAGCAAGAAACAGACCGAGGTGACTGCAGAGAAGGTAAATGTAGAGGTACAGACTCCGGGATCCGGGGAAGTGGCACTGGACACGGATTATATAGGAACGGTTTCTCCGGAGCAGCAGGTGTATGTGACACCTCTTGTATCGGGAACGGTGACGCAGGTGAACTTTATGCTGTGGGAGATCCGTACAGGAAGGTGATGTCCTGTTTAAAATTGACGATGAGGCGGCACAGCTGCAGGTGAGCAGTGCGAAGGCTGCCTACAGCCAGGCTCAGGCCGGTGGGGTGACCGCAGCCACCGGTGGTTCCCGGCATTTGCAGAAATTATCAGGCCGAGCAGGGGATTGATACGCTGGAAGATAATCTGGACAAAGGTGCGCAGCAGCATTTCGGATATGGAAGGGCAGATCGATGCGCTGGGACAGCAGCAGGAGCAGCTGGCAGCGGCTGTGCAGGGAGCCCAGGGTGCGGTCAGCACGCAGGAAAACTGCACTGATTGATGCAAAAAGCAGAGTTACAGAAAATAGAAGAGGCAGCAGGTGTACTGGATGAGAATGGCCAGGAAAGGCAGGAAGCTATAGATGCACTTGATGCTGTGAAAAGATTAGAAATTGTAACACAAAAAAAGAACAATGTTTCTACCGCAGAAATGGCGTTAAAGCAGGCGCAAGGCGCTCTTTCCGATGCCCAGTCAGGGGCTTTCTCAGGTGACCTCCGGCAAATCCCAGCTGGAATCTGCCCTGGAGACAGCCAAGTCCCAGAAGGACACCTTAAAAGATAATCTGAAAACCGCCCAGGACACCTACGACATCACCCAGGATGAGGTATATCCCCAGACGGATGCTACCTATGCGGCCCAGCTTTCCGCAGCGGGTGTCGGTGTAAAGTCCGCTCAGTATCAGCTGGATTTCTACACCGTGACAGCGCCAATTTCCGGACAGGTGGAAACAGTTTCTGTGGAAAAGGATGCCATGGCGGCAGCCGGTAACGTTGCCTTTGTTATTTCCAATAAGAATTCCATGACGGTGACCTTTCAGGTAGCTGAAAAGTGAAAGATCAGCTGCAGGTAGGAGATGCTATTACTGTAGAGCGGGGCGATGAGACCTTTGGCGGCACCATCATAGAGGTGGGCACCATGGCCGGGGCCCAGACTAAGCTGTTCCAGATCAAAGCGACCATTCCCGGGGCAGCGATAAGCTGCCCAGCGGTGTCCGTGAAGGTTCACGCAACTACCCAGCGGGAAGAGGGGGATCTCATCATCCCTTACGATGCGGTTTATTTTTCTGCGGGTGATGCGTATGTGTACTGCGTGGAGGACGGCAAGCTGGTGAAGACCCAGGTAACGGTAGGGCTGATGAACGACACCCAGGTGTCTATTGCAGATGGGCTGACAGCGGACAGTCAGGTGGTCACCACCTGGTCTTCCAAGCTGCGTGACGGCGCGGAAGTCACTATTGTATCCGGCGAAGACAGCACAGACGGCAGCAATGCAGCATCTACAGACAGCACGGATAACAGCAACACAGCCACCGCTGACAGCGACACCACAGCAGACAATGCAGACAGTGACGCAGCAACCGGCGATACCGACAACCGTAACGCTGCAGACGGGACAGGTACAGATGACAGCAACAGTGACCGGAAAGACGCGGGAGGCAGAGGAGTAAGTATGGATTTGACAAAATTTTCCTTAAAAAGACCGGTCACGACCCTTCTGGTTGCTTGCGTTGGCGGTATTCGGTATTCGTCCCTTCTGGGCCTGAGACTGGAGCTGATGCCGGATATGGATATGCCGGTGATGATGGTTATGACCATTTATCCGGGAGCGGATCCGGAATCCGTAGAGGAGCTGGTAAGCTCTGAGATAGAAGGCAAGGTGGGAGCCTTAAGCGGTGTGGATTCCGTTACCACCTATTCCCAGGAGAACAGTTCCATGGTTCTCCTGCAGTATGATTACAGTGTGGATACCAACGACGCGTATCTGGATCTGCGAGCGGCGCTGGATTCGGTGGAGACATCGCTGCCGGATGACTGCCAGACACCTATCGTCATGAAAATGGATATCAATTCCATGCCCAGTATGATGTATTCCTTAAGCACCACCGACGGCAGCGATGTTCTCCCTGGCCAATGACGAGATTGTGCCGGAGCTGAAGCCATCGGTTCTGTTGCCAGCGTGGAGGTCAGCGGTGGCCGGGAAAATTATGTGCAGGTGCTGCTGGATGAGGATGCAATGAACCAGTATGGCCTGACCATGAGCAGTATTGCCCAGTATATTGCAACGACAGATTTTACCATCCCCATCGGCTCTCTGGAGCAGGGCAGTCAGTCCATCAGTGCCATCAGTTCAGCAGATGTGGAGAATGTGGAGGATCTGAAAAACATCCCGCTATTTACCTCCACCGGCGGTCTGGTGCATTTGTCTGATGTGGCAGAGGTGCAGTGGGCGGAAAAGGATCCCGACAGTATCAGCAGGTACAACGGAGAAGAGACACTGACGGTCAGCATTACCAAGAACCAGAGCGCAAGTACGTTAGGCATGGTGCGGGATGTGAAAAAACGTGATGCGGCAGATGGAGGACAGTCACCCCGGTCTGGTGGCTACCGCTTCCTATGACGCATCCGACATGATTTTACAGTCGGCAGGCTCCGTGGGGAGTACGCTGCTCATGGGTGTGATCCTGTCCATGCTGGTGCTGTTTATTTTCTTCGGCGACGGGAAGGCCAGCCTGATTGTAGGAAGCGCCATGCCCATCTCCTGTTGGTGACGGTGATTGTCATGGCCGTGGCAGGCTTTTCACTGAACATCATTACCCTGGGGGCACTGGTTATTGCCATTGGTATGATGGTGCAGACAGCTCCAGTGTGGTGCTGGAAAACTGCTTCCGGTCGAAGGATAAAAAGCTGCATTTTAAGGATGCGGCACTGGTGGGCGCACGGGGAGTTGCCGGCTCCATTGTGGCATCCACCATCACTACGGTGGTTGTTTACCTGCCTCTTTGCCTGCAGGATGGGCTGGCAGGACAGATTTTTTGGTCAGTTGGGTTATACAATCATTATCGCCATGCTGGCATCTCTGGTATCTGCACTTACTCTGGTGCCGCTGTTCTTCTGGATATTCCAGCCGAGGGAAAAAGAAAGAACTGAAAATCAACAGTCTTTTGGATCGGATCAAGGGAAAATATGAAAAAATGGGCGAAAACTGCTGTACCGGAAAAAAGCTGAGTATGGCAGTGGCAGTACTTCTTCTGGTGGCAGCCTTTGCCCTGGTGGGGCTCATGAAGGTGGAACTGATGCCTGCCATAGATGAAGGGACGGTCTCTGTGGAGGCAACCTTCCGTTCCGGTACGAAAGTATCTGAGGTGGATGCCCGGATGCAGGAGCTGGAAGCGATGGTGGCCGCCCACCCGGATGTGGAGAGCTACACCCCTGACATCCTCCAAGGGCTCCGGCAGTATTTCCGTCAATCTGAAGGATAAGCGGAAAATGTCCAGCCAGGAGGTGGCAGATCAGTGGATGGAGGAGACAAAGGATATGACCGGTATCCAGCTGGATATTACCGTCAGCAGTCAGATGTCTTCCATGATGGCCACCAGTTCAGGCGCTTCGGAGTGACGCTGTCCTCAACGAACCTGGACGATCTGAAAGCGGCGGCAGCTCTTGTGGAGGAAAAATGCCTGGGATATCCCCGGTGTGCTGAACGTGTCCTCTGATGCGGGAGAGTGCCACGCAGATCAAAGTGCTCATCGACCCGTTGCAGGCCATGGCCCACGGCATGACACCGGTACAGGCAGCTGGCGGGCTTTACAGCATGATCAGCGGAACCGAAGCCATGAAAATCACATCCAACGGCGACGAATACAGCGTCATGCTGGAATATCCGGAGGGGACTTACACCAACGCAAGTACACTTTTAGATGCGTCTGTGGGCGGCGTACCGCTGTCGGAGATGGCAACGCTGCAGTATACCGATTCTCAGCAGACGGTTATGAAGTCCGATGGAAAATATCAGACAACGATCACCGCAGCCTGCGTATCGGGTAACACCGATGCAGTAGAGGAAAAAGCTGGATGCTCTGGTGGGCAGCCTGCAGCTGCCGGATACGGTGGAGCAGGCAGAGGACACCATGGATCAGATGATGCGGGGAAAACTTTACGGCTCTTGGCAAAGCCATTGCGGCGGCCATTTTCCTTGTTTTTCTTGTGATGGCTATGCAGTTTGAATCCCCGAAATATTCCCTGATGGTGATGCTCAGTATCCCGTTCAGTCTGATTGGTTCCTTTGGACTTCTGTTCCTTTCCGGACAGTCCCTGACCATGATTTCCATGATGGGTATTATGATGCTGGTGGGTATCGTAGTAAATAACGGTATCCTGTATGTGGACGGTGTCAATGCCCTGATCGATGAGGACGGCCTGTCCTTAGATGATGCCCTCATCGAGAGCGCCAAGACGAGGCTGAGACCGATCCTGATCACCACTCTGACCACCATCATTTCCATGGTTCCCATGTCGCTGGGCATCGGTACCGGCACAGAAATGATGCAGGGTATGGGATTATCATTATCGGTGGGCTGATCGCATCTACGCTGCTGATCCTGATCCTTCTGCCGGTGTTCTATCGCATGGTATACGGGAAAGAGAAGAAGGAAAAACGCAAAAGAATCGGAAAAAGGAGGAAGCCAAAGAGTGGAGCCGCAGAAGCCGGAAATGGAAAACGAACTGAAACCGGAAACGGAAAACGAACTGAAACCGAAGGTCAGAGCTCTTTATGAGGCTGTCCTGGAACTGTTGAATGAAAATGCGGATATCAGTACCATGAAGGTGTCTGATATCACTTCCCGGGCCGGCATTGGCAAGGGAACCGCGTATGATTATTTCAAAAAGCAAGGAAAGAGATCATCGCCTGCGCGGTCATGTATGACGCAAGAAGGCAGGGGATGAAAACACGGGAAAACTACGGGAACTGCCTGATTTTCAGGCCCGCATCCGGTATTGTTTTCACTGGGTGGAGGAATGCGTGCGGGAACAGAAGGCTTTCGGAAAGCTGTTGTTCTTCACCAGCCGTCCCGGCGGCGTCCCGGAATGAGGTGCTGGTAAAAGATGAAGCAGATCCATGAGGAAAACAAACCAGGATGCGTGCTGGAGCCTGTGGAAATTCTCAGTGACCTGTGCGGGCAGGGTAAGGCAGAGGGTTATATCCGGGAAGAAATTTCGCCGGAGGATGCCGCCTATATCCTGCTGGGCAATCTGTGCTCCCTGTTCATGTATATGGGGCAGGAAAAAAGGCGTAAATGCGCAGAAATGCGAGAAAATGCGGGGAATTTCTCTGTGAAGGATTTTTTAAAAACCGTGAAATAAAGAGAAACAACGCAGAAAATGATCGGCAGAGAGATGCAGGATAACGGCATCGCTCTGCCGATTTTGATTCTATAGCGGGGTGAAATTTTTGGTGGGCAAACGGCTGTAAATAAGGTAGAATGAGAAAAAAAGACATGGAGGAGGAATGAAAATGTTAGAGGTTGGAACGAAAGGCACCGGATTTTTTCCCTGCCGGATCAGAACGGAAACGTCCACACACTGGAGGAGTATCGAGGAAAAAAAGGTGATCCTGTATTTTTACCCCAAAGGACAATACCCCGGGTGCTCCAAACAGGCCTGTGGCTTTGGCGAGTTATATCCCCAGTTTGTGGAAAAGGGTGCAGTGGTGCTGGGCGTCAGCAAGGACAGCGTGGCATCTCATAAACGGTTCGAGGAAAAAATATGGCCTGCCGTTTACGCTGCTGTCAGACACGGAGCTTTCCTGCATCCAGGCATATGATGATGTGGAAGGAAAAGAAGATGTATGGAAAAGTCAGCATGGGTGTGGTGCGGACGACCTATCTCATCAATGAGAATGGCATCATTGAAAAAGCTTACGACAAGGTGAAGGCAGCGGATAATCCGGCACAGATGCTGGGAGAGCTGGCATGAGGATCTTACTGTCACCTGCCAAGAAAATGAGGGTAGATACTGATTCTCTGGCACCGCTGGGCCTGCCGGTATACCTGGAACAGGCCCCGGGAGCTGATGCATGCTGTGCAGAGCCTTTCTCTGGCGGAGGCGAAAGCCCTGTGGAGTGCAACGATCAGCTGGCAGAGTTGAATTATGAGCGGTTTGCCCATATGGATCTGGAGCGGCAGCTGACCCCGGCGGTGCTCGCCTATGAGGGGCTGGCCTATCAGTACATGGCGCCCGGCGTCATGACGGAGGGTATGCTTTTCTTATTTACAGGAGCATCTGCGGATCCTCTCCGGCTTTTATGGCGTGCTGCGACCCTTCGACGGGGTGGTGCCCTACCGGCTGGAAATGCAGGCGAAGCTTTCCGGTACGCGGCAGATGGTTGATTTACAGGAGAAAAGATCTCTATGCGTACTGGGGTGATTTGCTGTATCAAGGGCACCCGGGATGCGGACGGTGTCTTTATCAATCTGGCTTCCAGGGAATATGCAAAAGCGGTGGAAAAATATATCGCCCCGGCGGATCACTTTATCACGGTGGAATTCTGTGAGCAGGTGGACGGCAAACTGAAGCAGAAGGGCACCTTTGCCAAAATGGCCCGGGCGAGATGGTACGCTTCCTGGCGGGCGGCAGGTGGAAGATCCCACCCAAATGCGGGATTTTTACCGGGATGGGGTATCGGTTTGATGAGGATGAATCGAATGAGAACACCTATGTGTTTGTTGCCCGGCGGGGAAAAAGAAAAAAAAAAGCATCACGCTTTGTCTGACGCTCCTGCCAACATAGGTTTCGGTTGAATGTGATCTATTTTACTGTATGATCAAAAGATTTTCAGCAAGTTACCAGCAAGTTAATCGAACACTACATTTAGCCTATTTAATCCCAATTTTATACTATATCTTGCATTTTGGTCTGGAAATCACGTCAAACTTTCCAGTGAGCAAGTTGCCGGCAAGTTAAATCACGCCCAGAATAGGAATGTATTTCATGTATCTCGGGCGGTTGTTGGATCAAGGGGTTTGATAAACTCCGATGCAACCGCTTCTTTGCCTGCAATGCTTGGATAAGCGGTTTTCTTTTCTCGTAATGCGCTGGCGATTACCTCCTGCGTCGGGAGAAGTGCTTCGATAAACTTGATCAGGCCCTCAAAACCAACCACATAACATTTTTCGATAACATTTTCCTTCAGCATATTTAGACGATTATTCTCATGGTACTGCACAACACGGATGGCTTTGCGGGAAATGCAGGGAAAATCGACCAGCCGTTTAGCAAAGAAATTGCACCAAGATTCGTAATGGCATAGAGACCATTGTCTCCTATTTGACGATAATGCCTTCTTTCGCCATATAATGAGCAACACCCGTTATTGTTGGATGGTTGCGGAATGTTCCGGATATCAAAATATACGGAGAATTCTAACAGGTGAAGCGTTCGGCAAGCTCAGGTCTTGTTTTGCATAACGCTCTTCAAATTTTGTGTTGCGGATTTTGTCCCATAATTGGGCTTAAAGCAGGATATTCGTTCAATTTTTTCGTGTAACTCCCAACTCTGATATAGTCAACTTTCTCAAACATCACGGTCTGATTAGTTGCTCTATATATTATGAGCACACCCCATGTTTTTTTCATTCATCGGGACTGTATGAAATTCGAAATCCGCATTTTTGGAAAGCAACGACCGAAGCCAGTTCTCCAACTCTGATTGCCCTTTTCTTCAATGTTTGCAAATTATACTCTGGTCCCGACAATTTCATGGGTTTATCATCAATGCCCCAGGGCATATAGACGCAGCTTTTTTCATACATAGCGGCACTGTTTGCCAACGCACTGATGTCCTGCCCAATCATATCTGGCTCATAGTTGTTGTGTTTGAACTCCAGCCACTGCGTTTCATTAGGGCAGTTTTCGTAGTTCGTTTACCAGTTTATCAAGATTTTCCACGTTACTGCCTCCTTATAACAGTCTGATTCGGTCTGTGTGTGCAATTCACTCATCATGTCCTTTTTACATCCGTATCTTATGAAATACAGTTTTCCGATCTGGCTTGCTCAAAGTCTTTATAGGACAAAAGTTTTCCCTTGAATGATAATATAAAATAAGGGGACGGGCGATTGACTGTGCGATAAATCCTTTACTATTATAGATTAAATTAAAGGGATTTATACTTAGAGTTGACAAATGAATATCCCAGCTGTCTTTGTATTGCAAATTGCCTATTCTTTGTTTATGGCGATGAAAACTTTGATTTATATTGAGAAAGTCAGAGTCCCTCTTTTAAAGGACTTTGGCTCTTTTATGTGCGCGTTCAGCAGCTGGTCATCGTCTTTTACTCGATTTGAAGGAGAATATGAGTAAAATGGATATTTTTTGTAGTGGCAAAAAAAATGCAAAAAAATAAAAAAATCAACATGGAACATATAAAAAAATGAATTTATAATAATTTACAAATACAAATTGACATTTACTTAAATGGATGTTAATATGCAGATATAGACATCGATTATATGAAGCCTTTGACGGATGTTCCTGTAATGAAGATTAATTGAAGGAGTATAGAGTTCAATGAAAAAGTAAACGACCTGTAGCGGCATTTGTTGGGGTGGTCGTGTTTGATTTGTTTTGTATTTTGTGATGCTTGCTATAGAACCAGGTCTTAAGCCTATTCTCTTTGATTACAACACCTGGCTTGACAATATGGCTTCAAAACCGTTGTGGGCATTAATGGGATGTTCGGTGATGCAACAGAACCTCATTTTCATAAGAGTTTATTTGGTGGAATTTTTTGTGTTTCTTGGTTCAATACTGCGTATTATTGGACAGAAACAAATCAAAACTTCGTTTGACGCCAATCTCTTATGGAAACAGGAGTTATCTGGCCGTGGATCTTCGCAGCTGCGTTCATCTCAATGGGGATTTCCACGATTCTTTTTTTGGCTCTTTAAGAATTGAAGGTGATGCATGGATTGGAACTTTTGTTCCTTATGTAAGTATTGCATCTGCAGTAATCTTAATTTATGGGGCCAGGTGGAGGTCTTATTCACAGGAGCAATTTTAGGAGCGATTTTTTCGACGCCCATTACTATGTTTTATGCGTAGTGCATGGCTGTTTCCTCATCAGTTGCCTGGAATTATTGGCTCTGTAAGTGGTATGTGGATAGAGCGGTATATTTGTATTTGAGATTTGCCATTATTTACCCTGGATGAAAGTGAATCCGAATACAGTAATCTCGCCTGGAAAGATTGATGGAGAAATTTCAGTAGAAAAGTGTAAACATTTAACTCCCTAATAAATTTTTTATCAGACGTATGATTGCTGATTATTCCGAGCCTATGTTTGTGGGGAAATGAAATTGCCGGTGGTGCATTGATTATTGGTATTACTGCTTGCTGGGTGCTCAATCACTTTTTGCATCCTGTGTATGGAATGGGTATTCTTCCTGCACTTCTTTTTTAGTGAGATATTAACTGGA
>VOFC01005702.1_pt1 | contig 13727 bp, 20 predicted proteins | sample 5384161 | NCBI WGS metagenome assembly VOFC01 (sample SAMN12384722, study PRJNA508395) | human gut metagenome | isolation source: healthy gut B | host: Homo sapiens | reverse complement strand
CATTGCGGCCGGCTCTGCGGGCGGCGTCTCAGGGCACGGTGGCCGTCACGCTCGACAGCACCATCCACTACTACCGTCCGGGCCGCTGCGGCAAAAAGCTGACCGCTGCTGTGGCGTACGAGCGCAAGCGCGGCCGCAAGGTGTCGGTCTACATGGTCGAGGTGCACGACGACGAGGGCAAGCTATATTGCCGACGCAACCTTCACCATGTTCTACACCGGCGCTACGCTGGATGACATGAAATATTGAGCGGGGTAAGCAAGGCCATCGTGCAGCCGCTGCTGAGCTGGTATGACGCCGGGCACCGCGACCTGCCGTGGCGGTCGAGCCTGCTCCCTATCGCGTCTGGGTGAGCGAGATCATGCTGCAGCAGACGCGCGCGGAGGCTGTGCGCGGCTATTTTTCCCGCTGGATGAACGCGCTGCCCGATATTCCCGCTCTCGCGGCGGCGGACGAGGCTGTTTACACCCAAGCTCTGGGAGGGGCTCGGCTACTACAGCCGCGTGCGCAACCTGCACCGTGCAGCGGTCCTGCTGTGCGAAGAATACGGCGGCGAACTGCCTGCTGATTACGACAGGCTGCTTGCTCTGCCCGGCGTCGGCGAGTACCACGGCAGGCGCGGTGGCGTCTATCGCGTTCGGACTGCCCGTTCCGGCGGTGGACAGCAATGTTCTGCGTGTGGCGGCGCGGCTGGATAACGATTTCACGCCGATCACGGACGCAAAATTCAAAAAGCAGACGCGCGAACGGTTCGCCGCACTCCATGCCGTCCGACCGCCCCGGCGACCTCAACCAATCGCTGATGGAGCTCGGTGCAACCGTCTGTCTGCCGAACGGCGCGCCGCGCTGTGACGACTGCCCGATTCAGCATCTCTGCGAGGGCTTTCACCGCGGAAACGCGGCTGTGCTGCCGCTCCGAGCCGCAAAAAAGGCGCGGAGAGTGGAAAACCGCACCGTGCTTGTTGTGCGCTGCGGTCAGCTTGTCGGTCTGCGGCAGAGACCCAAAAGGGTCTGCTCGCCGGTCTGTGGGAGCTGCCGTCGCTCGATGGCCATCTCTCGCCGGACGAGCTGCGCGCGGCGCTCACCGAAATGGACTGGAGCGTGCGAAAGCTGCTCTCTCTGCGGCCTGCCAAGCATATTTTCACCCATGTAGAGTGGCACATGAACGGCGTGTATGTCGAACTGGACGCACCTGCACCCGCTCTCACCTTTGTCACACCTGCCGAGCTGCGCGACAGCTTATGCGCTGCCGAGCGCGTTCCGCAGCTTTGTTTCCGTACTGGAGGACTGATCCATGCAACTGCAAACCATCGTTCACACCATTCCGCCGCTGTACGACAGCGAGTCGCGCGTGCTGCTGCTCGGCTCGATTCAAGCCCGAAATCCGCGAGGTCGGGTTCTTTACGGCCACCCACAGAACCGGTTCTGGCGCGTGCTGGCGGCTGTACTTGGCGAGGAGGTGCCGGTCTCCATCGAGGACAAGCGCGCGATGTGCCTGCGGCATCATGTGGCGCTGTGGGACACCATCGCCAAATGCGATATTGCGGGCGCGTCCGACACGTCTATCCGCAACGCCGAGCCGAACGACATAGGCCGTCTGCTCCGCGAGAGCAAAATTACGCGCATTTTGCCACCGGCGGTCGGCGCGCAGCTGTACCGCAAACTCATCGAGCCGAAAACCGGCGTGCCCGTCACGCAGCTGCCTCCACCAGTCCCGCGCGAACGCGCATGGTCGCTCGAGGCTGATAGAAGCGTACCGCGTTATTCTTTGATTCGAGGTGTATTTTTTACGAGTAAAGTTATTTCCCAAATGCCGCACTCAAAAAGCTGATTTTGCCGCTCGTTATCGAGCAGGTGCTCATCACGGTCGGTCTGGCCGACACGATGATGGTCTCCTCGGTCGGTGAAGCGGCGGTTTCCGGCGTATCGCTGGTCGATATGCTCAACGTGCTCATCATCAACATCTTTTCCGCACTGGCGACCGGCGGCGCTGTCGTGGTCGCGCAGCTGCTCGGTGCGAGAAAAACGAACGACCGTGCGTGCGATGCCTCCAAGCAGCTGTACTTAGTCGTCACGGTCATTGCGCTGATCATCTCGACGCTCGTCATGCTGTTCCGCGCACCGCTGCTGCGCCTGCTGTTCGGCACGATCGAGGACGACGTGATGCAGAGCGCGCTCACCTACCTGACGGTCAGCGTGTTCTCCTACCCCCGTTCTCGCGATTTACAACGCCGGTGCGGCGCTGTTCCGCGCACAGGGCAACTCGCGTATCTCCATGCTGATTGCGGGACTGATCAACATCGTCAACCTCATCGGCAACTCGCTGTTCATTTTCGTGTTCAAGTGGGGCGTCGGAGGCGCAGCGCTTTCGTCCGTGCTGTCGCGCGGCACGGCGGCTGTCGCTATCACGATTCTGTTGCTGAACCCCGAGCACACGGTCTCTCTGCGGCGCGGACAGCGGTTTCGACCGGATAAGGAGCTGATCCGCCGCATTCTGCAGATTGGTGTGCCGAACGGACTGGAAAACAGCCTGTTTCAGCTTGGCCGCGTGCTCGTCGTGAGCATGATCTCGCTGTTCGGCACGACGCAGATTTACCGCGAATGCGCTTGCGAACAATCTGGACGCCGTAGCCGTCATTCCGGGTCAGGCGATGAGCCTGGCGATGATAACCGTTATCGGGCAGTGCATCGGCTCGGGCGATGAGCCGCAGACGCGCCGCATGGCGAAAAAAGCTGATGATGATCACCTACGCCGTTACCGCCAGCACCTGCCTTGTCACGATTGCGTGCACGCCGCTCATTCTCAAGATTTACAGCGTGTCCGCAGAGGCGCTTGCGCTTGGCATGACGCTGATTATGATTCACAACGGCTGCGCGATCTTCCTGTGGCCGACCTCGTTTGCCATGCCGAATATCCTGCGTGCGGCGAATGACGTAAGGTATCCGATGGTATGCTCGATTATCTCCATGCTGGGACTGCGGCTTGTCGCGGGATATATTCTCGCGGTGCACTTCGGCATGGGCGCGATCGGCATCTGGATTGCCATGATCGGTGACTGGCTGTGCCGGTCGATCTGCTTCTTCCTGCGGCTCAAAAGAGCGGGAAATGGCTCAGGTATGCGCCGGGATTACGGGTAGCCGCCGGACAAAAATAATGCACCGGCTTCTGTGCAAAATCCCTTTACAAGCCGTGAATATCTAATATATAGATATAAGGCGTAAAACTCCCCGAGGTGAAAATTACCGTTATGACTGAGGAGGAAAATACTATGACACCTAAACAGCGATGGTATTGTTTTTGGGTGATAATCGTGGTGACTGTCCTTTTATCGGCAGGCCTTGTATGGTTTGCAATTCATAACCCGCAGGCGTCATTTGAACACCCTGTTCAGCAAAACTTTTGGCACTGCGTAGCTTTGTAAACTTTGGCTCTCGCAGAGTTAATCAGGTAAGGAAACGCGCCGCTCCTTATTAAACCGCGGCTGCTTTTCGAGGAAAATGTTTCAATCGTTGATATTCGATATATTGCTAAATCAACCGCCTTGTGGTTTTGTTTTATCTGCATAAAAAAAAAAAGGCGAACCCTATGGTCCGCCGTTTTCTAGTACAATATCAATCTTGCTGTACCCGCGCATCGCTCATTCAGCATTGCTGCCAAAAAGAGGGCATTCTCAATCCTTTTGACTTCTGGAGGAGAAAGCAAAAAGGAACTTTCAGGACCTTAACGGTTCGCCTTTTTGTCTTACCGAAAACCATGGTTTTTTTCGGTAATTAAGAGAAAATCCACTCCTGCTCCTGCTCCTCGCCGCAGTACTTCTGCAGCGTCTCGCGGACAGCGTGCGGGCCCGCGGTTCATCTCACCAAACATGCGGACAACGGGTCTCGCCTGCGCCACGATCTCAAACAGGTTGACACCGAAGTAGTAGCGGTTTGCCAGCAGCGGATACAGCTGAGCCTCGCTTACGTCGTCGCCCAGCTTCGGGTTGCCCATCAGCGCGCGGACATGCTCGATATTCGAGTCGGGGCTGAGGTGAACTCGCTGCCGTTATCGTCCACGCCTTTCCAGATAGCGCAGCCAGCCGGCCAGTACCAGCGGAATGTAAATCAGCCTTGGTGGCACGGTGTGCGGGCAGCATGGAGTTATAGTAAGCGTACAGCGTGGTGCCGAAGCGCGGTGCAATCTTACGCGAGGTATCGGTTGCGGTACGCTGCGGGGAATCCTGCAGGAACGGGTTCGGATAACGTTCGCCGAGAACCTCGTGCAGGAATGCCTCCGGGTCGATAACGCCCGGTCGGCTACCATCGGCATTGCCCCTCCTGCTCGCTCAGGCGCGTGATGAGGGTTGACCAGCTCGGTGTCCTTCATCTCGTCGCTGATGCGGGTGTAGCTGAGCATGCAGCCGAATACGCCGAGGGCGGTATCCATCGGGTTCATGCAGGTGCTTACCTTCATCATCGCAGAACTTCTCAACGATGTCGCGGCGGGTGATGATAACGCCGCACTGCTCGAGAGCCGGACGACCGTTCGGGAATGCGTTCTCGATGAGGCAGGTAGTGCGGGCTTTCAGGTTGACGTAAACAGCCGCGTACGTGCCCCTTTTTCGGTTACGAACGGCTATGCGTTCTCCAGACCGTCAGCCGCCAGCTTGTCTGCGATGCGGTTATCCGGATGCGGGGTAATCTTATCAATCATGGACAGCGGGAAGGTATTCTTCTTGAGCAGGAAGTAATGCTCATCCTCGGTGATGAAGCCGCCGCGCTGCCATGCGCGTGCCATGTGACGGACAGCACGCTCCAGACGGGTGCCGTTATCCGAGCAGTTATCCAGCGAAACGAGCGCCAGCGGAGACAGACCTGCGCGGCAGCGCTCGAGGCACAGTGCGGTCAGCTTGCCGAAGAAGGACTGGCAGCCTTCCGGACCGTTCTCGCGGTCGTGCTTGTAGTCCGGCAGGAACTCACGGGTGTCGTCCTGGATGATATAGCCCTTCTCGGTCAGCGTAAAGCTGATCATCTGCAGGCTCGGCGCCAGGAAAATGTCCTTCAGGCGCAGCATGTCCTCGCTCAGCTTGAGGCTTTCGGTAACGGACGCAACCACTTCCTTGTTGATCGTGCCGTTGGAATACAGGGTGACAACCAGCGACAGATGATCGCAGGCGCGGTAGCAGCGGTCGATCAGCTCCTCATCGTAGCCGTCGCAGCAGATAATGCCGGTGTCGGACAGACCGGCGGTCAGCAGGCGCTGCGCCAGCACAGCCGGGAAGGCGCGGAACAGGTTGCCGGCGCCGAAATGCAGCCAAGTCGGTGCCTTGTGGGTGTTTTCGCGCACGGCGTCAATGTCGTACTGCGGCAGACGATAACCCTTCCATGCCACGTTATGTTTAATACTCTCTTTGTAAGTTTCCATAAAGGTCACTCCCTTTCAGCGAACGGACTGTACCGTTCTTCTCCAATCATATATATAATAAAAAAATCAGCCGTTTGCATAGGGAAAAACAGAATTATTCACAAAAGCTGAAAGCGTGCTGCCAATGTTTTCAAATAAAACAAAAACCGCCCAAAAGGCGGCTGATTGACTTTATTCGGTGTTATAGCTATAATCATTGAGGACACTTGTTACACATAAGGCGTCAGACCCTCTTTTCCCCTCCGGATTTCGCGGCAGGAAGGAGGTGGCGCAAGTGGGAAGAAAGGCGTTTCAGCTTTTTGTATGTGCGGTCATTGTACTGTACATTTTCCACTAAAAGCGTGATGACCGTCCGGCGGCAGCCGAAACGGTCATCAATAACTTATTTGATTGAACGATGAGGGCCTGACTGCTGTAACAGTGTCCCTTTGGCTTTATTATAGCATATCCCCCGGTTTTGTCAAGCGACAGAGCCGGGGACTGTTATCAGGTTAGACAGGTTCATCTCCACCCTTACTCCAGAGTTTTTCCGCAGCGGTCTTTCCATTCGGCAGTGCGCCATAGATACGGTTGACCAGCTTCATGCCGAAATAGACCAGCACGATCTCGATCGGCAGCAGAATAAGGTTTTCGGCACGCGCGTAACGAGCAGCACGCTCATCGCCTTGCCGCCGGTGACAGTCAGCCACAGGGTGTTCAGGCAGATATTGCAGAACAGGTTGATGCAGGTCTTTGCGCCGATGGCACGCCATACGGTGATTTGCGCGGATACAGCCACAGGCCCCAGATCAGACCGCCGACAACGGCTGTCAGCGTATAGCCCGGAAATACGCGCCCATGGACAGGTTGCCCGCAAAGTAGCCGAGCACGTCGGTGCACGCCGGCCATCATGCCGACGACGGGGCCGAACAGCATGCCGATCGACGCATTGCACAGGAAGCCGAAGCCGATACGCAGGTTGGGCGGCAGCTTTGATCGACAGACCGAGCAGATCCAGCGTGACGTTGATCGCAATGAGCAGCGCCGTGACCGCCAGACAGCAGCGGGTGGACCTCAGCTCACGCAGCGAGCGGACAAAGATATTCGGAGTTTTAGACATAGAAAAAGACACCTCCTAATCAAATTCATCTGTTGCCACAGCGATTTAGGAAAGTGCCTAAACAGTTGCAGCAGCGGGATGCGACCACAATACCGCAAAGGAAAAGGCTCCCTTTCGTCCGCCGAACAACTCCCCGTTTCAGCGGCACTTAACGCATTGTGCTCTACTCTGCTTTTTCTGTTATAATTGTACCACGGTTTGGGCAGGTGTCAATACAGAAAATCCGTGGTCTGTCGGCTTGGTTTGGTGCATTCTGCGGAATTGGGTAAAATGGCAGACAATCTGTTAGACAAGGGTATTGGACAGCCTCCTCCCTGCTCCGGCGGTTTTTCCGAAAGTACAGAAAAAGAGCTTCAAACAAAAGTTTCAGCTCTTTAACTGTGTGCGGATGGGGGGACTTGAACCCCCACGTCCTTGCGAACACTAGCACCTGAAGCCCCCAGCGCGTCTGCCATTCCGCCACATCCGCATATTTTGTTGTTGAAAGAAGGTGGTGCGAGTGACGGGACTTGAACCCGTACGTCGATCGACACACGCCCTCAAACGTGCCTGTCTACCAGTTCCAGCACACTCGCATTGATCTCGCGGTGAACCGCTTGTCTCTCAGCGACAAGATATATTATAGCAGGGGTATCCCCCTTTGTCAACAAAAATTTGCGAAAAAATTTGAGAAATTTTCAAACGCTGAAAATTATTATCAAAACAGGCGAAAATCGACACTTTTACGCTTTTCTTCGGCTTTTGGCGGCATGAAAAACTGCCGTCCTTCGGGAAATTCCGTTGGCCGGCAGAAATTTTTTTATTTTTTTTTGCGGAGATGTTACGCAAGCACCTCATGCACTCTGCTAAATCCGCCCATCCCTCCGTATGGAGCGGGCGCTGAAATCTGGGCGGTGGGATTCCTTTTCTGCGGCGAAAACCATTAAATAAATATTTTAGAGTGGTTGTCGGCCTGCGGGCGCTCCCACGGCGGTTGAAACATGCCACTGGCATGTTTCTAAGAGCCGCCTTTCGAATCCCACCTTCGGTAAAAAAAAAAGACCATCCGGATGGATGGTCTTTTATTTTGGCGGAGAAGGTGGGATTCGAACCCACGTGGCGTGTTACCGCCAACTCGATTTCGAGTCGAGCTCGTTATGACCACTTCGATACTTCTCCGTATCGCGCCTGTCTTACAGGCGCTTATTTATCTATCATGCAATGACGGAAAATACAAGTGCTTTTTTCCGAAATCGTGATAATTTTTATTTCACCAGGAAGGCATCCGGCAGATAACGGCCTTCCTCATTCCTGGGAAAGCGTAGTCGGACTGGTGATCCGCGGCCGCGGTAGACCATAACGGAGGACGAACCGCCGTCCAGCATGGATGCCTGATATGCGCCGTACTGCTCCATGATCTCGCCGCAGCGCTCGATCGAAATGCCGAACGAGTGCATCTGACGGCCGTCAACGACCATCGCATGATAACCGTGCCGTCCTTCGCCTGACCGATGGCCGTGCGCGGCTGCTGCTCGTTCAGGCCGGTGCCTGCGACCAGATTCTCGCCGTTGATGATGAGCGCCGGGTGGAACTCCACCGCGTCGCGCAGACTGGAGGTATCGTTGAACGCACCGACCTGCAGATGATCCTCGTTGTCAAAGCCGATGATCTTCCAGCCGTTGCCTACTGCGTCCTGATACTTCTCTCCCTGGCTTTTCAGGAAGCCGTACACGGTGCCGCCCGTCCGTTGCCGTCAAAATCGGCAAAGCCGGAGGCGTTGATGCCCAGAATGGCGTCATAATCTTCACCATATCGGATACGAACGAGCCGTAATCACCAAGGCCCTCGCTCAAAGCCGACATAGATATTCTCAGGCTTTTTACAGAGCGCGACCTTGCCCGCGTATTCCATGCCGAGCGTGTCTCGCCGGTCTGCTCGACGATCAGGATGCCGTGCGCGGCGTTGACCGCCAGAACCGTGTCGCCCTGCTTCGTCTTGAGGCCGGTGTCGTAGTGCGTCTGGCTCGGCTCGCCGATCAGGTCGATGTTGATCTCGTCGTAGCCGTTCTCCAGATACTCCGGATTATCCGCCAGAAAGCGCTCAAATTCGCTCTCGTCCAGCTCACTGAACATGGCATAGAATTTGTCCTTCGGTGTTTCGGCGGTGTCCTCCTCTTTCTCCTCCTCCCATGCGCCGTCCCAGTTGCTGACGATGCCCTCCTGCTTCTGGTTCATCAGGTAGCGCTTGGTCATCACCTCGTTGATGATGTTCTCCGGGATGAACCAGGTGGCCAGCCACTGGTGCGTCATGGTGCCCATTGTTTCGATGTACCACTCACGCCAGCGAGTGACGAACGCGTTCGGTGTGTACAGAAGAAACGGATACACAAACGTGATGCCGATCAGAAAAAAGCAGGTCAGTCCCAGTGCGAAGCGGTGTTTTTGCGCCGTTCATTCGTGTTGCTCCTTCTCTCAGTCCGGGAACCGCGGGATACGGTTCGGGTTTGTCTCTATCACTGAATTTCTTTCATACCAGAGGCGGTGCAATGGTTGTTGTTCGGTTATTATTGCTGCAGGAATGGTAGCCGTTCTTGCGCGATTCCGTCGTCTTGCTCTGTGATTGGTCGTTTGCTCTGTGCCGTCTTGTTCTGCTGCGGTGCGGGCTTCTGCGCAGACTTGCTGCCGTGTCCCCTGCCCTTCTTCTCCTGCTGCGGAGCGGCCTTGCCCCGTCCGCCTTTGCGGCGCGAGCGGCCAGTGCGGCCTCGACCTTTCTGCGGATGCGTGCGGCAGCCTCATCGCTGAGCGGCATACGCGCGGCTCGGCGTGTGAGCGTCTACGCGCGGCTCGTTCTTCTCAAAGCGGGCGTACGGGTCGTTTCTGCGGCCGTGGCGGCTCGAATTGCTTCTTCTCTCGCCGCCCTTTGCGGGAAGCGCGGCGCGGCTGCCTTCGCCTGCTGCTCGGTCTGCTGCTCGGCGGCCTTCTCGCGGCAGGGACGGACGCTTGGCATTCGCTCTCGCCTGACGCGCCTTCTTCTTGGCTTCCTTTTCGCGGGCCACATCTGCGGCGACCTCCTCGGCGGTGGCGTTCTCGAGACCGGCTTGCGGCGGGAGCGCTTGTTGGTCGTCCTGCGCTGACCGGACTCGCGCTTCTCCTCCTCCTTTTCCTCGTGCGGAATCTCACCGGCAACCGGAATGCGCTTGCCGATCAGCTTTCGATATCCTTGAGGTACGGACGCTCAGGCGGTCGCAGAAGGAAATCGCGGTGCCCTCCCTGACCGGCACGGCCGGTGCGGCCGATACGGTGCACATAGGTTTCCGGAATGTTCGGCAGGGTCAAAAGTTGATTAACGAGCGGCAGGTCGTTGATGTCGATGCCGCGCGCGGCAATGTCGGTCGCAACCAGAACCGCGATCTTGCACTCCTTAAAGTCCGCGAGCGCACGCTGGCGCTGATTCTGCGACTTGTCGCCGTGGATGGACTTGGTCTTGATGCCCGCACGGTTGAGGTCGCGCGCGACCCGGTCTGCGCCGTGCTTTGGTGCGGGTGAACACCAGAACCTGGTGTACATTGCTTTGACGGGATGATATCCGGCAGAAGTTCCCTCTTTTCCTGCTTTTCTACAAAATAAAGCTGCTGCTCGATCTTGTCCGCCGGTTTTGCGCTCGGCGTTACCGAGATATGCTCCGGCTCATGCAGCATTTTCTCTGCCAGATCGGCAATCTCCGCCGGAATGGTAGCCGAGAACAGCAGGGTCTGGCGCTTTTCGGCAGGAACTTGACGATGCGCTTGACATCCGGGAAAAGCCCATATCGAGCATGCGGTCGGCCTCGTCGAGCACGAAAAACTCTGCCTTGTCCAGCTTTACGATCTTCTGACCCATCAGATCCCACAGACGGCCCGGCGTGGCAATGAGAATATCCACACCGCGTTCGATCGCCTCGACCTGCGGCACCTGCGATACGCCGCCGAAGATGACCGCCGCACTGCACGGCACGTAGCGCGCGTACTGGCACGTTTTTCGTAAATCTGCTGCGCGAGCTCGCGCGTCGGCGTGATGATGAGCGCACGGATGGTGCCCTTTGCCCTCGCTCTTTGCCAGGCGCTGGATGATCGGCACTGCGAACGCACAGGTCTTGCCTGTGCCGGTCTGGGCGCAGCCCATCAGGTCGCAACCCTCGAGCACCGGCGGTATCGCCTGCTCCTGAACGGGCGTCGGCTCGAATAGCCTGCCTCCTTCAGTGCCTTGAGGATGTTTTTCTCCAACTTGAGTTCGTTAAATTTCATGGTAAATATTCGATTCCTTTTGCTATCTTTGGTATGCAGTCCGGCAAATCCCGCTTGCCTGCGGACTGGGTTCTATGCTATACTTATTATAATTGTCTCTGAGACAACACGAATGTTATCAACCCACAGATCAACTATGAGGTGACCTATTTGTTAGAAATTATTCATCACGTTCTGCCGGAAGCATTTTTTCGATGTGCTCAAGACCGTACCGCTGCTGCTGGTCGTATACGCACTGCTGTACTACATTGAAAACCGGCTGACCAATACGCCCAGGCTGCTCTCGCGTGCGGCGCAGTTCGGTCCGGTGGTCGGCGCGCTCGCCGGCTCCATTCCCCAGTGCGGATTTTCCCGCGGCAGCGTCCGCGCTGTTCTCGGCAGGTTTCTTGCACCGGCAACGCTGGTTGCCGTGTTCCTTTGCCACCTCGGATGAGGCGGTGCCCATCATGCTGGCAGGCGGCGCAAGCGTACAGCAGGTGGTACTGCTGCTCGTGGTCAAGTTTGCGATCGCGGTCATCGGCGGCTATGTTCTGCGCTGCACCGTGTTCCGTAAGCACAAAGCCGGAACCGACGGCCCGCTTGAGATCGAGATGGGCGACTGCGGCTGTGAGACCTCGCCGGTGGCGAATATCCTGTCCCACACCATCAAGACCACCCTCTTCCTGTTTGTCGTGCTGTTCGCGCTCAACATGGTCGTGCACGGCATCGGCGAGGAGCGCGTGGCTTCCCTCATGCTGACCAACAGCATCTTCCAGCCTCTCTGCTGCGCGGTGCTCGGTCTGATTCGAGCTGTGCGATGAGCGTGCTGCTCAGCGAGTTGTTTGTCGGCGGCACGATCAGCTTCGGCGCTCTGGTTGCCGGTCTTTCCACCGGCGCAGGCTTCGGCTACATCGTTCTTCTCGAGGAGAAGGAAGGCCGTCATCGCGCCTTGCCGGTCATCGCCGCAACGTTTGCCACCGCCGTGATCGGCGGTACGCTGCAGCTGCTTATCGGCTGAGAATGAAAAAATAATCGAAGGACGTGTTTGAACAGCACGTCCTTTTTTCACGCCCTGATTTTGCGTCTTTCGTTCACCCCGCCGTATAACCCATCTGCAAACGTAAGGGGGCGAACATTGTTCGCCCACAGCGCGACCGGAATCTGCGCAAGGAACGGCCGGAAACCGTTTTTCATGCCGCACACTGTGCGCCCCTACCGAGAAAGATTGTGCAAACCGGATACAAACGGCGGGCTGAGGTCAGTCCCCCTGCGGAGAAGGTAAACCGTCAGCCCATCTCGTGCAGCAGCTCGAGTGCCTGATGCGCCCACGTCATATCAATGCGCGAGAACTCGCCGCCCGGCGTGTACAGATAGGTTTCCACATCCGCGTGCAGGCGCTGATACGCCGCGCCCGGCATGGCGGCATACTGCTCCGCGCCGTCGGAAAAAGCACGGCCACGAAGCGGAAATCGCCCGTGCGCTCATCCAGCTCGTGGAAGAGCAGCTCGACAACATCGAGGTCGCGGTTGCTTTCGTGCGAACAGCAGCAGCTTCATGATCTCAATGGTACGGTCGTCCAGACCGCGCTCGAGGATGTTGATCTTCTCACGGAAGGTGTTGAGGCTGTCGGTCACGCGCAGGGTGTAGCCTGCCAGCGGATCAAACTCCGCCTTGGGAACCTGACTGTCCTCGGTCCACAGCCATAACATAAACTGGTTTGCCAAGTGTCATGGTACAGGGCACGGGTGTACGGGCGAGCAGTGTTTCGCCGCAGTTTGGACATTTTACACGAAAAGACAGACAGATCCTGTACCTTGCCCGCAGCTCGGGGATTTCGGTCGATATTGATATGGTCGATCACCTTGTGTTCGGTTTCCATATGACAGTGCGGATATCGATCATCATAACAGTGGTTCCTCCCCTTGTGTTTGTCCAATTAAATTTTATTATAACACATTTATATAGCTGTAAGCAAGTTCGGATCATCAGTAATTCGGAATTAGCAGTTAGAATTGTCGCTATCCTTGCGCGAGTTCCGTCTGCGCTGCGTCGAGTAATCGCCGGCTTTTTACCGCAGGGGCGAACAGTGTTCGCCCGCAAACCATTCAATCTCGGTATCAAAGAAAGCACCCGCTGACCGCAAGTTCTTTGGTCTATTCCGCCTTTGTAAATGCTGCCTTGTGCGACCGCAATATTTAAGAACCATCCCTCGTGCCGCTGTACGAATCGTACCAGCGTGGAATCTCCTTGCCTTTTTTATCGTAAAAACGGAACATATCCTCTTAAAGGGAAACCCAGCCTCCGGCATGTATCCGGTCAGTTTGCAGAGCAGAAAATACGGCTTTGCAATTCCTCATTCGTCATCTCATAGGTCTGTCCATACCAGTTGAGCGTCACTTTTGCAACCTGCTGTTCCGGGTCCTTGCCGCTCAGCAGCAGAAAAATTGTGTCCGCCGCAGCCGGTGATATCGTAGTTCGCCGGAATCGCCGGAGCCCATACTGTAAAATTTCCATGTACTGAGCCAGCTGCGTTTCGCAGTCATTTCGCCCAGAAAGCGTTCCTCCTCGATGCCATCCTGCGTCATTACATAATGCGCTGTGTCACCGATCACGATACCATCGTATATCGTTACACCGGAAAACATCGTCAGGATTGTTCTCCTTGAGCATCTGCACCTGTGCAAGCGTGTCCTCATCCAGTCGGTACGTTTTACTCGCGTAACTCGATTTGCCCGGACCGAGCTCGGCGACGGCTACGCGACCCTCGCGACCCTCGGCGTGGATTTTGTGCTCGGCGAGCACTATCTCGACGCACTCGACGAGGACGTTATCTTCCGCACGCCGGGTGTGCATCCGCGCTTCCTCCTCGAAAAGCGCAGGCCGGCGGCTCGGAGATCACCCAGCGAGATGGAGCTTTTTCTTCGCGGTCTGCCCGTGCCCGATCATCGGCATCACCGGTTCGGACGGCAAGACCACAACGACCA
>VOFC01002197.1_pt1 | contig 13728 bp, 21 predicted proteins | sample 5384161 | NCBI WGS metagenome assembly VOFC01 (sample SAMN12384722, study PRJNA508395) | human gut metagenome | isolation source: healthy gut B | host: Homo sapiens | reverse complement strand
TCAAGCACGGCAACCGGGCCGCCTCCTCCCAGTGCGGCACCGCCGACTGTCTGGAAGCACTGGGCGTGAACATTCAGCAGAGCCCCGCCCGCTGCGTGGAACTGTTGAACGAGGTGGGTATCTGCTTCTTCTTTGCCCAGAAGTACCACGCCTCCATGAAGTACGTGGGCCCCATCCGCAGGGAACTGGGCTTCCGCACCGTGTTCAACATCCTTGGACCGCTCACCAATCCCGGTTCGCCTGCCATGCAGCTGCTGGGCGTCTACGATGAATACCTTGTGGAGCCGCTGGCACAGGTGCTCATCAGTCTGGGGGTCCGGCGCGGTATGGTGGTCTACGGCAAGGATAAGCTGGACGAGATCTCCCTCAGTGCTCCCACCAGAGTGTGTGAGATCAAGGATGGCTGGTACAAGTGCTACACCATCACGCCGGAGCAGTTCGGTCTGACCCGCTGCGAAAAGGCCGACCTTGTGGGCGGTGCCCCGGCAGAAAATGCCGCCATCACCCGCGCCATTCTGGCAGGCGAGAAGGGCCCCAAGCGTGACGCCGTTCTGCTGAACGCGGGCGCATCTCTCTACATCGGCGGCAAAGCGGACACGATGGCCGACGGCATCCAGCTGGCCGCCCAGCTCATCGACAACGGAAAGGCAGCGGCTGTGCTGGAAAAGTTCATCGAAGTGAGCAATCGCCCGGAGGAAAATGCATGAACATCTTAGACCAGCTGGCCGAACACGCCCGGCAGCGGGTGGAAGCGGCAAAGCAGACCCTGCCGCTGGCCGAAATAAAGCGGCAGGCGCTGTCCCTGCCCAAAGGGGACTTCCGGTTTGAAAAAGCCCTTGCAAAGCCGGGGCTTGCCTTTATCTGTGAGTGTAAAAAGCATCGCCCTCCAAGGGGCTCATCGCACCGGAGTTCCCATATCTGCAGATCGCCAGAGAATACGAAGCCGCCGGGGCAGATGCCATCTCGGTGCTGACCGAGCCAAAGTGGTTCCTTGGCAGTGACGCCTATCTGAAAGAGATCGCTTCTGCTGTCTCCACACCCTGCCTGCGCAAGGATTTTACCGTGGATGCGTATATGATCTACGAAGCAAAGCTTCTGGGCGCTTCGGCAGTGCTGCTCATCTGCGCGATTCTGAACGATGCACAGCTCAAAGAGTACCTTGCCATCTGCGAGGACTTGGGACTCTCCGCTCTGGTGGAAGCCCATGATGACGCCGAAGTGGACCGGGCACTTGCCGCCGGGGCACGCATCCTCGGTGTGAACAACCGCAACCTGAAAACCTTCACGGTGGACACCGAAAACAGCCGCCGCCTGCGGGCCCGTATCCCGCAGGATGTGCTTTTTGTCTCGGAAAGCGGCGTAAAAACTGCCGAAGATGTTTCCGGGCTTGCAGCCATCGGGGCAGACGCAGTGCTCATTGGTGAAACGCTCATGCGTGCGCCGGATAAGACCGCAAAGCTGCGGGAATTGAAAGGACTGCTATGACAAGGATCAAATTGTGCGGCCTGACCCGTCCGGAGGATATCGCAGCGGCAAATGCCCTGCAGCCGGAGTACATCGGCTTTGTGTTTGCCCCCAAAAGCAGACGGTATGTTTCCCGGGAATTGGCCGCAGAATTAAAAGCACAGCTTTCCCCGGGATCCAGGCCGTGGGCGTGTTCGTGAACGAAGCACCGGAAACGGTGGCGGGCCTGCTGAATGCGGGCATCATTGAGATCGCCCAGCTTCATGGGCAGGAGGATGCCGCTTACCTTGCCCGGCTGCGGGGCTGACCGCAAGGCCGCTCTGGCAGGCATTCCGCGTGACGGATGCCGAAAGCCTTGCAAAGGCGGAAAAAAAGCCCGGCAGACCTTGTTCTGCTGGATTCCGGCGCAGGCGGAACGGGCAGGGCCTTTGACTGGGCGCTGCTGGAAAATTTCAAGCGGGATTATCTTCTTGCCGGAGGGCTTGGCCCGGAAAAATGCGGCCGATGCTGTGGAGCGTTTGCACCCCTATGGGGTGGATGTGAGCTCCGGCATTGAGACGGCAGGAAGAAGGACCCCGAAAAGATGGCGGCATTCGTGGCCGCGGTACGCAAAAACGACCAATCAGGAAAGGAATGAACGACCATGACAAACCCCAACGGACGCTTTGGCATCCACGGCGGACAATATATCCCCGAAACGCTGATGAATGCCGTCATTGAACTGGAAGAGGCCTACAACCATTACAAAGATGACCCGGAGTTCAATCGGGAGCTCACCGAACTGCTCAACGAGTACGCAGGCCGCCCCAGCCGCCTGTACTATGCAAAAAAGATGACCGAGGACCTCGGCGGTGCAAAGATTTATCTTAAGCGTGAGGACCTGAATCACACCGGTGCGCACAAGATCAACAATGTTCTCGGGCAGGCGCTGCTGGCCAAAAAGATGGGCAAGACCCGCCTCATCGCCGAGACCGGTGCCGGTCAGCATGGCGTTGCCACCGCCACTGCCGCCGCCCTGATGGGCATGGAGTGTGTGGTGTTCATGGGCGAGGAGGACACCAAGCGTCAGGCACTGAACGTCTACCGGATGCGTCTTTTGGGCGCGGAGGTCATTCCCGTCCCCAGCGGCACCGGTACGCTGAAGGATGCCGTGTCCGAAGCCATGCGCGAGTGGACCAGCCGCATCAGCGACACCCATTACTGCCTTGGCTCGGTGATGGGCCCGCATCCGTTCCCCACCATCGTGCGTGATTTTCAGGCGGTTATTTCCAAGGAAATCAAGGAGCAGATGCTGGAAAAGGAAGGCCGCCTGCCGGACGCCGTCATTGCCTGCGTGGGCGGCGGCTCCAATGCCATTGGCAGCTTCTACAATTTCATCAATGATAAAGATGTGCGCCTCATCGGCTGTGAGGCCGCAGGCCGCGGCATCGACACCTTCGAGACTGCAGCCACCATCAATACGGGCCGTCTGGGCATTTTCCACGGCATGAAATCTTATTTCTGCCAGGATGAATACGGACAGATCGCGCCGGTGTACTCCATTTCCGCGGGGCTGGATTATCCCGGCATCGGCCCGGAGCACGCATGGTTGCATGATATCGGCCGCGCCGAGTATGTGGCAATTGCGGACGACGAAGCCGTGAACGCATTTGAGTATCTGGCACGCACGGAGGGCATCATTCCCGCCATCGAATCGGCCCACGCCGTGGCCCATGCCATCAGGCTGGCACCCACTATGGACAAGGAACAGATCATCGTCATCACCATTTCCGGACGGGGCGACAAGGACTGCGCAGCCATTGCCCGTTACAGAGGGGAGGATCTTCATGAGTAACATTGCAAAGGCCTTTGCCAACGGCAAGGCGTTCATTCCGTTCATCACCTGCGGCGACCCGGATCTGGAAACCACTGCCGCCGCCGTCCGCGCCATGGCGGCAAACGGTGCCGACCTCATTGAGCTGGGCATCCCGTTCTCGGATCCCACCGCCGAGGGCCCGGTCATTCAGGGGCCAACATCCGTGCCCTGAAAGCGGGGACCACCACGGATAAGGTCTTTGACTTCGTCCGCGAGGTGCGGAAAGATGTTTCGATCCCCATGGTATTTATGACGTATGCGAATGTAATATTCTCCTACGGTACAGAGCGGTTCATCTCTACCTGCGCGGAGATCGGCATCGACGGGCTCATCCTGCCGGACGTGCCGTATGAGGAAAAAAAGAGGAGTTTGCGCCCATCTGCCGCAAATACGGGGTGGACCTGATCTCGATGATCGCTCCTACCTCTGAAAACCGCATTGCCATGATCGCCAAAGAAGCTGAGGGATTTTTGTATATCGTGTCCAGTCTGGGCGTCACCGGCACCCGCAGCGAGATCCGGACCGACCTTGCGTCCATCGTGAAGGTGGTGCGGGAAAACACCGCAGTGCCCTGCGCCATCGGCTTTGGCATCTCCACACCGGAACAGGCGGCAAAGATGGCGGGCATCGCCGATGGTGCGATCGTGGGTTCCGCCGTCATCAAGCTGCTGGAGCAGTACGGCAAGGATGCCCCGGAGCAGATCGGTGCCTATGTCAAGCGCATGAAGGATGCCGTAAGAGGGTAAGAATATTCATAGAATATAACTTTACCGTTTGCGAAGAGGAAATGACTGAGGGTCGTTTCCTCTTCGCTTTTTGCTGTAAATTTTGGAGCTCAAAATGCATTGAACGGAACGGCCTTTCTCGTGAAAAAAGTGGTCTGGAAACAACTGCGGTTGTTTCCAGACCACAAATAAAATTATAAATTCCTCTGCTTATGCTCAGAGCGAAGCGGAGAGCATGCTTTCATAAGAAACGCCTCCTCTAATTTCTTAACACTTTCCCAGAAAAACAAAAAAGCCCGCAATGGTGCACTTGACCTGAAGGCCTGCACCATTGCGGGTTCCTGACATTGTTTTAGCACAGCCGGGCGGCATTGTCCAGAAAAAAATGCATTCGGAGGCAATGGCGCTGGACAGGGTGCAGCCGGTGCCGTGGGTGTTGGGGTTATCAATGCGCTGGCCGTTGAACCAGGCGGCGCTGCCATCGGTCAGCACCAGCAGGTCGTTGGCATCGTTCAGGTTATGCCCGCCCTTGCACAGCACATTGCAGCCAAATTTCTGGCTAATCTCTTTAGCGGCGTTTTCCATATCGGCAGCCGTCTTAATGCTGTGGCCGCACAGGATCTCCGCTTCGGGGATGTTGGGGGTAATGACTTCCGCCAGGGGCAAAAGCTCAGTTTCCAGCGCGGTAACTGCGTCCGGTTCCAGCAGGGCTGCGCCGGAGGTTGCCACCATCACAGGGTCCACCACGATATGCTTTGCGCCGTACTGCCGCAGCTTTTGGGCGATCACGCGGATCAGCTCCTGGGAGCTGACCATACCGATCTTGACAGCATCCGGGTAGATATCCGTAAACACGGCATCCAGCTGCTGCGCTAAAAATTCCGGCGTTGAATTCAGGATGCCGGTTACCCCAGTGGTGTTCTGGGCGGTCAGGGCGGTGATGGCGCTCATGGCAAACACGCCGTTCATCGTCATGGTTGAGCTGGGGATGCCTTTATCGCATTCCCGGCGGCACAGGCACGCTGGAAGAAATTGCAGAAGTGATGTCCCGGGTCTCGCTGGGTCAGCTGGATGCGCCCAGCATCCTTTATGATCTGAACGGCTACTACGACAGACTGAAGGCACTGCTGGACAAAATGATCGAGAAGGGCCTTTCCACGCCGCAGCGCCAGCGGGGCATCCGATTTGCGGCGGATCTGGAAGAGATCACAACAATTTTGAATAAAGCCTAAAAGGGAACGCTTCCCACGGCCGGGAAGCGTTCCCTTTTTATATCATTCTCCCAGAGCAGTGCGGATATTGGCCAGCACTTTCTGGCTCAGCAGCACAAACGCCTGTTTGGTGCGCCCGGCGGAAACATTGGCGCAGTGTACGTTCTCTCGCTCAAAAAGCCCTCGCCCACCGGGCCTGCAGCGGCGCGGGTATCGCAGAAGAAATGGGTGCCTGGCAGAGTGAGCCAATCTTCCAGTGCGGCCGAGTCAAAGCCCGGGCCGATGGAGGTGTTGAATAGCACCTTTCCCTCGCCCAGCTGTGCAAATTCGTCCTTGCCCAGCAGCAGGACATTTTTGTTCAGGCAGGTGAACACCACCTCGCTCTCGGTCAGCAGCTGTGCCAGCGGCTTGTAGGTCATGCCGGAGGCTTCGGCATCGGGCTTGCGGGTGCGGCTGTAATAGGCAATGTCAGCACCCATGAACTGCAGCGCATCGGCGATCATTTTGCCGGACACACCCAGCCCGACGATGCCGACCTTCAGCCCGGTGATCTCCACCGGCTCGTCCTGCAGCATGGACATCCCAAAACCGTGCAGGATGCCGATGAGCTCGTGCAGAACGTACTCCACAACGCCGCGGTCGCCGTAGTCCCGGATGCCCAGCACTTTGATGCCGCGGGTGCGGGCATAGGCGATATCTACGTTGGCGCTCTCTTCCGAATACAGACTGCAGCACATGCCGATGTAACGGATATTCGGGCAGCGCTCGATCACGCTTTTGCCCATGCGGGAGGTATAGCTCAGAAGCACGGCATCGGCATCCCCGATACGCCGCACGATCTCATCATCGTCCGTCGGGATATCGCGGTACAGGGTCACCTTCTTCTGCATACTGATGCAGTTCCTGCTCAGCGGAGGGGGGATCAGGCTGACCGGCTCAATGGCTACCAGTTTATGGAACATGTGCAGATCCTCCTTTTAATAGAAACACACAGGGGAAGCGAGATTGCGCAGCAGGGAAACCACGCTCCAGCCAGCAATGGCGCTGGTGGAAGAGCAGATATCCACCACAGCCTTCACACCCTCGATCTCGGCAGTGATGCGGTGATCGTCACCCACCCAGCCGGGGACGGAATGCATGGTCACGCCGGTGATCTCCGGGCCGGTGGTGGCCAGAGAGGTGGCCACGGCTACGTTGACCCGGCGCGGGAAGGTGGCAATGGCCTGCTTGGCATTGCCGGTGAACACAGTGGTCTTTTTCCGTATCGGTGAGCAGGTGCTCCTCCCATACGGGCGTGTTGCGGAAGCCCCTTGCGCCGGTGTGGGTCTCGATGCCTGCGGTCTCGGCCAGCTGCTGGGCCTGAGCCATCAGGGTGACGGTCTGCAGCACATCAAAGCCGCCAATGGCACCGCTTGCCAGATGCACCTTGGCATCACCCTCTGCGGCAGCGGCCTTGACCTGCTCATAAAAGGCAAGGTCTGCAAACGCGCCAATGGAAATGATGACCAGATTCACGCCTTTTTTCAGCACAGGCACAGCCATGGCGCGCACAGCCTCCACCGAAGCGGTCTCCACGATGTATTCCGGCTCCAGCGCCAGCAGCGCATCCACATCGTCACACACGGCACAGCCCACCGTTTTCGGCAGTATTTTCTGCCGAAGCACGGGTGCGGCTGGTCACGCCCACCAGCTCGTAGTCCGGCAGCAGACCGTTCTTCCATGCATCGGCCACAATGTTGCCCAGAAATCCGCAGCCTACGATACCAAATTTTGTTTTCATATCCTAAACTCATTTTTCTGCTTTTTCCAAAGAAAGCAGCATATTCCATTAAAGTATATCATATGAAAACAAAAAATGATATAATAAGGTGCAAGAAAGGAGAAAGCTATGTCGAAAATAAAGGAGCTTTTCTGGACGTTTTTCAAAATTGGTGCGTTCACGTTTGGCGGCGGCTATGCCATGGTGGCTTTGCTGCAGAATGAATTTGTGGAAGAGAAAAAGTGGGTGACAAAAGAAGAATTTCTGGACATGGTGGCAATTGCGGAGTCTACGCCCGGCCCGGTGGCGGTGAACAGTGCCACCTATATCGGCTACAAGATCGAGGGTGCGGCAGGCGCGGCGGCGTCCACGGTGGCGGTGTGTCTCCCGTCCTTCGCGGTCATTTATCTGATCTCGCTGTTCTTTGACCAGTTCCTCCGCCTTTCGGTGGTGGCAAGTGCGTTCCACGGCATTCAGGTGTGTGTGATCTATCTGATCCTTTCCGCCGGACTGAAGATGCTGAAGGAGTTGGAACACAGCGTCTTCAATCTCGTCATCCTGACCACGGTTGCGGCAGCGATGGTGGGCTGTTCCATTGCAGCAGTGTCCTTCTCTTCCATTTTTTACATCCTGTTCAGCGGTGCGGCCGGGCTGCTGGTGTATGCAGTACAGCAGCTGCGGAAGGGGGAGAAGAAGCCGTGATCTGTGTAGAACTCTTCTGGAATTTCCTCATGATCGGTGCGCTGTCCTTCGGCGGCGGCTACGGGATGATCTCGCTGGTGCGGGAACGGTCTTAGGACACGGCTGGTTGACGGAAGGCGAATTTCTCAGCTTCATTGCCGTGTCGGAATCCACACCCGGCCCGCTGGCCATCAATATGGCCACCTTCATCGGTGCTTCGCAGGGCGGCTTCTTGGGGCTGTGCGACGCTGGGTGTGGTGCTGCCGTCCTTGTCATTCCCTGTGTGGTGGCGATGATCCTGGCAACTGCTGTCAACATGGCGCTTTCTACGCTGGCCGGGTTTGCAGCAGACAAGGCAGGCATTGCACCGGATCTCCGTTCCATTGTGGTGTTCCTGCTGCTGTGGGGCTGCATGCCCTTTGCCGCCGGAAAAGGCAAAGCACCATCGCCCATTGGGATGATCCTGCTCTCCGCAGCGCTGGGCATCCTGTTCTGGGAGAATAAAAATAACGCGCCGGGTGGTTCTCGCTGATGAACGATCCGGTGCGTTTTGTTAAAAAAAACCGGGCACAGGAAAACCCTCATGGCTCCCCAGTGCCCGGCTTCAGCTTTATTGAATTTAGGCGCTGTGCGATCAAGCTGCAACAGAAGAAGCAGCTTCGCTGGAAGCAGCCTCAGAAGAAGCGGCCTCAGAAGAAGCAGCCTCGCTGGATGCAGCCTCAGAAGAAGAACCGTTCTCCTCTGCAACAGCAGAAGAAGCGTCCTCATCGGCCTCAGCAGCAACAGAAGTGCTGGTAGAAGCAGCCTCGGAAGAGGATGCAGCGGTGGAAGAAGCAGAAACCGCCGCAAGCGGTCATGCCGGCAGCCAGAGCCAGAGCAACAACAGCAACAGCAACATTCTTGAGTTTCATATCTAAAATCTCCTGCAGAAGGCCCTACAGGAAGTGCCTTTCTGCAAGTGGATATTCTAGTCTTTTTACAAAAAAATCAAGAGCTTTTTTGGCTAAGAAGTGAGATTTCAATGATAATCTACGATTTTGTTATAATTTATCGCTAAAAGTCAAAGAGTTTTTGTTAAACTGATCGAAGCACAGGGAGACTCAGGAAAGAATTTTTTACCGCGTTGTAATCACTTTGTAATTTCTTTCATTGTTTGTTCACTTGAATCAAGACGGGAATGCATGTTCCCTAAAGAGAAATAAAGAAATGCAAAAGTGAGGATGATGCGGCTCCGGAAACGGAAAAGAACTATTTGTCACCTGACAGTTGACCTGCGGAGAAAGAAAAGATGGTAAACTTTGTGCAGCGAACCTGAACAAAAAATAAAAAATGACAAGTGCTATTTGAAAGTGATTTTTATTGGACATAAAAAGTGGATAATACAGACACAGCAGGGGGATGAACGGGCTCCCTGAAAATAAAACATGTGTTTTGGAGGAAATAAAGATGAAGTACTATGTTACATTGACCGGACTCAACTACCGCTTCGGCACTCAGCCGTTTACAGTAGGCCAGAAGGTAAAGCTGGTCAAGGAGCCGGAGAATGACTTTGACCGCGAAGCCATCCGCGCAGAACTGCCGGGTCTGGGCAAGGTGGGTTATGTGGCCAACAGCACTCACACCGTGCTGGGCGACTGTTACAGCGCAGGCCGCATCTATGATAAGATCGGCGCTGCTGCCACCGCAAAGGTGAAGTATGTGCTTGCCAATGCGGTGGTATGCAGCGTAAAGGCGGCGGATATGGGGCAGACTGGCCTGCCGCCGGTCGATCCGGCTACGGGTCTGCCCCTTTGGCAACGAAGAAGATGCCATCGCATTCTGACAGAAAAGCCCGTCACACTGTATTTTGTGTGACGGGCTTTTTTCTGCACCTTTTTGCTTCGGCGCACATACACCGGGCAAAGGGGAATGTATCGTGAACCAGATCGTTTTCACTGCGTGGGTGCTGCTGTTCCCGGCGGCGTGCACTACACTGGGGGCAGCAGGCGTGTTTTTGCTGCGGCGGCAGTCGCGGCCCTGCACGCAGCGTATCCTGTGCGGCATGGCAGCGGGCATCATGCTGGCAGCCAGTGTGTGGAGCCTGCTGCTGCCTGCTATCCAGCGCGGACAGACTTTGCCGCTTCCGGCATGGATCCCATCGGCAGTGGGGCTTGTGCTTGGCGCAGTGGGCCTTTTGCAGGTGGAACAGTTTGCCGGGCAGCTGCTGGCAGGCGGGGCCGGGCACGGCGGACGTATGGTGCTGGCTGTAACATTGCACAACCTGCCCGAGGGTATGGTGGCGGGCCTTGCCGCTGCACTGGCATTGACCGGGGAGCCGGATGCTATCAGCGGTGCACTGGCGCTGAGCCTTGGCATCGGCCTGCAGAATATCCCGGAAGGTGCAGCGGTCAGTCTGCCGCTGGCCCCGGCCGCACCCGCAGTCAGGCGTTTTTTGCGGGAGCGGCTTCCGGGCTGGTAGAGCCGTTGGGGGCATTGCTTGCCTTTGCTCTGGCCGAATGGGTCAGTACTGCGCTGCCGTGGCTGCTCAGCGCAGCGGCGGGCTGCATGGTGTGCGTGACCGCACAGGAGATGATCCCGCAGGCCGTGGAGGGCGATGAGCCTGCCGGTGTTGTAAGCATCGTGCTGGGATTTGCGCTGATGATGGCACTGGATGTGGCATTGTAAGAAAAAAAAAGGGCTGTTGCAAAATCAATGCCGTTAAAATAACAGGATAAAAGCAAAGCGCAGTACAAAACGCGAAAGCGCAGAGAATGTACTGCGCTTTTTTGGATTTTAGAGAACATCACATTTTCTGACTTTGGGCTATCCTATTTTGATCGTTTCATGCGTGGTCCGTGAAATGATATCTCCCACCCCTTGCAATCTGCCTGCGTTTATGGTACAATATTCTGGCATTCAGAAGGCCGAGTTACGCAAGGCGGGGACAAAACCCCGTCAGCGCTGTCCTTTTTTATTTTGCAGGAAAGGGGAGAGAACCATGTACCGTGCCTTGTACCGCAAATGGAGACCGCAGCGTTTTGAGGATGTGGTAGGCCAGCGGGCCATTGTTACTGCGCTGAAAAACCAGATCACGGCAAACCGTGTGGGCCATGCCTACCTGTTTACCGGCGTGCGCGGCACCGGCAAAACCACCTGCGCCAAGATCTTTGCAAAGGCAGTCAACTGCCTGCATCCGGTCAATGGAGACCCCTGCGGCGAGTGTGAGATCTGCAAGGGCATCGATAACGGCAGCATTCTGGACGTGGTGGAGATGGATGCGGCTTCCAACAACGGTGTGGACGATATCCGCGACCTGCGCGACGAAACAGCTTACACTCCCAGCGCCTGTAAATATAAGGTATACATTATCGATGAGGTGCACATGCTGTCCACAGCAGCCTTCAATGCGCTGCTCAAGACACTGGAAGAACCGCCTGCCCACGTCATCTTTATTCTGGCAACCACTGAGATCCAGAAGGTGCCCGCCACCATTCTTTCCCGCTGCCAGCGGTACGATTTTACCCGCATCGGGCCGGAGGATATCGCCCGCCGGGTGGAATACATTGCAGGTGAGGAAAAGCTGGAGCTTTCGCCGGACGGTGCGGAACTGATCGCCCGTCTGGCCGACGGTGCACTGCGCGATGCGTTGTCCATTCTGGATACCTGCGCAGGCGTTACGGCGAAAATCGATGCCGATGTGGTGCGCCGCATGGCAGGTGTGACCGACCGCAGTTATCTGTTCCGCATTTCGGACGCACTGGAAGCGCAGGACGGTGCCACAGCACTGGCCCAGCTGGCACAGCTTCGCCAGCAGTCTGTGGATGTCAAGCGTCTGACAGAGGAATTGATCGCGCATTATCGTGCTTTGATGCTGGCAGCATTGCCGGGCGGGCAGAGCCTTCTGTCCGGCGTTTCGCCGGAGGAGGAGGCTTTGTATCTGGAAAAAGGCCCGCAGCTGGGCCAGCGGGAGGCCATTCGTGCCATCCGTGCGCTGGGCAGTGCGCTGGAACATATGACCCGCGGCAGCGACCAGCGGATCGAGCTGGAACTTGCACTATTTGGCTTATCCGAACCGCCCCAGCAGCCGCAGTCAGTTCCTGTGCAGGCCGCGCCCTGTGCTGCAGCTCAACCCGCAGCGCCGCAGCCGTTTGCCTCGGCAACTGCTGTGCAGCCCTTTGCAAGCGCTCCGACTCCCCAGCCGCCAATACCGTCCGTTCCTGTGGTGCAGCCTGCAGCGGAACCGAAACCTGTAAAGGCAGAACCTTCCGTGCCGTCGGAAATATCTGTAGAGCAGACTTCACCCGTCCAGACCGAAGAGCTGCCGCCGCTGCCGGAGGAACCGCCCGTGCAGCAGGCCGGAATGCTGCCTTGGGACGAGCCTGCCGCGCAGGCCGCACAGCCAGCTGCACCCGTGCCGGCAGAGTTGGAAACTGTTCCGCAGCCAGAACCGCCCAAACCTGCACCCACGCCCGCTGCAAAGCCTGTGCCGGAAAAGCCACAGGATGCCGGGCAGGAAGGAACTGTGCTGTATCCGTACTGGCCGCAGGTGGTACAGCAGCTGCAGGAAAAAGATCCCATGCTCTACACCTATCTGCGCAAGTCCAAGGCTTACTTTGATGGCACTCGCGTGCTGAAGCAGTCGCTTCGTGCACTGGAAAAGATGTGTCCATTGAGGATTCCGCAAGGAAAACGAGATTATAAAAATACATTGCATCAATAAGGAGAAACGATTATGAAAGCAAGAATGCCCGCAGGCTTTGGCCGCCCTGATATGAACGCCCTCATGCGTCAGGCACAGAAGATGCAGGGAAGATATGAAAGCCAAACAGGCCGAGCTGGAAGCTGCCGAGTACACCGGCAGCGCTGCCGGTGAGATGGTCACTGTTAAGATGAACGGCAAGCACGAAGTGCTGTCCATCACCATCAAGCCCGAGGCTGTGGACCCGGATGATGTTGAAATGCTGGAAGATATGGTGGCTGCTGCCATCAACGCAACCGTCAAGCAGGTGGACGAAACTGCCGAAGCTGAAATGGGGCAAGCTGACCGGCGGCATTAGAAGGTCCAGCACGGCAGGCGAAGACGGAACTGCCTGCGCTCTCAAAAAATTAACTGACAATAACATCTCAGTTGCTCGCAGCCTGAGTGCTGCGCGTTCCGCCCACTCTTGACCCAAACTGCTGAACTCATGAATGTTGTAGATCGCCTGCACTTGGAGATACCTACACTGAACTCTTGGACATGGGACAGACTCCCTCAGCCTCCTGAAACGTTTGTTTCTTGGCTGGGTTCTAGCACAAGAACATTTGCTAATTGCACTAAAGTTTGTTTGTTTGTCTGCTTTTGATTGCTGATGGACACTTTCGGATGCCGGCAAATACCGGAGGACTTTTTCTATGTACTATTCAGGCACTCTAAAAAGCCGGAGATTGTCGATCATAAATCTGCATATATCAGTTCCGGTCTGGCACTGACGGCTGCATGTATCTGGTGTGATGACAAATGAAGAGCGAAAGAAACTATTGTTTGAAAGACCCATCCCAGCAAACTTCTTCTAACTACAATATCTGATGCGCAGTGGCCGCGAGATGAGATAACCACTTCGAGGTCGTAGTAATGGGGATCTGCTCAAATCTCTGGAGACTGAGGTGCCAGTGTTAGCACGGATGAGTACTACTGGGCCCTTCATTCTTACTTAGAGTACTTTCAAAATTCGGCGCGGCAGGATTCCTTGCACCGATGGCGAGGATTCTGTCTGATAAAGGTGCTGGAGATCATGAAGCTCTTCTTCACTTTAGCAGGCAGCTGGGATAAGAGAAGATCACCGATTTCTTTGATGATGAAGTGCTTCGAACTCCAACTTCTACAGCTTTGTACTGGCGCACCATGTTTGCCCTTTGAAAACTGGCACAGTGCTCTGGGCGAAGCTCTACATAAGCCTTCTCCTGCAATCAGCGGCCTGCCGGGTTTCTGCCACTTTGCCCGCTATAACCAGTATGAATCTATCATCCTGCCCATGGTCACTTACGAAGGACACAGAGCAATACACGTGGCAT
>VOFC01005288.1_pt1 | contig 13732 bp, 18 predicted proteins | sample 5384161 | NCBI WGS metagenome assembly VOFC01 (sample SAMN12384722, study PRJNA508395) | human gut metagenome | isolation source: healthy gut B | host: Homo sapiens | reverse complement strand
GCAGGAAGAAAATGTGAAATTAAGTGAAGCATTGAAACAATTTATAGAAGATAAAATATTAAAGGAAAAAAATGGTCACCAGAAGAAGTGGCAGGATATATAAAAAGTAAATAATATAAAATTTGAAATACAGCCAAGTTTTCAAATAATATATTATTGGATAGAAAAAGGAAAATTAAATATAAGCCCATTAGATTTAGTGCATAAAGCCAAATTAAAAGAAAAGAAAAGGAAAGAAAGAAGAAAAAGACAGAGAAGAAGCCAAAACAGTCCACTTTAGAAAAAGAATGACAAAAGAAAATATATATAGTTATTAAAAGAAATGAAAGAACACACAGAATGAATGTATAAAAAAAAGCAATAGATAGTCTAGAAGGGAAAAATATGGAAGTAAATTTAAAAAAATATTTAAAAAGAATATGACAACAGATAATGGACATGAGTTTTAAATTATGATAAAATAGAAATATCAAAAATTTAATGAGAATGAAGAAGGACAGAAGTGTATTATTCTGCAGATCCATATAGTTCATGGCAAAAAGGAATGAATGAAAGTAGCAATGGAATATTAAGAAGATTTATACCAAAAGGGTACAGATTTAAATAAAGTATCAGAAGTGATGATAAGTTAGAGAAGATATTAAATGAAATAAATGGAAAACCAAGGAAAATATTGGGATTTATATCAGCAGATAAAAGATTTAAAGAAGAAATAGAAAAAAGTAGATTTATAAATTATATATTGATTTTGCGTTGCGGAATGTCTTCTTGCCAATAAACTTTATGTTAATATAATGATATTATATTTCCTTCTGGATGAAATTTCAACCACGGTACCGCCGCCGATATCCACGATCATCTTCTCGGTGACAGTATAATCAGAAAATAACACCCTGACGCAGCGGACGGACTGCTACAATGTTGCCGGCGACAGTTAATCCCAGAAATAACTGCCGAGCATCAGTCTCGCTTCCTCTCCGATTGCCTTGATTTTGTTTGTATCACGATCAAAAAGCCACTACTGACGGCTCCTTTAACACTACACCTTTGCCTTTAATATATACCAGGATACTTGCACGTACCAAGATCGATACCGATGTCCGTACTCATCATATTCTAATCTGCCCCTTTCTTTTCTCTGCCAATGGTTCATCTATTCGTTGAATCTTTCTTCACGTCCAAAAGGACATAAAGATGCATTTAATCATATTTTTACATATACAGCATTATTATATACAAAAAACTGGGATTTTTCAAAAGCTTTTTTTCGTCCCGCGCCGCCATTTTTGAAAAAAATAAGAATTTCTTCATTTTTTGTCCGGAATATCATATTTTTTCATTTTTTCATCACGTATTCATCACATTTGCGGGTTATATTTTTTACGTACTAAATGGTGTACCAAACATACACCGCCCCGGAAATATTCCTCAAATATTCCGCGGTTAGTATAATTTTTCATAACTCATACCTTCCGGCGCAAACACCAAACGCCGGGAGGTACTCCCCAAACTAACGAATTTTCATCCATATGAATTTTTCGATGCCATATATTTCATCAACATTTCTCTGACCGCAGATGTCAACACATCTGTTGTCAAAAAACACTGTTATGCTGCGTGTTTTCCACGTTTGCATCCAGTGCCTTCTCCTTTTCCACTATTTTTCCAGATATTTCTTACATCCGCAAAATGCAGTCCGGTCGTGGGTTCGTCCAAAATATAGATCGTCCTTCCGGTGCTTCGGCGGCTTAGTTCGGTTGCCAGCTTGATTCGCTGCGCCTCTCCTCCCGAAAGCTCTGTGGACGGCTGTCCCAGTTTTATATAGGAAAGTCCCACATCGTAGAGGGTCTGAATCTTGCGGTGGATGGATGGCACATTTTTAAAGAACTCCAGCGCCTCCTCCACCGTCATATCCAGCACATCATAGATGCTCTTTCCTTTGTACTTGACCTCAAGCGTCTCCCGGTTGTACCGCTTTCCATCGCAGACCTCGCATGGCACATAGACATCCGGCAGGAAGTGCATCTCAATCTTTAAGATACCATCCCCTCCGCACGCCTCGCAGCGTCCGCCTTTTACGTTGAAGCTGAATCTTCCCTTTTTGTAGCCCTTCGCCTTTGCATCCGGGGTCGCCGCAAACAGATCGCGGATCATATCGAACAGCCCTGTGTAAGTTGCCGGGTTTGACCGCGGCGTTCTTCCGATCGGGGACTGATCGATGTCGATGACCTTATCGAGCTGTTCCATACCGATGATGTCTTTGTGTGCACCCGGAATCGTCCGCGCACGGTTCAGATCTCTTGCCAGCCGTTTGTACAGAATTTCATTGACAAGGGAACTCTTTTCCCGATCCGGAGACTCCGGTCACGCAGGTCATGACACCGAGCGGGAAATTCACGTCGATATTTTTCAGATTGTGCTCTTTTGCTCCGACTACCTTCAGCCAGCCCGTCGGCTTTCTGCGCTCGGACGGAACCGGAATTTTCAGCTCTCCGCTTAAGTATTTTCCGGTGATGGAATTCGGATTTTTCATCAGATCTTCCGCCGTTCCGATCGCCACCAGCTTCTCCGCCGTGCTCACCGGCTCCCGGGCCGATATCGACAACGCAGTCAGCGGCGCGCATCGTATCCTCGTCGTGCTCCACGACGATCAGGCTGTTTCCGAGGTCACGCAGATGTTTCAGCGTCGCGAGAAGTTTGTCGTTGTCTCTCTGGTGAAGACCGATGCTCGGCTCGTCGAGAATATAGGCGACACCGACAAGGCCGGAGCCGATCTGCGTTGCCAGACGGATTCTCTGCGCCTCACCGCCGGACAGCGATGCCGTTCCGCGCGCCAGGGTCAGATAGTTTAATCCGACATCCGCAAGGAAGCTCACACGCGCACGGATCTCTTTTAAAATCTGCTTTCCGATCAGCAGCTGCTGTTCGGAGAGTTCGAGGTTCTGCATAAACTTCTGCAGATTGTCGATGGAAAGGGATGTTACTTCAAAAATATTTTTATCTCCGACCGTCACACCAAGCGACGTCGGTTTCAGACGCTGGCCATGGCACGCCTGGCACGGGGTCACACGCATGAAGGTTTCGTATTCCTGTTTTGTAGAATCCGATCCGGTCTCACGGTAGCGGCGCTCTACATTTTGATCAGCCCCTCAAAAGCCACATCGTACACACCGACGCCGCGCTGACCGCGGTAATGCACCTTGACGGATTTTCCGTTCGTTCCGTAAATCAGGATATCGTGGATTTTTTCGGATATTCACAAAACGGGGTGGAAAGTGAAAAATCGTACTCCTCTGCGAGCGCATCGAGAACGGCTCTCGTATAGCTCGATTTGTCCGTGCAGGACTGCCAGCCGAGCACGGTGATGGCTCCGTCTGCGATGGATACGGTCTTATCCGGAATCATCAGATCCTCGTCGAATTCCATCTTATAGCCCAGGCCGGCATACCTCGGGCAGGCACCGAAAGGATTGTTGAAGGAAAAGCTTCTCGGCTCAATCTCCTCCATGCTGATCCCGCAGTCCGGGCAGGAAAAGCTCTGGCTGAAGTTGAGCTGATTTCCGTCCATCGTGTCAACTACCAGAAGGCCGTCCGCCAGATCCAGTACATTCTCGACGGAATCCGTCAGACGTTTCTCAATGTCCGGTTTTGACTACAAGACGGTCCACAATGAATGGAAATGTTGTGTTTCAGGTTCTTATCCAGCGTAATCTCCTCGGACAGCTCATACTGGCTGCCGTCGATCATCACGCGGACATAGCCGCTGCGTTTCGCCTGTTCGAGCACCTTTTCGTGTCTTCCCTTGCGGCCGCGCACAACCGGCGCGAGAAGCTGGATTTTCGTCCGCTCCGGGAGTGCCATGATCTGATCCACCATCTGGTGATTGCCGGCGACAATCCCTCAATCTTCTCGACATTCGGCTTTTCCATCTGTCCGAAAAACTGACGCGCATAGGACGATAGCGATTCCATATACCGCCGCTGTCCTTCCGCATAGATTGTATCAAATGCGAGGGACGATTTTCCCGATCCCGACAATCCGGTCAGTACGACAAATTCATCTCTCGGAATATCCACATCGATATTTTTGAAGGTTGTGCTCATTCGCTCCTCTGATTTTAATATATTTTCTTTCGGACGTTTTCTTCATTTCTTATCCTTTCTACAGGTCACGCAGCATCCCTTTGAGTTCGATCATCTTGTCGCGGTATTCCGCCGCCGCCTCGAAAATTGAGATCCGCCGCCGCTTTTTCCATCTTTTTTTTTCTGGATATCGGCGATCAGCTTCGTCAGTTCCGCCTTGTTCATCGACTCCGGGGACTTCTTGAAATTCATTTCTTCTTTTGCGATCTTCTTGGAATACAGAGATCAGTTCCCGCACCGACTTCTGGATCGTCGTCGGTGTAATGCCATGTGCCTCGTTGTACTCCTGCTGGATCTTGCGGCGCCGCTCCGTCTCCTCGATCGCAACGCGCATGGAATCCGTAATCGTATCCGCGTACATGATCACATGTCCCTCACTGTTGCGCGCCGCCCTGCCGATAGTCTGGATCAGCGACGTCTCAGAACGCAGGAAGCCTTCCTTGTCCGCATCCAGGATTGCCACCAGGGTAATCTCCGGTATGTCCAGTCCCTCACGCAGAAGGTTGATGCCCACCAGCACATCGAACACATCCAGACGCAGATCGCGGATAATCTCCGCGCGCTCTAAGGTATCAATATCGGAATGGAGATATTTGACGCGAATCCCCAGTTCCCCATGTAATCGGTCAGATCCTCCGCCATTTTTTCGTCAGGGGTCGTAATCAGCACCTTGTTGGTTCTTGATCTTTCCTTGTTGACCTCACCCACCAGATCATCGATCTGCCCCTCTACCGGACGTACGTCAATCTCCGGATCGAGCAGCCCTGTCGGCCGGATGATCTGCTCCGCGCGCAAAAGTTCATGCTCATCCTTCGTATACGTTCGGCGTCGCCGAAACGAACAGCATCTGGTCGATCTTGCCCTCAAATTCCTCAAAATTCAGCGGGCGGTTATCCTTCGCAGACGGCAGCCGGAACCCGTAATCCACCAGCGTGCTCTTTCGTGACTGATCCCCCGCATACATTCCGCGGATCTGCGGAATTGTGATATGGGACTCATCCACAATAATCAGATAATCATCCTTAAAGTAATCCATCAGTGTGTGCGGCGTCGCCCCGCCGGAAGCCCCGCCAGATGCCTGGAGTAGTTCTCTCTATGCCGCTGCAGAATCCCGTCTCTTTTTAACATCTCAATGTCAAAATTCGTGCGCTCCGCATTCTCTGTGCCTCCAGCAGCTTGTCCTCGCCCTTAAAATATTTCACGCGCTCTTCCAACTCCGCCTCGATATTATCGCACGCTCTTAAAAATCTTTTCCTGCGGCACAACGTAGTGGGAAGCCGGAAATACCGCAAAATGCTCGAGCCGGCACTTAATCTCGCCGGTCAGCGTGTCAATCTCCATTATGCGGTCAATCTCATCTCCGAAAAACTCCACGCGGATCGCCGTATCGCCATAGTTTGCCGGGAATATCTCAAGCACATCCCCGCGGACCCGGAACGTGCCGCGATGAAAATCCATCTCATTTCGCGTGTACTGAATATCGATCAGCGCACGGATGACCTCGTCCCTGTCCTTCTCCATGCCCGGGCGCAGCGATACCATCATGCCAAGGTAATCCTCCGGGCTGCCCAGACCATAGATACAGGAAACCGATGCCACAACGATCACATCTCTCCGCTCCACAAGCGCAGCCGTGGCAGACAGGCGCAGTTTATCTATCTCCTCATTGATCGCCGAGTCTTTTGCGATATAGGTATCCGTCTGCGGCACATACGCCTCCGGCTGATAATAATCATAGTATGACACAAAATACTCGACTGCATTCTCCGGGAAAAATTCCTTCATCTCCCCGTAGAGCTGCGCCGCCAGTGTTTTATTGTGAGAAATAATCAGTGTCGGCCGGAATTCAGGGCTGTTCGATGACGTTCGCCATCGTAAAGGTCTTACCCGAACCCCGTCACGCCGAGCAGCGTCTCAAACTGGTTGCCCTCACGGAATCCGCGCACCAGTTCTTCAATCGCCTGCGGCTGGTCTCCGGTCGGCTTGTATGTGAATGTAATTTGAAATGATCCACTTGCAAATCTCCTTTTATGTTCTCATAAAAAATAGAAAGCGCCCTTTTCCCGGCTGTGCAGTACATGTCCGGAAAATCTTTGATGCTGCAAATCGGAAATTACCAACGCTTCATGTTCTTCTCAAACTTCCCGGTATATGCCTGCTTCCAATTCATCTGCCGTAATTCCGTAACAGAGCATGACATCATTGTAGTACATAAGAACATCTGCCATTTCCTCAACCAGATCTTTTCTCAATTCTTCCTGTGTCAGGGCATTCACTGCACCATGCTTTTTGACAATATCAATCACTTCACCTATTTCGCCAACCATCCAAAGCCACACCATCCAAATCATCTTGCATTTCCTGCATTTCTGTTTATACTGCCATTTCCACCATATCCCGGACCCATTCCGAAACGGTTCCCATTGTTCTTTCTATTTCTCTCAATAAGCCCACAACTTGCAGTTGTTTATTCTTATCCCCAAAATACTGTGTTAAAATCAAAATTCGAACTACTGTCCATAATTTCAGGTAACATAAACATCATCGTTTGATACAATTTAAAATAGACAATACCAGTCCCCACATTCCCACAATCCAACTGCTCCTATGACCCTCACAATACCATAAAGCATTCCCATTATAGCATCAAATCCATATTTTCTTGAAAATACGGAACAATAAACGAAATATACTCATTTATATTAAACTTATCTGCCCCTAATATAAATATGGAATGAGGCAAAAGCAGCCGCCTATTTCCATAAAGGCTCCATGAATCATCATCAACACTGATGCAATTTTATATTTCTTCATCAAAACATTCCTCCCCTGAAATAGTTCTGCAAATCAAAAATTTTCACTTTTTTGCAGCTTAATAAGTTGAACCTTGCCATCCATTTTAACATCCTTGGCAACAAAATCATACTTCTCAAACAATGAAATTCTGCAAGTGGAAAGTTATACCGTTATTTCAATCTGATTTTCCTCTATTGCAACAACACAGCTTTCATAATAGCCATCGCCTGTTGTGCGTGGACCACTGTCGACCGGATATCCTGCTTCTTCCAGTTTCATTGTCAATTCATCCACTTTTTCTTTACTGCCGACGCTGAAAGCAATATGGATTAGACCTGTTCGGTTAAGTGTTTTCTTCACATCCTCCATATCCGGCTTATTCATTATCTCAAGTCTCGAACCGCCCTCAAAAAAGCAAGAAAATATGGCCTGATTTTTCAGTCTATCTCTCGTTCCAACAGCCCCTAACAATCATGATTTTTCCGATTCTGCAAACTTGAATTTCATGCGCTATTTGTTTATCAACCATTCCATAGTTTCAAAAATTCAAATATAGTTCTATTTCTTTTCCCCATGTCAAAAATTCAAAACAACTGATTTTAAAATATTCTCTCTCCATTCAACAAATTTCAAATTATCAGCATTAATGGGAAGAACTATGTTTTCCATATCGCTAATCTTAGTATTTGCAAACATCTCAATGCCATAGCCGTCTGTAACTAAAATTTTTCCAAATGGTGTGACTGTTATATCTACATATTCTGGTTGTGAATAATATTCCATAATTTCACCACCATAAATATCTGGCACATACATATAATCAGAAGTCAAAACAACAATAATTCCTAATGTTGTAGAACAAGATACCCTCTATATTTACCTCTAAATTCACCACACCAAATATCGTCTTCTTCGGTAAATTTTATCCATGTCCAATCAGTTGAATTCCATGGACTTTTTATATCATAAATTTTTCAATATATTCCCTGAATATGGTTGTTGAATATATTCTGCTCTAGAAATCATTTAAACGCATCTCCAAAATACCGATTTTTATTGCTAACAAGCAGACATTATCTTTCATATAAAATATGTAAATCTCCATCAACAAATCCAATACCTATTGCTTGATATTTTTTAAACTTCCAGCATATTTCCCAAAAGAAAGGTATTCATTCAATAAACCAATAAAAAATGTTTCCATTGATTTCCAATCACTTTCACGCTCTATCATAAAAGGATTATCTCTTGTAGCAAATACTTCATCACAAGCCCAATCGTCATTATCCCTATCGAATGAAAATGTGCCGACTAATTCAATAGACCATTTATTATCTGTATCTTCATATAAATTAAAGTTAATCGCTTTTATTTCACTATTCAATTCATTCTTTAAGATCAAATCTAACCATTCAAAGAAATCTTTGTTGTTTTTATTCGGTTTTAATTTATCAAATAATCCCATACTTCGACTCCACAAATATCGATTTCTCGATTTCAAAAACTAGAAGTTATCTTTTTCTTCCTAAATATCGGCATACTTTTGATTTGTATTGCAGGTACTCATTTCCAAATGCTTCTATCAAAAAATCTTCCTCTACATTGACTATCTGTAAATGAAAAAATACCACTGCAAAACCTGTGGCAAAGCAAAGGAACCAATTAAAGAACGAAAACAATATTCCTATATACATTAAATCAAAACCCAAAAATGCAGGATTTCTGCTAATAGAATAGATGCCCGTTGTTACCAAATTGGTCTTTTCTTCTTTTTGCACACCTGCTCTCCAATTCTCCTTCATCTGTGTAACAGAAACAATAAAAGAACAAGTACACCAAACATTGTTATTACAACTCCTGTAAATTGCAACACAATATGTGCTGTTTCCGAATAAAAAAGACAATACTGATAATCTGTATTACAGGAAGCAAATATGTGATTATTTTAAGAGCTACTTCTATAAATTTGACAAATCCCTCTTTTCCTTTTCCTAATTGGTCTGTCTTTATGCCTTGCTTTTTTCTGACTAATCAGCTTTGCAAAATAGCAGATGTAGAACACTGCCATCAGTGAAATTGTAACAATTTTTATTATCATCGTGTACCTCCAAATTCCGATTTCTCAATTTCAAAAACAAGAATTGTTCTGCTTAGTTTGGCAACTCGCTTTCTTCAACGGAAACTGCCTCTAAGTCAGTGTTGCTCCAATAAGAGCTAATATCTGCACTTGTAAAGTATTCAAAATTACCTGTGGAAGACTTCAGATTGCCTGTCTTTACTCCATAGCAGCCATAAATCAGTTCATAACTTGTTCCATCATGAAGGTTAAATCTGAAACTGGTTATCTCTGCTCCAGTTTTCCTCTACTTCTTTGAGTTCCAGGGATAGCCCCTCAAACATATCATACAAGTTCTTTATGGTTTCTTCGGCAACAATGACCTTCTTTTTCTGCTGACACAGGTGCTCCAACAAAGTGATACATTTCTATATTTTCAACATCACCTACCTCAAAAGGTAAATCAATATTGACTGTCTTGTTGTTGCACCCAACCAAGCCAAGCACACAAACCACTGCTAAAACTAATGCTATCAACTTTTCATACAATCAACCTCCTTCGTCAAATTCCGATTTATCCCTCTGCCCCATGCTTACATTTGCTCTTCTTCCCCTCAAGTTCCTGCAACGCATGATAATAATTTTCCATCCACGCTGCCTGTTCCCGCGCTTTTAACGCTTCTGAATCCTCCTCCTCGATGTCCTCAGGCCCTCTTCTCCTTCTTGTAATCCCTGCATAAACAACCAGTTGTGAGGCATTTGAAATTGAAGTATTTCTCCCAGATCACTTTCCAACGTAACCGCTGTGTCATCATCGGCTCGCCCGGCAAGCGTTCCTCATCTCCATCATCCATTTCGTCCATTCGTTGTATTGTCCACATTTCAAAGTTCCTCTATCCCAGTGATAAGCCCCTCAAAAATATCACGTTCATATTACGCTCCGGCAAAAGTCCGTGAAACCTCCGGTTCCCCGGACTCGCGGGCGCGTTCACATGGCGCATATCCGTCTGCCGCATGCAAGCATGCGCAACCGTCTCTTTCATACCCGCAGTGCTCGTCCGAAAAATCATAGATTTTCCGGACTGACGGGCATTCGCCTATCATCCAGCAACATCTGCGATATATAGCCTGCAAGCAGACATATATCGCAGCCGTCACGTCTGGCACTGCTCATTGCATATGCACATTATATCACATCTTTTTTTAATTGCAAACAAATGTTCGCTTTTGTTATAAAAAGGAAGTTCTCTCCACAGAATGCATTTTTTCTTATAAAGACAGGAAAAGACACCCATCCACTTCGTACATATCACTTTGTACAAGCAAACAGGTGCCTTTTTTCCCCAACCAGCGATCCTAAAACGATCGCGCTATTTCTTCTTTGTTATCCGTAATTTATATAAGAAAGTCTATGCTTCCCACAAAACGCAATGATAAAGTCCACAAAGTGAAGGGTATGTTTTCCGGTATTTAATGTCTCGCCCTCTTTCACAGTAACGGAACGTTCTGCAATATCAAAGGTATAGAACTGCTGTATCATGCCAAAGGTCTTGGCATTTCCCACAACCTTTACTTCCGGATATCGTCTTACGATTTCTTCGATTAAAGCACAGTGATCCGGTTCCATATGGTTTACAATCATGTAATCCAGATTTCTTCCATCCAGTGCAAATGCCAGATTTTCTAAAAACTGTCCTGTAATGGATCACAGTTTCTTCGATTCCGGTTCCATATGGTTTACAATCACGGTTTTCTAAAAACTGTCCTGTATCGGTAACAATACTGTTTTTTCATCCTTTAAAAGATAGGAATTATAGGATACCCCTCTTGGAATCGGGAATATGTTTTCAAATAAAGCAAGTCTTCTGTCACTTCCACCAATCCAGATGATATCTTCTGTTACTTTTCTTGTGCAATGCATCTATTTTTCTCCTTTTGCCATATTTGCTGTTATAATGTAATGCAATTTAATTATTATAAGTCGATTTAATTCTTGTATTTTTATTCTTAAGCTTTTCTTCCGCAGCACTGTTTGTATTTCTTACCACTTCCGCATGGGCACGGATCATTCGGGTAAACCTTTGCTGCCGCACGTTTCTTCGGCACGCCCTGTGCTGTTTCATCCTTATTGGTTCCGGTTACTTTTGCAACCTGCTCTCTTTCTACCTTCTGCTCTACTCTGACATGGAATAACAGACGTACGGTATCTTCCTGAATACTGTTAATCATCTCTTCGAACATATCATAACCGCTCATCTTATACTCTACCAGCGGGTCTCTCTGGCCATAAGCCTGTAAACCGATACCCTGACGTAACTGATCCATATCATCAATATGATCCATCCACTTACGGTCAATGACTTTCAGTAAGATAACGCGCTCTAATTCACGAACAGCCTCCGGCTCTGGGAACTCTGCTTCCTTCTCCTCGTAGAGTTTTACAGCCTGTTCTTTTAAAGCATGTTTTAATTTCTTCTGATCCTTATATTCTTTTGCCTGTTCCGGTGTCACCTGCTGAAGTGGAATAATTGGAATCAGTAACTGGTTCAATTCATTAATATCCCATTCTTCCGCTGGTAAATCCGGTGAAATACAGGTATCTACTGTATTTTCCACTCTGTCGGTAATCATCTTATAGATAACATCGCGCATACTCTCGCCATTCAATACACGGAGACGCTCTGCATATATAATCTCTCTCTGGTCATTCATAACCTGATCATACTCCAACAGATTCTTACGAATTCCAAAGTTATTTCCCTCAATCTTCTTCTGTGCCTTTTCAATTGCACTGGTCAGCATCTTATGCTGAATCTGCTCACCTTCCGGCACACCCAAAGCATTAAACATGCCAAGCAGCTTCTCCGAACCAAACAGACGCATCAAATCATCTTCCAGTGAAATGAAGAACTGGGATTCTCCCGGGTCTCCCTGACGACCGGAACGTCCTCGCAGCTGGTTATCAATACGTCTGGATTCATGACGCTCAGTACCGATGATTTTCAGACCGCCGGCTTCCTTTGCTTCATCATCCAGCTTAATATCAGTACCACGACCAGCCATGTTGGTTGCGATGGTAACCGCACCATGTACACCGGCCTGTGCTACAATTTCAGCCTCTAACTCATGGAATTTTGCATTCAAGACTTTGTGTGGTATACCACGCTTATTCAACATGGAGCTTACCAGCTCAGAAGTATCGATATTGATGGTACCAACCAGAACCGGCTGTCCTTTCTTGTATGCTTCTTCTACTTCATCCACAACAGCATGGAATTTTTCCTTCTTGGTCTTATAAACAGCATCCTCTTTATCCACACGGATAACCGGTCTGTTGGTAGGAATCTCGATAACGTCCATTCCATAGATGTCACGGAACTCTTTTTCCTCTGTCAAAGCGGTACCGGTCATACCTGCTTTCTTATCATACTTATTGAAGAAGTTCTGGAATGTAATATTGGCAAGGGTCTTGCTCTCACGTTTTACTTTTACATGCTCTTTTGCTTCAATTGCCTGATGTAATCCATCAGAATAACGCCGGCCCGGCATAATACGTCCGGTAAATTCATCTACGATTAGTACCTGATCATCTTTTACCACATAATCCTGATCACGGAACATCAGATTGTGTGCACGCAGTGCTAAAATGATATTATGCTGAATCTCAAGATTATCCGGATCTGCAAGGTTATCAATGTGGAAAAACTGTTCTACCTTCTTTACACCTTCTAATGTCAGATTGACTACTTTATCCTTCTCATTTACCACGAAGTCTCCATCTTCTTCGATTTCCACTCCCATGATAGCATCCATCTTGGTGTATTCCTTCTGATCTTCACCACGTTTCATCTGTCTTGCCAGAATATCGCATGCCTCATAAATGCTGGTGGATTTGCCACTCTGTCCTGAAATGATAAGTGGTGTTCTTGCCTCGTCAATCAACACAGAATCGACCTCATCGATAATCGCAAAATGAAGCCCACGCTGTACTAACTGTTCCTTGTAAATTACCATGTTATCGCGCAGGTAATCGAACCCCAATTCATTATTGGTAATATAAGTAATGTCACAGTTATATGCATCCTGACGTTCCTTAGTGTCCATGCCGTTAAACACAACGCCAACAGTCAGTCCTAAGAATTCATGAACCTGTCCCATCCACTCAGCATCACGTTTTGCCAGATATTCGTTGACAGTTACAACATGTACGCCCTTTCCTTCCAATGCATTTAAGTATGCCTCCACACAGATTGATCTTTGAATTAGAGGGGCAACATCGTGCATAATGTAAAAAGTTCACCGGCGGCTGCAACGGCAATCTTCAGGCGATCTCCGAAGCTCGTCGAGTCTTACCGTTGAGCAGGTTGAGGAGAAAATCGGCGGCATCTCCTGCAACGGACGCCCGACTTCCTGCGGCGATCAGCTGGCTAAGGCCTGTCGCGTGAAGCCTCACGAGGCATCCAAGCAGGCGTAAGGAAACACCTGTAAACGCAAACGCGCCTGTCCCGGAACAGGCGTATTGATTTTTGTGGACCAAGTTGCAGGAGAAACCGAGCTCAATGTTCCGGCATTTCTAATCCGCACCGCGCCCGGCATCCCCGATGATCCATGTCTTTCCAAGCTTTGAGCACGCGGCAGAGCGGCGAATCGCAAAATCCGCCCCTGCCAGAAGCGGCCGGAACATAAGATGCTCCTGATTTTTTGCATAATAAAACGTCCCCGGCATTTTTCCGTCTCTG
>VOFC01003474.1_pt1 | contig 13732 bp, 22 predicted proteins | sample 5384161 | NCBI WGS metagenome assembly VOFC01 (sample SAMN12384722, study PRJNA508395) | human gut metagenome | isolation source: healthy gut B | host: Homo sapiens | reverse complement strand
TGCCTTAACGGCGGCTGTTTATATGAGCAATGATGGGACCGGAAGGGATCAAACAGGCTGCGGTGCAGTCCATGTCCAAAGGCCCATTATTTTGCACAAAAATGGCGGAAATCCCAGGCGCCACAGTGCGTTTTAGCGGCGAATTGGTTCCATGAATTTGTGACAAGTTTGCCAGTGCCTGCCGACAAGGTGTTGAATGCATTGGCAGCAGAAAATATTTTAGGTGGGTTACCGGTGCAAGAAGGCATTCCGGATGTGGTGCGTCACAGAGGTTGTCAACTTAAGGAACAAATCGACCGGCTGTTGCGGCTATCATTGGGGAGGTGTGCGCAGCATGCAACTGATTTTTGAAAAAGAGCAAAAGCAGGACGAGGCTGTGCCATATTGCCAGCCTGCGATGTACCAGAAGTACAGCTTCCAGAGGAATTACAGCGGGAGCAGGCGCCTATCTGCCAGAATTGTCGGAAACCGAAATCAGCCGTCATTATACGGCGCTGGCCAAACGGGCGCACGGTGTAAATGATGGGTTTTATCCGTTGGGCTCCTGCACGATGAAGTATAATCCGCGTATTGATGAAGAAAATGGCGGCGCTGCCGGGCTTTACCGGTATTCATCCGTTGCAGCCGGCAGAAACGGTAACAGGCTGCCAGCAGGTATTGGACACAGCAGCCCAATATTTATGCGAAGCAACCGGTATGGACGCTGTAACCTTCCAGCCAGCGGCGGGCGCGCATGGCGAATTTACAGGCCTGCTGCTGATTAAATCTTATCATGAGGCGCGGGGCGATTTGAAACGCAAAAAAAATTATCATTCCTGATGCCGCCCATGGCACCAATCCAGCCAGCGCTGTGATGGCCGGTTTTACCGTTGTAACCATTCCTTCCGGTGCGGATGGTTGTGTGGATTTAGAAGCGCTGCGGGCCAATGTAGGCGAAGATACAGCCGGCTTGATGCTGACCAATCCCAACACGGTAGGGATTTTTGACAGCAATATTTTAGAGATTACCGATATTGTCCATCAGGCAGGCGGTCTGAATTATTATGACGGCGCTAATTTTAATGCCATCATGGGTGTGGTTCGTCCCGGCGATATGGGCTTTGATGTGGTACATCTCAATCTGCATAAGACCTTTGCCACTCCTCATGGCGGCGGCGGTCCTGGCAGCGGTCCGGTAGCCTGCAAAGAGATTTTAAAAACCCTACTTGCCCGGTTGCGCCAGTCTGTCGGAAGAAGCGCCTCATTTACAGATGAAAGCTTTCCATGGTAATTTTTTAGTGGTGGTACGGGCGTTGACCTATATGCTGACCTTAGGTGCAGAAGGAATTCGCAGTGCTTGTGAAGGTGCCGCCGTACTCAATGCCAATTATATGATGGCTGGCTTGCAGGATTTGTATCCGGTAGCTTATGGCGAACACTGTATGCATGAATTTGTGTTGAGCCTGGAAAACCTGAAGAAAGAAACAGGCGTTTCGGCCTTGGATGTGGCCAAATCATTGATTGATAATGGCATTCATCCGCCAACCATGTATTTCCCGTTGATTGTACATGAGGCGTTAATGTTCGAGCCGACCGAAACGGAATCACGGGAAACCCTTTGACGAAGCAGTGGCAGTTATGCGGCAGCTCTACCAGATGGCCCATGAAGATGCAGCGCAGATGCATGAGGCGCCGCATCACGCCCAAATCAAACGGCCCGATGAAGTATTAGCAGCTCGTCAGCCGGTACTGCGGTATCAGTGGGAAACGGAATAAAACAAAACAAGCAGACAGAAGGTGGAGCAGTATGATTGAGCAGACCTATTATTATACAGAGAAGGGCACAGAGCCCCGCAAAATCTAGCCTTAGAGCGTTATTTGCTGGAAACTGTGCCAGAGCATACCTGTATCTTATATTTATGGCAAAATCAGCATACCGTGGTGATCGGCAGAAATCAAAATTGCTGGCAGGAATGCAAGCTGCAGCAATTAGCCGATGACGGCGGCGTGATGGTGCGGCGGTTATCGGGTGGCGGCGCCGTTTATCACGATTTAGGCAATCTGAACTTCACCTTTTAATTGGCAAAGAAGATTATGACGTGGCGAAGCAACTGGACGTGATTTTGCAGGCTTTGCAGCAGCTCGGCATTCAGGCCGAAAAGAGCGGGCGCAATGACTTGACCGCCAACGGGCGGAAATTTTCCGGCAATGCATTTTATGAATCGGGCAATCGTTGCTACCATCATGGCACTTTAATGGTGCAGGTGGATAGAGAGATGCTGGGAAAATATTTGCAGGTTTCCGCCAGCAAATTGGCCAGCAAAGGCGTCAGTTCGGTGCAGTCCCGTGTAGTGAATTTGGCTGAATTGAAAGAAGGCTTGACCATTGCGCAATTGCAGCAGGCTTTTGGTGGATGCCATGCAGCTTGTGTATGGCAAACAGGCCCAGCCTTTATCCAGAGCAATGGCTTGACCAAAAAGCAGATTGCCGCTTATCAGGCTGAATTTATTTCTGACGCATGGCGTTTTGGCCAGCGGCTGCCCTTTACCTGGGAAACAGAGCATCGTTTCGGCTGGGGCAATTTTCACTTGCAGTGCGCGGCCAACTATGGCAAAATTGAGCAGGCTATTATCTATTCCGATGCCATGGATGCCAATTTGATTGGACAACTGGCGGAACAACTGCAAGGCTGCGACTTTAGCAGCAAAGCCATGGCGGAGCGCTTGCAGCAGCTAGGGGAACGGACAGAAGTGCAGGATGTCTGCCAATATTTGCTGGAGTTAAATATTTAAAACGGTAAGACATACAAATACAATAGAAAAGCCGCAGAAACTGGCGTTCCGCTGATTTCGGCGGCTTTTTCTGAAAAATAGGAGGCGTATCAAAGATGCAATATGATTTAGTTGTGATAGGCGGTGGTCCTGGCGGCTATGTGGCTGCCATTCGAGCCAGTCAGTTGGGTATGAAAACAGCGTTGGTGGAAAAGCGGGAACTGGGCGGTACTTGCCTGAATCAGGGGCTGCATTCCTACCAAAACCTTAATGCATGCAGCCAATCAATATCGGGGAATCGGCCGATTGGACTGATTTGGGGCTGCAGTTGGAGGAACGGCGGTATGACTTTGCAGGACTGCATCAGCGTAAAAATGCTGTGATTGGTCAATTACGGGATGGCATTGCCCAATTGCTGAAGGCCAATAAAGTAGATGTCTACCAGGCGGCGGGGCAGATTGTGGACGGCAATACTGTGAAAGCTGGAGAAGAAACCTTGACTGCAGGTCATATTCTCATTGCAGCCGGCTCGGTGCCGGCAGTACCGCCAATTTCCGGCGCTGATTTGCCGGGCGTTGTCACCAGCGACGGTCTTTTGGAACAGCAGGGCGTTGATTGTCAGCGCTTGTTGATTATCGGCGGCGGTGTGATTGGCGTTGAAATGGCTTCTATTTACAATGCCTTGGGCAAACAGGTGACCATTGTGGAAGCGGCAGAACGCATTTTGCCGCCGATGGATAGAGAAATTTCTCAGAACCTGTCCATGATTTTGAAGAAGCGGGGCGTAGAAATTTATACAGGTGCTATGGTATCTGCCATTCAGAAAACAGACAATGGGTTGCAATGCTGCTTCACCTACAAAAAAGAAGAAAACGGCGGAAGCCGATGTTGTGCTAATCAGGTGTAGGGCGGCGCCCTTGCACCGCAGGTTTATTTGCCGAAGGCTTTGCTGTAGCGCAAACAGAGCGGGGCTTTGTGGAAGTAGACGGGCAGTTCCGCACATCGGTGCCAACCATCTCCGCCATTGGCGATGTGATCGGACGAATCCAGTTGGCCCATGCCGCAGAAGCACAGGGGATTGCTGCTGTAGAATATATGCAGGGCTTGGAACAGGCCAGCGTTAATTATGAGTTGGTTCCGTCCTGTGTTTACACCACGCCGGAGATTGCTTCCGTAGGCATGACTGCCGATGAGGCGAAAAAAAAAGCGGGCAGAGATGTGGTAACTGGCAAATACATTATGAATGGCAATGCCAAAACCATCATTGAGCAGCAGGAGCGGGGCTTTATCAAAGTGGTGTTTGATAAGGAAACTGGCGTGCTGTTAGGTGCGCAGTTGATGTGCGCCCGCGCTACCGATTTCATCAGCGAGTTGGTGACAGCAGTATCCTTAGGGCTTACCCGCGAACAATTAGCGCGCACCATGCGTCCCCATCCGACCTTCTGCGAAGGCATTACAGAGGCGGTGGAAGGCGCTGGCGGACATTCCATTCATACAATGCCTTCCAGACGGTAGCAGGACGTTCTTGATTATGCTTCTTTTGTCTTGCCGATTCCGCATAAAAGCTGATTTGAAAAATATCGAAACCGTAATGCTGTTGTGTTCTTCTTTACGAGGGGCACAGCAGCATTTTTATATGGCGAGAGTGGATAGAAACTGCGTGTATTTTTGTAACTGCTGTGCTACAATAAAAACGGTGCAAAACGGAAGAAAGGAATGGAAGTGCTATGATTCGAATCAGTCAGATAAAAATTGCAGCAAAGAAGGCGCAAACACAGGCCTTGGAACAGGAAATCCGCCGTCTGTTACACGTAAAGCCACAAACGAAGCTGCAGTATCAAATTATAAAAAAATCAATTGATGCCCGCAAAAAAGGAATCTATTTTTTGTATCTATACAGTTGATGTAGCCGGTCTTGCCAATGAGGCCAAGGTGGTACAAAAATGCCGCAGGAATACCATCACCATAGCGCCGTCAGAAGCTGTTTCAGAGCCGGTAGCGGGGCAGGGCATTTTGCGGCAGCGTCCGGTAGTGATTGGGGCCGGACCGGCCGGGCTGTTTGCCGCTTTCTTGTTGGCTGAGCGGGGCTACCGGCCCCTATTGCTGGAGCGGGGACAGGATGTGGATACCCGCACTGCTGATGTAGAGCGTTTTTGGCAAACTGGCATATTGAATGTGCATTCCAATGTGCAGTTTGGAGAGGGCGGCGCTGGAACATTTTCTGATGGCAAATTGAACAGCGTCATCAAAGATCCCCGTTGCCGTCAAGTGTTAGAAACCTTTTGTGCGGTTTGGCGCGCCGAAAGAAATTATGTATCAGGCCAAGCCCCACATCGGCACCGACCGGCTGAAGCAGGTGGTGAAAAACATGCGGCAGGCTATTTTGGCAGCAGGCGGCGAGGTCCGTTTTTACAGTCAGGTAACAGCGTTGCAGATGGAGAATGGTTTGTTGACAGGCATCGAGATAAATGGTAACCAGCAGATTGCTGCCGATGTGGCAGTATTGGCCATTGGTCACAGTGCCAGGGATACCTTCGCCAGCTTACATGGACAGCATGTTGCCATGGAACCGAAGGCCTTTGCCATCGGTGTGCGGGTGGAGCATTTGCAGAAGCTGATTAACTTGGCCCAGTATGGGATGGAGCAGCCGTATGCCCATCTAGGAGCTGCCGATTATAAATTGACCTATCAGGCCAGCAATGGCCGGGCCGTATACAGCTTTTTTGCATGTGCCCCGGCGGTCAGGTGGTGGCTGCCGCTTCAGAAGATGGATTGCTGGCTGTGAACGGCATGAGCCTGTTGGCCCGAGATGGAGCGAATGCCAACAGCGCTTTGGTAGTCAATGTTACGCCGGAGGATTTCCCCAGTGATGATGTATTGGCTGGGGTAGAATTTCAACGGCATTGGGAGCGTTTGGCTTATCAGTTGAGTGGCAGTTATCAGGCGCCAGTGCAGTGGGTAGGTGATTTTCTGGCCGATAAAAAAGTACGGCCTTTGGCAGTGTGCAGCCCACCTATCGGCCCGGCACTGTTTTTGCAGAATTGAAGCATTGTCTGCCTGGTTTTGTGGTGGAAGCTTTGCGAGAGGCCATTCCGGTTTTCGGCCAAAAATTGCGGGCTATGATGCCGCCGATGCCGTCTTGAGCGGCGTAGAAACCAGAACATCGTCGCCGGTGCGAATTGTGCGCAACGATCAATATCAATCGCCGTCTGCGGCAGGGTTGTATCCTTGCGGAGAAGGGGCAGGCTATGCCGGCGGGATTATGTCAGCAGCGGTAGATGGCTTGCGGATTGCCGGAAAAATTATAGAAACCTATCAGCCGTTTTCCAAATAGTTTTGGAATTATTTTGAAACTAGGAAGGAAAGTTCCGCGAAAGCCCGAATCTTAACAGAGAAACGAAGAACGGGAGATGATAGGGTGGAGCAGCGGAAGCAATTAGGCAAGGACAGTGAACAGTTGGCCCGCAAATTTTTGGGCGGCAGGGATACCGGTTGGTGCAGAGCAACTTTCACAGCAAATGGGGGAGAAATTGATTTGATTATGCGCAAAGGACAGCAATTGCTCTTTGTGGAAGTGCGCAGTAAAAGTAATTTCCGTTATGGTCAGCCAGCGGAAACTGTCAACGATATGAAGCAAGAAAAAATCCGCAAAACGGCCCAGTTTTTATCTTTATCAGCATCAAGAATTCGGGCAATGCAATTGCCGCTTTGATGTCGTCGCGATAGCGTGGCAAAATGGATTGGCCAAGATAGAATGGCTGGCAGATGCGTTTCAGTAAAACAACAGAAGCATGGTGATAGAAAGTATTTCCTGGAAAATTAAGGATGACTAGGACGTACCTTGCCGTTTCTGTCGATTTTGCTGCCATTGATGCAGAATTGATGGACGAAAACTGGCAAATCTGGTATGATAAAAGAAGATGAAAGAAAACGAGAAAAAAGGTTGTTTTGGCAAGGAGGGGGGCTTCTATGGGGGAATTATTTTCGGCGGCTGCCGGCGTATTTGCTTGCCATGGTGGCGATGAATCTTATTATTTTGCACGATAGTTGGCCGGAATGGCTGATGGTGACGGGAATTTTGGCATTGGCTGCATTTTTGGCCCAGGCGGCTTGCACAGTATTGACAAAACGGCTAGGAAACACCATGAACGTTGTTTGGAAAGAATTGATATTATGGGGAACAGTAGCGCTGTTATTAGCGATTGTAGCTTGGTTGGGTACCGAGAGCGGTTTGTTGTCGTCTGCGTGGCTGAAGGCGCCAAAAAATGCTTTGCTGCTGGGCGCCATGATGGTATGTTTCAGTCTTTTTGAAACGGGATGGCGGATAGTTTTGAAACAGTTTCAATAATGGCAGATTATAAAAAGGGAGAGCTGACAATTGTATGATATTCTAGGCAATGCTTTTCAGGTTTTTCTTTTTTGGTATTTGATGAAATGGTATTTTGCAATGTTTAAGGAGTAATAGGCTGCTGTTCCGGTAACTGGGTTGTTGTTACGGAACAGCAGCCTTTTTCTTATGAGCGTTGAAAAAATACCTGACCGCCTTGCAAAATCAGCGTTTCAGCCATAGCTGCTAATTGTTGCGGCGCCTCCTGCATGCCGGTTGCCAGCCATTTCTGGATTAAGCCAATACAACCAGAAGCGATATAGGCATAAAAAAATACTCCATTTGGGCTGCGCTGAGCTGGGTCTGCTGATTGTTCCAGTAAGAAAGACAGTGCTGCTTCACCACATCCTTAAATTTTTCTACAAATTGATAATCACCATGCCGGCCCAAAACGCTGCGCAGAGGTCTGCGTTTTCTGCCAAAAAAAAAAGATGTCGGTTAAAAGTTGAGCGCTGGGGTGCGGCTTTGCACCAACTCCACGAACTGCTGGAAAATTTCCGTTTCAATTTGCTCCACCATATCGTAAATGTCCTGATAATGGATATAAAAAGGTACTGCGGTTCAAGTCGGCCAGTGCGGTGAGCTGGCTGACCGTGATTTCGTTGATGTTCTTTTCCAGCATCAGCGTCGTTAAGGCGAGGCGCAGTTGTTTTTTGTTTTCCGAATGCGACGGTCTGTTTTTTTCCTGTTTCTGTTTTTCCGTAGACGCCATGAATTGTTTCCTCCAAAATCAACAGAATGAGAATGTTTTGTTTATTAACAGTCAAAAGTTCAGAGTATTGACGGTTGCAAAAATGTCTTTCTTTTTAGCATACTAGAAATAATGAAAAAATCAACAGCCTGTTGATAAATGGATGGGATGGTGAATAAGGAATGCTGCTGCGCAAATTTTATCAAAGGATTTTGCAGCACAAAGGGGCGGTCATGTTGTTTTTTGTGTTGGCGGCAATCTTTGTGCAATGCTGACGCCGGCTGTGGCTGTCAATTACGACATGATGGATTATTTACCGGAAGCCTCTCCTTCCACAGAGGCGCTGCGTGTGTATTAGGGGACGAATATGCGCTTAGCATCCCGAACTGTCGGGTGATGGTGCGGCAGATTTCCATTCCGCAGGCGTTGGAGCTGAAGAACCGACTGCAACAAATTGACGGCGTCAGCAAGGTAAGCTGGTTAGACGACTCCATATCGCTGACGGAGCCTTTAGAAATGCAGAAAAAAGCCGTTGTGGATGAATGGTACCAGCAGGAAACGGCGTTGTTCTCCTTAACCTTAGAAAAAGAAAAGCAGCAGACGGCAATTCATGCCATTGAGGATTTGATAGGGGAGGCGGGCGTTATTACCGGTACCGCCGCTAACAGCGTTATCAGTCAGGAATCGGCGGGGCAGGAGATTGCCTCCATTATGAAGATTGTCATTCCCTTTTGCGCGGTATTGTTGGCCCTAGTGTCTGTTTCTTGGCTGGAGCCGGTATTGTTTTTGGTCACCATTGGCTTTGCCATTGTGCTGAATATGGGCACCAATCTGCTGTTTGGCGAAATCTCTTATGTGACCAAAATTGCCGGCAGCGTATTGCAACTGGCGGTATCGTTGGATTATTCGCTGTTTTTGCTGCACCGCTTTGAGGAATGCCGCAAGGAAATTGCCGACCCGCAGCAGGCCATGTTGGAAGCCCTTTGTTTGGCTACGCCGTCCATATTGGCCAGCGGCTTGACGACAGTTATGGGCTTTGCTGCGCTTATGGTGATGGAATTCGGCATCGGTGCCGATTTGGGACGGGTGTTGGCCAAGGGCATTGCCTTTAGCCTTTTTGCGGTGCTGGTGTTGCTGCCAGTGTTAACGCTGCGTTTTATTGGCTGGGTGGATCGTTTTGCACACCGTCCGTTAATCCCGCCGCTGTTCTTTTTGGGAAAAACAGCGCTGAAATTGCGCTATGGCGCGATGGTACTCTTTTTGTTGGTGTTGATCCCCGCTTTTCTGGCGCAGAGCAACAACGCTTTTTATTATGGTTCCTCCAAGCTGTATGGTCCCGATACGGTGTCGGGACAAAAGCAGGCTGCAGTGGAAGCGGTATTTGGTCAGTCCAATACCTTTGTGCTTTTAGTGCCGAAAGGCGATTTGGGCAAAGAGCAGGCGCTCAATGAAGATTTACAGCGCTTGCCTCAGATTACCAGCATCGTTTCCTACGTGAAAACTGTAGGCGCAGAAATTCCGATGGAATATTTGGAGGAAGCGGTCCTGTCTCAGTTAATCTCAGAGCATTACAGTTGCATCGTACTCATTGCCGATGTACCGGCAGAAGGCGATGAAGCCTTTGCGTTTGTACAGCAGTTGGAGCGGTTAGCCTCCCAATATTACGGCGATGGGTATCAGTTGGCTGGCGATACGGTCAGCACCTTTGATTTAAAGGATACCATAGAATCGGACCAGATGCGGGTGAATTTGTTGGTGATTGCCGCCATTTTTTTGATTTTAGTGCTGACCTTGAAATCGTTGGCCTTGCCTCTATTGCTGCTGCTCGTCATTGAAACCTCCGTATGGCTCAACTTGTCGGTGCCCTATTTTGCCGACCAGCATTTGTTTTTATCGCCTATCTGATTATTAGCTCCATTCAATTGGGGGCTACGGTGGATTATGCGATTTTAATGGGCTCCCGTTATCAGGAGGAACGGCGGCAGAAAGAGCGGGCGCAAGCGTTGGTGGATACGGTGGGAATTACCAGTGTGTCGATTATGACGCCGGCGGCCATTTTAGCAGTGGCCGGTTTTATGATTGGCTTTTCCTGCACCAATGCCTCCATTGCCCAGTTGGGGATATTGCTGGGCCGCGGCGCGCTGATTTCCTGTTTGCTGGTGCTATTGGTGCTGCCAGCTTGCTTATACAGTTTTGACAGATTGATGGTGAAGAAGAAAAAAGAGTACAAGAAGGGAGTGGAGCGCAGTATGAAGCATAAAAAAAGAAAAGGGCTGGCGCTTTTGTTGACAGCCTGTTTGTTGCTGACCATTGTGCCGGCGCAGGCCCAGCCGGAAAAATACGCCCAAAGAGGAAGTTGTGTATGCCAATCTGCACAGTGATGGCAGCGTAGACGGCATTTATGTTGTCAACAGCTTCTTGCTCAACGAAGCCGGACAAATTATCGATTACGGCGATTATACCGCACTGCGCAATCTGACCTCCTCGGAGGACGTGCAATTCACCAACCAGCAGGTGACGATTGCTGCGCAGGAGGGCCGGTTGTATTATGAAGGCATATTAAACGACGATACCTTGCCCTGGCTGTTTACCATAGAATATTGGTTGGATGGCAGACCGATGGCTGCGGAAGAACTGGCAGGGCAGAACGGTCATTTACAGCTTGATATTCAGATTGAGCAAAATCCCGCTTGTCCGGCTCTCTTTTTTGAAAATTATGCGCTGCAAGTGACGTTACAGTTGGATACCGACCTTTGCCGCAACATTCAAGCGGAGGGAGCCACCTTAGCCAATGTAGGCCGCAAAAAGCAAATCACCTATACCATTTTACCCGGCAAACCGCAGCGGCTTTCCGTTTCTGCCGACGTGACCAATTTTACCATGGAGCAGATTTCTTTGAATGGCGTTACCTTATCTATGGCCATTGAGCTGGATGAAACTCAGTATCCTGCTTTGAGAAATGGCCTGCAGCAAATTGAAGAAACTGCAGTGCAGTTTGATGAAGGCGCTTTGCAGCTTTTTGCCGGTATGGAAACTTTGCGTTTGGGCACTGGAGAACTGCGTGACAGCTTAAATCAACTGCAGCAGGGAACGATCCAAGCCAGCGAGGGCGCCGCCGATTTACAGCAAGGCGCGTCTGCTCTGCGGGATGGAACACAAACGCTGCATGACGGCGTTACAGAAGCTGTAACGGCGGTTGCGCAACTACAGGCAGGCGCAGGAGAATTGCACAATGGCGCTTACGATTTATCGGCAGGGGTTGCAAAAAGCCTGCGAGGGTGCCGGTGATTTGGATGATGGGTTGGAAGAAGCGTTAGCAGGCGCCGAACAACTGCGGGACGGTGCAAACACCCTGGAGGATAAAATTGCAAAGGTAGAAAGCGAAGCGCAGCAATTAGAGCAATTGCTGGAGCGGATGCAGCAAAATCAGGAATTGCAGGAAAAATTGCAGCAGTTGTTGGGAAAGCTGGAGGGACAGATTCCCACCGGCTCTCAGTTGGAATTTGTACAGGCGATAGAGCAGTTGGAAGCTTATGGCGCACAGCTACAGCAGGCGGTAGATGATTTGCACCGGCTGTGTCAGGGCGTTCAGGAGCTTTACGACGGTCTGGTGATTTTGCGGCAGGGCAGTGCTGAGCTGTTAGACGGATTGCAGCAGTTAAAGGCAGGTGCAGCCCAGTTGGAGCAGGGTGCTATCGTTTTACAGGACGGCACAGCGGCGTTATATGAAGGCATTGTAGCGCTGGAGGATGGCAGTTACGGTTTGATGAGCGGCGCCGTAGATTTGAGTGATGGGGCGGTCACCTTAGCAGACGGCATGGTGCAGTTGAATGATGGAGCTGTAGCTTTTTATGCGGCGGTGCTATCCAATTGGAGGATGGCATTTTAAGGCTGGAAGATGGCTTAATCGAATTGCAGGGCGGCACCATGCAGTTCCGCGACCGCACAGCGAACCTGGACAGCAACATGCTGGCCCAACTGCGGGCAGGCATTGACCAGCTTTTTGGCAACAACCAGGAGGTACAGTCCTTTGTATCGTCGCAAAATACCAAGGTACAGTCTGTACAGTTTGTCATCCGAACACCCTGCCATTGAGCTGGAAGAAATCGCGCAGGAAGAAGCCTCAGAACCGCAAAAAGCTGACCTTCTGGCAAAAGCTGCTGCGCTTGTTCGGGATTACATGGTAAAATCGATCAGAGAGCTGTTGCATGAAAAATTATGATCATGGCAGCTCTTTTTGTTTTCTTGATTATAAAAAAGCCAGTGAATCGGAACCTCGTTTCAGATTATAAAAGCAGGTAATTTGACGAAAGAGGGAGAAATAAAGAAACTTGTAGGACATTCTCGCTGGGTAGATGGTTAACGGAGGATTGTATATGGAAGGCTATAGCTGGAATCATATTTTTTGTGTTTTTCTTCCTATATTGTTTTTAGGCTGGGTTTTTGAATCGGTGTATGTTTCCGTCATGGAGCGGCGCCTGTCTAACCGAGGCTTTTTTTGCGGGGCCGGTCATCCCCATTTACGGTTTTGGCGCCATGATGATCGTCTTTGCCACAACGCCTTTTCGCGGCAATTACGCAGCGGAATTTATATCTGGGATGCTGGCGGCCACCGTCTTTGAACTGGTGGTGGGGCTGGCGATGGAAGCCATCTTTAAAATCAAAAATATTGGGATTACAGTCATAAGCCTTTTCAATATAAGGGCTATATTTGTTTGGAAAGTTCGTTGTGCTGGGGTGTGCTGTCTGTTCTGGCGGCTGAAATCCTGCAGGTGCGGTTAGAACGGCTGGTATTTTTTATTGCCGGAATCGGCCAGCGTCAGTTTGGCCCTGACTGTGGCTGCGCTCTTTGCCGCCGATACCGTTATCTCCGTGCGCGACGCTTGGGGCGTGCGCAACATTGTAATTGCCTTGGAAAAGATGAAAGGCGATTTAGAGCAACTGCAGCAGGAAGTGGAGGAACGCAGCGAGGAATTTATTCAACTGCTGGAAGCGCGCATGAAGGCAAAAAGGCCGAGGTGGAGCAGCAGAAAGCCGAACAGCGGGAGGAGCTGTCAAAGGAAATTGCGCAGCTACGCGCCGTCATCGAAAAAGAAAAGCAGGAGCGGAGATGGCTCGCGCCCAATTTTTCTGCCCGTATTGAGCGGGATGTGACCGCGCTTCAGGCAAAGCCGGAGCAAGAGCAAAACGGGCTGTATGATAGACTCAAGCAGCTAAAAAGCCGAACAGAGCCAGCGCAAAGCTAAGCCAGGCGGCGAAAAAATTTGGTTGTTAAAGACGCTGACCTCCAGCGAGGAACAGCTTGAAGCCTTGCTGCATAAACGGGGCAATATTTTGCACCACAATCCCAATGCCAAATCGCGGCAGTTGGGGAATCTGCAAAAAGCATGTAGAACGGCAGGCGCAGCGAAAAAGGCCCTGCTGCAGCAAGGACAGCAGAAACAACAGGAGGAGTAGAAACAGCGTTAGCTTCGCGTTTTTCGCAAACGCGCGCCTAAGCGGTGAACGAAGGGAAGTGATGGACAGGCTCCGCATGGTGAGAGCCTTGTCTTGCTGATGAAAAAGAACATAGAGCCAGGATTACAGTACCTGATGAAGTTAGGGATTCGTCCGGCTAAAAATCAGGACGGCGTTTATAAGCAAATAGAGGAACAGTTGGGGCAGCAGCAGACAAAGGGTATTCAGGGATTCTATTGGGGGCGGCCCAAGATACCGCTGCGCTGTATGCCAGAAAAATCAACAGCCTGCTGCAGCAGTCATTTTTCCGGCGCTTACGACGGAGAGTTTTATCGTCGGGCCTTTGCTTGGATTGCACAGCATCGGCAATGCTTTGGCCAGGAAATTTTAGAAGTCGGTTGCGATTGCGGTATCGTGTCCTGTTTTTTTTGGCCGGTCTGTTTCCCA
>VOFC01005522.1_pt1 | contig 13741 bp, 19 predicted proteins | sample 5384161 | NCBI WGS metagenome assembly VOFC01 (sample SAMN12384722, study PRJNA508395) | human gut metagenome | isolation source: healthy gut B | host: Homo sapiens | reverse complement strand
GTAATATTCATATATTGTCATATCTCTTTCGCTGTGCTCAAATATCACATCTGAAATTTATATGGCAAAATCAATTTCCGACTAATGCGGCAAAGCTGTAATTCGGTGCTCTGATACATTGTTGAAGTAAAGCGAATAAATTTTTGCAAAACGGCTTAATAGCGCGCTGGGAATCTTTGCGCCGCGTGCGCAAAAAACTAATATCGCGGACACCGAGATATAAAGCCGCCGAAAATTTTGACGGCATTCCGGGTATTTGACAATAAATTCAATCTGTATAAGCTTGCATTTTCGGCTGTATTATGTTAATATGTCCTATATTAAGCAGTCATAAATAGTTGTAATTCAACACTTTTAGTTGTTTGTGGTGCTTTTTCTACGGGCGGCGCACAATTTTTCGCCCCGATACTTTGACGACAGGGAGTTGGCATACTTGGCGAAGTATATCATCAAGCGTGTTGCAATGGGTCTGCTGTGCATATTCATTGTTGCAACACTGACTTTTTCTTCTGATGAATCTGGTACCGGGCGGTCCGTTCACGGCTGAGAAGTCTATGAGTGAGGCGGCGCAGAGAGCGCTTGAAGCAAAATTCCGGACTGGACAAGCCCCTAGAGGCAGCGTTGTTTGACATATATGCTCCACGATCTTCTCAGGGAGATATGGGCGAGCCTTAAACAGCGCGGACGTTTCGGTCAACGAAATAATTTCCTCGAAATTTCCGATTTCGGCGCGCGTCTTGCGGGCGTCGCCGTGCTCGTATCGTTGCTCGTCGGTATCCCGCTGGGCTGTCTCGGCCTATAACAGAGGAAAATTCGCCGATAATATTATTATCGTGCTTGCGACAATAGCCATACCGAGCTTTATAAGCAGCGTTATTCTGCTATATACGTTCGGAAGCAAGCTGAACATATTGCCGACGATAGGACTAAACTCGTTGGCATCATATATAATGCCGGTAACGGCGCTGTCAATTATCCGACTGCATCCATATAACGCGCCTCATGCGATCGAGCCTGCTCGATGTTATGGGTCAGGACTATATCCGCACCGCGAGGGCAAAAGGGTCTGTCGAACTTCAAGGTTCTCTTCAAGCACGCCCTGCGAAACGCCATCCTTCCCGTTGTTACTTATGTCGGCCCCATGCTGGCGGGTCTTATGACCGGATCGTTCGTCGTGGAGAAGATATTCACCATTCCCGGTCTCGGCCGCGATTTCGTCTCGGCGATAAACCAAAAGACTATACGCTGATAATGGGAACTACAATAGTTCTGCCACTCTTATAATTGCGGCGAATGTTATAGTTGATATCCTCTATAAGATCATAGACCCCGTATTAAACTCAAGTAAGGGAGCGGCAGGAGAGAAACGATGAAGAAAAAATTTCCGAGAGTCTGCACCTGAATGCAGATGATTTTATCCCGGCAACAAACGATGAAAAAGAGAGCCTCGTCGTCATGCGCGACAGCGTCAACTTCTGGGCGGACGGTATGCGCCGCCTGCGCAAGAACAAGATAGCGATGATAAGCCTCGTTTTCATCCTTATAATAATGTTTTTCGCTTATGTTATGCCTGCTTTTTGGCCGTATAGCTACGAGCAGCAGATTAAGTACAGCGAGAATCTCAAACCTTTTGAATACAGCCAGACAGAGCAGGCGCGCATAGACGCGGGCGAAAAGGTTTTCCCGCATATCTGCGGCACCGATAAGCTCGGCAGAGACTTTGCCGTCCGCCTTATGATGGGCACGCGCATAAGCCTTACCGTCGGTCTTATCTGCGCGGCGCTCGTCCTGATAGTCGGCTCGATTTTCGGCGCCGTCGCCGGATTTGCCGGCGGCTGGGTCGATATAATAATGATGAGAATCACCGATATTCTCTATACAATACCTGATGTTCTTTTGATAATAGTGCTCTCGCTCGCCTTGAAACCGAGGCTTGAGGATCTCGCCGAACAGCCCGGATTTGGCTGGATGAACACGGTCGGACCGAACCTTATCGCGATATTCCTCGTGTTCGTTCTGCTCTATTGGGTCGGCATGGCGCGTATCACGCGCTCGCAGATTCTTGTGCTCAAGGAGTCCGAATATGTTACGGCGGCGCGCGCTCTCGGCGCAAGCAGCTCGCGCATAATCAGAAAGCACCTGCTCACAAACTGCATCGGCACCCTATCGTTACCACAACTCTTCAGATCCCCTCGGCTATATTTCACCGAGAGCTATCTGAGCTTCCTCGGACTCGGCGTGGCGGCCCCCATGCCGTCGCTCGGCTCCCTCGCAACCGATGCGGTCAAGGGCATGAACACTTATCCGCATCTGCTGTTTTTGCCGGCAATACTTATCAGCGTCATCATTCTCGCATTCAACCTCTTCGGCGACGGACTGCGCGATGCGTTTGATCCGAAGCTGAAAAAAACTGACAAGGAGGGCGAGAATTTTGAGCGAAAAAACTTCTGGAAATAAAAGACGAAAAACTCTCGTTCTTCACCCCCGCGGGCGAGGTCAAGGCGCTTAACGGCGTGTCCTTCTCCATGAACGAGGGCGAGGTGCTCGGCATAGTCGGCGAGTCCGGCTCGGGCAAATCCGTTACGGCTTATTCAATAATGGGTCTTACCGCCTATCCCGGCAAGCTCATCGGCGGTACGATATATTTCAACGGTCATCAGATCGAAAAAGATGAGCGAAAAAGAAAATGCGCAAAATCAGGGCAACGAGGTCTCGATAATCTTCCAGGATCCCATGACGAGCCTCAACCCTGTCTATATCGGCAATCAGATAACCGAGGTTATCCGCCTGCATACGGGCAAGAGCAAAAAAAGAGGCATATGACCGCGCGAAGGAGCTGCCGAGCTTTGTCGGCATCAACGAGCCCACAAAGCGCCTCAAGCAGTATCCCCCCATGAGCTCTCCGGCGGTATGCGTCAGCGAGTAATGATATCGCAATAGCCACTCGCGTGCGAGCCCAAACTGCTCATAGCCGACGAGCCCACAACGGCTCTCGACGTTACCATTCAGGCTCAGATACTCGAGCTTATGCAGGAACTCAGACAGAAGCTCGGCATGAGCATCATAATGATAACCCATGACCTCGGCGTTGTCGCCAGCATGTGCGAAAAGAATCGCCGTCATGTATGCCGGTCACATTGTTGAGTACGGCACGGCGGATGAGATATTCTATGAGCCCAAGCATGAATACACCAAAGGACTCATCAATTCTATTCCCAAGCTCAGCGCTCCAGGAGATAGAGCGCCTTGTGCCTATCGAGGGTCAGCCGGTCGACCTGCTGAATCCTCCCGCAGGCTGCCCGTTCGCGCCGCGCTGCAAGATCAAACTGCATGAAAGATATGCCTGCGCGAGATGCCGCCCCAAGACGGAGCTTAGCGATACGCACTACAGCCACTGCTGGCTGCTTCAGAAAGAAGAATTTGAAAAGAGGGGAGACAAGCTGTGGTGAGAATGAAAAGCTCGTTGAAGTGCAGCACCTGCAGCAGTATTTCCCGGCAGGCGGCAGAGGAAAGCACAAAAAATTCGTCCAGGCAGTCGATGATGTCTCATTCTTTATCAATAAAGGGAGAGACGCTCGGTCTCGTCGGCGAGTCCGGCTGCGGCAAAACTACCGTCGGTCGTACTCTGCTCAGACTCTCTATGAGCCCACGGACGGCAAGATAATCTACGACGGAAATGTTATTTTCGATAAGGAAAACAAAGTGGCGGTCAATATGCTGCCCTTCAGACGCAAGATGCAGATGGTTTTCCAGGGCCCTATGCGAGCCTTGACCCGCGCATGACGATAGGCGATATCGTAGGTGAGCCCATCGATATCCACCATCTCGCCGCCAACAAGGCGGAGAGAAGAGAAAGATAATCTCCCTTCTTGAGCGCGTCGGACTCAACAGCGAGCACGCAGACCGCTATCCGCATGAGTTCTCCGGCGGCCAGCGCCAGCGAGTCGGTATCGCGAGAGCGCTTGCGGTCGATCCCGAGTTCATCGTCTGCGATGAGCCGGTCTCCGCGCTCGATGTCTCCATTCAGGCGCAGGTCGTCAATATGTTCGAGGATCTTCAGAAGAGCTCGGACTGACCTATCTGTTTATCGCCCATGACCTGAGCGTCGTTCGCCATATCTCGAACCGCATCGGCGTCATGTATCTCAGCAAAACTCGTGGAGCTTGCGGACAGCTTCGAGCTGATTGCGCACAGCGTCCATCCCTTTATACCAGAAGCCTTATCTCGGCTATCCCGAGGCGGATCCCAAGACGGCGCGCGCCGCAAAGCATTCCGCTCGAGGGCGATGTCCCGAGCCGCTGAATCCTCCGAGCGGCTGCCGCTTCCGCACCCGCTGCCCCATGCGGACGAGCAGTGCCAACGAGTGCCCGCAGCTCAAAGAAGTCAGCCCCGGTCATTTCGCCGCGTGCCATCATCTTGACAAGGTCGCGGACTGAAAATAACGGTGTTTGTTGCGCCGAAGAGCGCAATGGATATAAAGCGGCAAAGCCGCAAAAATTTGAATAGAGGAGATGTATCAATGAAGATCAAGAGAATCGTATCTCTGTTCCTTGTTCTGGTGCTCGCACTTTCTGCTGTCGCAGTTCTGGGCTCCTGCAAGAAGTCAGAGAAGGGAATCACTGTTCAGATCGGTCCCAACCCTGAAAACTCTCGATCCGGCACTCAACAGTGCAGTCGATGGCGGCAACATGCTCATCACTCTGTTTGAGACACTGCTTATCATCGACCAGGACAACAAGGTTCAGCCCGGACAGGCTGAGTCCTACACCGTCAGCCCTGACGGTCTTACTTGGAGCCTTCACCATGCGTGACGGTCTGAAGTGGTCCGACGGCACCGAGCTCAACGCCAAGGACTTTGAGTACACCATGAAGAAATTGCCAATCCCGATGTCGGCGCACCCCTACGGCGAGACTGTTGTCGGCATGATCGAAGGCTATCAGGATGCTATCGGCAATCCCGATAAGAACGGCAAAGAAGACCACAAAGCCCGACATTGACAAGCTCAATGTCAAAGGCCAGCGAGGACGGCAAGACTCTCACCATCAAAGCTTGCATATCCTGCTCTTACTTCGACAAGATCGTTGCTTTCGGCACCATGAGCCCCGTTCAGAAGGCTACCGTTGAAAGAACGGCGACAAATGGGCAACCAAGCCCGAGACCTATGTCTGCAACGGCTACATGGATCTCCGAGTGGACTCCCGGCGAGCGCATCGTCTGCAAGAAGAACCCCAACTATAAGGGCGGCTGGGACAACAGCAAGATCGTTACCGAGCAGCTTACTTTCCTCCTCCTTGAGGATTCCAGCGCTTCCTATGCCGCTTACACCAGCGGCCAGGCTCTCATGATAAAGGATGTTCCCACCGAGGAAATCCCGAGCCTCAAGAAGTCAACCGACGGCGGCGACTTCTATGTCGATCCGACCCTCGGCACTTATTACCTCAGCATGAATCTTAATAAGGCTCCCTTCAACAATGTCAATGTCCGTAAGGCTCTCAGCCTTGCTATTGACCGTGGTATGTTGCCAACACCATCATGCAGGGTACCTACAGCCCGGCTTACAACTATGTCGGACCCAGCATCGTTGACAGCGGCGACGGCATGTTCCTTGACAACGCTATCGCAGCAAACGGCGGCAGCACCTATGTCAGCAAGGACTATCAGGCTAACCTCGCCGAGGCTAAGAAGGCTCTCGCAGAGGCAGGCTATCCCGACGGTAAGGGCTTCCCGACCATCACTTATTCGACCAACGATTCCGGCTACCACAAGGCTGTTGCTGAGTATCTTCAGCAGGTCTACAAGAAGGAGCTTGGCATCACCATGAAGATCGATGTTGTTGACTGGTCGTCCTTCACTCCTCAGCGCCGCGCCGGTAACTATGAGATGGCTCGTAACGGTTGGATCATGGACTACAACGACGCTTCCAATATGATCGAGCTGTTCTATTCGTCCAACGGCAACAACGACGGCAAATACAACAGCAAGGCTTTCGACGCCGCTATTGATAAGTCCAAGGTTGCCGATTCCAAGGCTCACTGATGCTCTCCACGAGGCTGAGAAGATCATGTCCGAGGATTATGCTTGCATCCCCGTTGCATACTACAACGACTTCTGGCTGCAGAAATCGACCCTCAAGGGTACATGGCACAGCCCTATGGCTACTGGTACTTCCAGTATGCTTATGTTGAGGGTTAAGTCATAATCCAAAGCTCAAAGCATAATGAACGCTGCCCGTGTCACGCAAGTGGCGCGGGCAGTTTTCGCTTTGCCTGTTTTTGGGTATCAGTTTTTCTGTATTTGGGTGACTATGTGAATGCGATGCAGTAGGGCGGATATCGTTCGACGGCAAAAATACATGCAGCTTGTAGGGTGCGGCGACCTCGACGCACCGATGTCGCATAGGTTGCACATAACCTTCACGAATATTTAATTTTAATACCGTAGGGACAGCCCCTTGCGGCTGTCCGCTGTCGGCGCAGCCGATACAAAATCACATCGGCTTTGCAATTTGATTTTGCGCCACAAAAACATACCAACATTCCTCCAAATTTCACCGCTCTGTTGCCAAATTCCGCCGATTGTGTTATCATTGAACCGACAAAAAAACGGAGATGATAAAATGACCGTTACCGAAAGATTTCTGAAATATGTGACATTCGAAACCACTTCCGACGAGTCGAGCGATACCGTGCCCTCGACTGCGACCCAGCTCGTCCTTGCCGATTATCTCGTCGAGGAGCTTCGCGGCGCGGGAGTCACCGACGCCATGCGCGACGAAATGGGCTATGTCTATGGGCATATCCCTGCGTCCGATGGCTGCGAAAAATTGCCCGAAGATAGGGCTCGTCTCGCATATGGATACTTCGCCCGATGTCAGCGGCGCGAATGTCAAGCCGCAGATAATCAAATTTGACGGCACGAACGCCCCGATGGTCGGCGATGAATATATCGGGCGCGAGCTTATAGTTACCGACCACACGACTCTGCTCGGCGCGGACGATAAGGCGGGAGTCGCCGAGATAGTCGCCCTGTGCGCCGAAATCAACTCAAACAAAAACATCCGCCACGGTGCGCTGAGCATCTGCTTCACTCCCGATGAGGAGATAGGTAGCGGTGCGGATCACTTCGATTTTGCGCGCTTCAACGCCGATTTTGCTATACTGTTGACGGCGGCGAGGTCGGCGGTATCGAGTGCGAAAACTTCAACGCCGCAGCCGCTGATATCACGGTTCACGGAGTCAACACCCATCCCGGAACCGCCAAGAACAAGATGAAAAATGCCGCACTGTATCTCGCGGAGTTCGTCAATATGCTCCCCGCGTGGGAGACCCCGGCGCATACCGAGGGACGCGAGGGCTTCTATCATGTGGCGCATATCGCCGGCAACGAGACCGAGGCGAGCGCGCATATGATAATCCGCGACCACGACAAGAATAACTTCGAGCGCCGCAAAGAAGTTCGTCGCCGATACTGTCGGCTTCCTGAACGAAAAAGTATGGCGAGGGCACTTTCGAGCTGAATATAAAAGACAGCTATTATAATATGTTAGAGATAATCGAGAAGCATATGGATATCGTCGAGCGTGCCGAAAAAGCCATGCGCGATGCGGGCGTTGAGCCGGAGATAGTGCCGATACGCGGCGGAACGGACGGCGCACGTCTCGTTTGAGGGTCTGCCGTGCCCGAACCTCTCGACCGGCGGCATGAATTTCCACAGTACCTATGAGGCGATACCTGTCGATGCATTGCCGAAGCTGGTCGAGGTGCTGATAAATATCGTGTCCGTGACCGACTGAATAAAAATAAAAACGCCGGAGACAGGGAATTTCCGCCTCCGGCGCTTTTATCAATATGGCTCAATGTTGAATTTGAGATTCTTTGTAGGGGTCGGCGACTCGACGACCATATGCCGCCGTCGGCGGCACTGTTTGAAAGCAGAAAAAGCAAAGGTCAAAACTACGCTTGACCTTGCTTTTTGTTTTATCAGTATTGTTTGCCCTCGCCGATGCGGCTGAACGCAAGTATGATGCAGTCAATGCCGAACAGCACAAGGTATGCGCCGACGATGTAAGCGACCGCCGCAACCGAGATGTTCGGGCTGAATATCATCACAATGCCGAGCACAAGTCCGATAATGTTGACTATCATCGTGAACCAGTAGACGAAATTGCCCGCGATGAACCGAATCGTGTTCAGGTGCGAGAGCCTCGAGAGACAGTGCGCGATGAACCATATCGGGAACAGGGTGAGAGCACCCATTTGCCCGCGTTGGGATAGACGAGCAGCATGACGCCCGCCATGACGCTGAGTATGCCCGAAATGAGTGACACAGTCGGCCGAAGCCGAGATGCTTGTCAACGCGAACATAGAGCACAACATCCGCAATGCCGGTTATTATGGCGATTATGCCGTAGATAATAACGAGGGTCGTCACCGCATTGTCGGGATAGATAAAAGTGAATATTCCGAGCGCCGCGAGCGCAATGCCGATTATGAGCTCCATCCATCCGAAGCCGGAACGCCTTTTCATTCCTTTTTTCGCCTCCTTTATCGAGAATGGACATGAATTCTTCGCCGGTTATGGTCTCTTTTTTTCATAGAGATATTTTGCCAGCTCGTCGAGCTTTCCGCGGTTGTCCGCGAGGATTTTCGAAGCCTTCTCATGCTGGCGCTTTACGAGTTCAACAACCTTGCGGTCTATTTCATTCTGCGTATCGGCGGAGCAGGCGAGCGAAGCGTCGCCGCCGAGATACTGGTTCGAAACCGTCTCGAGAGCCACCATGTCAAAAATCTTCGCTCATGCCGTAGCGGGTTATCATCGCGCGGGCAAGCTTTGTCGCCTGCTCGATGTCGTTCGATGCGCCTGTCGTTATCTCGCCGAAAACGAGCTTTCAGCGGCGCGTCCGCCCGTAAATGTCGCAATCTTGTTTTCAAGCTCTTGCTTTGTCAGCAGATATTTGTCGCCCTGATCGACCTGCATCGTGTAGCCGAGCGCGCCGGAGGTTCGGGGATGATCGTTATCTTCTGCACGGGCGCCGAGTGCGACTGCATCGCCGCAACGAGCGCGTGACCTATCTCGTGATAGGCGACAACTTTCTTTTCGCTGTCCGAGAGCACCGCGTTCTTTTTTCTGATATCCCGCGATGACCGTCTCAATACTCTCTTCGAGGTCGGATTCGTTGACGACGGTTCGGTTGTTCCTGACCGCGCGCAGCGCCGCCTCATTTATAATATTGGCAAGCTCCGCGCCCGATGCGCCGGATGCCATTCTCGCTATCGTGTGGAAGTTGACATCGTCTGCCGTCTTTATCTTCTTTGCGTGGACTTTCAGTATCGCCTCGCGTCCCGCAAGGTCGGGCAGCTCAACGGGCACGCGCCTGTCGAAACGGCCGGGGCGGGTGAGCGCGGGATCGAGCGTCTCGGGGCGGTTCGTCGCCGCGAGAATGATAACGCCGATATTTTCCTGGAAACCGTCCATTTCTGTGAGCAGCTGGTTGAGCGTCTGCTCGCGCTCGTCGTTGGAGCTGAACTGACCGTCGCGCTTCTTGCCGATGGCGTCGATCTCATCGATGAACACTATGCAGGGGAGCTTTCTCTTTTGCCTGGCTGAAAAGATCCCTGACCTTTGAAGCGCCCATGCCGACGAACATCTCGACGAATTCCGAACCGGACATCGAGAAAAACGGCACATTCCTTCGCCCGCAACAGCCTTCGCGAGCATTGTTTTACCTGTTCCGGGAGGCCGACGAGCAGAACGCCCTTGGGCATCGACGCGCCGACATCGGAATATTTCTTTGGATTGTGAAGATAGTCGACTATCTCCGAAAGGCTCTCTTTCGCCTCGTCCTCACCTGCAACGTCGCTGAAATGTATGCCCTGGGTCGACGGGACATAGACCTTCGCGTCGCTCTTGCCGAAGCCGAACGCCATGGGTTTTTGCCGCCCGCCTGTTCCATCAGCTTCTTGCCCATATACTGGCCGAGTCCGATGAAGATTATCAGCGGGAGCACAAAAAGTCAGCAGGAAACTCACCAACGGCGAGGTCGTCGTCTCGATATCCTTGAGAACTTCGCGCCGGAGTCGTAGAGCCGCTGAGTCAGCGTCGGGTCGTTCATCGCGCCGGTCTTGTAGATTTTCTTCGCGTCGTCCTTGTCGGTGAAGATTATCTGATCGTCCTCGACCTCGACATTGCCGATTTTTTTTCTGCTCAATCATGCTCATGAATGTGCCGTAGTCAACTTCCGTCACCCGCGCCTTGACGAGCAGGGGAGACACAATCACATTGAACAGCACAATGACGAGCAGCGCAATGCCGTAGTAGAATATCAGAGGCTTCTTTGGGGGATTTCACTTCTTTCATTTTCCGCACCTTCCTTTTTTAGGATTGATGTTAATTGAAAATATATATTAATTATACTCTTGCGTCAATATAAGTTCAATACAATTAAAGAATAACAGCAAAAAAAGCAATGCTCGCGAATTTGCTTAATATAGTTTCAAAAAAGCGGTCATTTGTAAATTGGAATTTGCGGAACACTTGAATTATAGCAAAGCAAAAGCGGGCGACTCGACTAACACTTATAATCAGACTTACAATAGCCGCGCCGCAGTGTTTGATAGCTTTCTTTGAGAGGGCTGAACGGCTTGCGAAGCAAGACGAACGAGTCCGTATTGTTTGAGCGAAGCGAGTTTGCGGGCGAATGTGCCGAGCTGCCCACTGAGAGCCGCAAACTATGTACTGCGGCGCGGCGTTGCGGGGGCTCGGGGTGAAACCTCGAGTCTGCCTTTTCTTTGCAGGCGTTTCTTTTTCTCAGACAGAAAAGGAAAATGCCGAAACGCGGGTAGTGTGAAAAGTTTGATTATAGTGGGACGCGAAGGTGGTAAGCCAATTATAAACAAATCAAAATTGTTGTATCGGCTGCGCCGATAGCGGACAGCCGCGAGGGCTGTCCCTACGAGCGGTCGGTAAAACAAGCCTTTTCAAAGATTTTGTGCCGCTCGCGCGGCGTCGGTGCGTCGAGTCGCCGCACCCTACAAAATACAAGACAATAAGTCACTACAAATTTTGCGGTCAAATAATATCCGCCCCTACTGCATGTATTTGTTGCTTTGAGCGAAGCAAAACACCCTCTCAGTCTCGGCTTACGCCGAGCCGAGCTCCCCGCAGGGGAGCTTAAATAGTTTTTGTGGCAAATCCGATTTGTCTCTCCGTATCCCCACATCGCGGCAAAACAAAACAGCCGCAGCAAAACAAATCGCTGCGGCTTGACTTTATATATTTTTTTTACTCGCTGATTTTTCTGACTGTCTCCATGACATAGTCGCCGAACTCGCTGCAGGTGCAGCCGTCCTCGCGGCCTGTGATTTTGAGCTTCTTGTCCTTGTACATGCAGATATCGAGCGCTCTCTCGAGCAGATCGGCTTTTTCCACCCGCTCGTTGACGAGGTTCGCCGCCATGATATCAATATAGTAGTCATCAACGGTGATCTCAGGATAGTCGGCGGCCACCTCATGGCAGAGGGCGGTGAATTGCCGTCGGTCTTTTTGAGGATGTTCGCCTTCGTGACGACGGTCACGCGCGTCTTGCCGTTGCGCCGGGCATAGTCGAACGCCGCGCGGGCGATGCGGCGCGTGCCGGGATCGGTCGTGACCTTGAAGTCCACGGCCATGCCGGGCAGCTCCACGCCGCGGCTGCCGAGAGCATACTCGCCCTCCGTGTTCTCGCGGAAGAACGTCCAGTCGATGCCCTCTCGGGAATGGTCACGGGGCGGACGTTCGCGTAGAGGTCGAGCGCGCGGCGCAGCTTCACGTTCGCGCTCTCGAGCCCGCCGCCCATGGGCGTCGTGGTCGGGCCCTTGAGCAGCACGTCGCAGGTCAGGATCTCGGCGAGCACATCGTCCGGCACGGCCTGATCGCAGGCCAGCGGTTTTCGAGCGTGAGGCCGCGGATGCGCCGCAGCGCGATGCTGCCGCGCGCGATCTCGCCGGCGAGCAGCGCCTCGAGCGCACGCACCGCCTGCTCCATGATAATGGGGCCGATGCCGTCGCCGTCCACGAGGCCGATGGTCACGGTCGCCTTGTTCGTATAGTCCACCTGCTCGGCGGTCATGCCCGCAACGCGGGCCTGCTGCTCTTCAAGTAAGGTGCGAAACGCCGCACAGGCGCGGTCGATATCGTTCATAGCGCATGCTCCTTTGTATAGTTGAGCAGTCCGCCGGCGAGCAGGATGGCCTGCTGCCGCTCGGTGAGGCTGCACACGACGGGGTAGGACTTGCCTGCCGTATCCGTGAGCGTCAGTTCCCCTGCTGCCATGCCGGCGCGGATATTGCCGATGCGCAGGTGCGCGCCCTGGTGCAGCGCGTCGTAATCTTCTGGATCCGCAAACGTCAGCGGCAGGATACCGGCGTTGATGAGGTTGGCCGCGTGGATGCGCGCGAAGCTTTTGGCCACGACGCAGCGGATGCCGAGATACATCGGCACGAGCGCCGCGTGCTCGCGCGACGAGCCCTGCCCGTAGTTGCTGCCGCCGACGATGATGCCATCCCCGGCGGCCTTGGCGCGCGCCGGGAAGCTCGGGTCGCAGACCGTGAAGCAGAACTCCGACAGTTTCGGGATGTTCGAGCGGTAGGGCAGGATCTTCGAGCCCGCGGGCATGATGTGGTCGGTCGTGATGTTGTCGCCCACCTTGAGCACAAGCTCCGCCGCGAGCGCGTCGGCAAACGGCTTGCTCTTCGGGAAGGGCCGGATATTCGGTCCGCGCAGGACCTCCACCGCGTCGGCTTCCTCCGCAGGGACGGGCGGCAGCACGGCGCGGTCGTCGATGCGGAAGCTGTCCGGCAGCGTGACGGCCGGCATTTCGCCGAGGGTCTGCGGGTCGGTGATGAAACCGGTGAGCGCGGCGGCGGCGGCCGTCTCCGGAGAGACGAGGTAGACCTGCGCGTCCTTCGTGCCGCTGCGGCCGAGGAAGTTGCGGTTGAACGTGCGCAGGCTCACGCCGCCGGAATTCGGCGAGAAGCCCATGCCGATGCACGGGCCGCAGGCACACTCGAGCAGGCGCGCGCCGCTGGCGAGGATGTCCGTGAGCGCGCCGCAGTCAGAGAGCATGGTCAGCACCTGCTTCGATCCCGGCGAGATGGACAGGCTCACGCCCGGGGCGACGGTCTTGCCGCGCAGCAGCGCCGCGACCTTGAGCATATCGAACAGGGACGAATTCGTGCACGAGCCGATGCAGACCTGATCGACCTTCGTGCCGGCGAGCGATGCAACAGGGCACGACATTGTCCGGGCTGTGCGGGCAGGCGATCATGGGCTGGAGCTTGTCGAGGTCGATGTCGATGACGCGGTCATAGTGCGCATCCGGATCGCTCTGCAGCGAGAGGAAGTCCGCCGCGCGCCCCTCGGCCGCGAGAAATGCGCGCGTCACGGCGTCTGACGGGAAGATCGACGTCGTTGCGCCGAGCTCTGTGCCCATGTTCGTGATCGTGGCGCGCTCGGGCACGGACAGCGCCGCGATGCCGGGGCCGCCCCACTCGATGATCGCACCGACGCCACCCTTGACCGACAGGATGCGCAGCAGCTCGAGGCTGATGTCCTTTGCCGTGACATAGGGCGCAGCGTACCGGTGAGGTTGACTTTGAACATTTTCGGCATGGTGATGTAGTACGCGCCGCCGCCCATGGCGACCGCGACGTCCATGCCACCCGCGCCGAAGGCCAGCATGCCGATGCCGCCGCCGGTGGGCGTG
>VOFC01003935.1_pt1 | contig 13747 bp, 23 predicted proteins | sample 5384161 | NCBI WGS metagenome assembly VOFC01 (sample SAMN12384722, study PRJNA508395) | human gut metagenome | isolation source: healthy gut B | host: Homo sapiens | reverse complement strand
TATGATGTTCCTGTGGCAAAGGCAAACAGCAATGGCTACTATAGAGAAATGCTGGATGTCATGAAAGGACTTTGCAGGCGTTAAAAAGATAACCAGGCGATCCGGTTTGCTGTGATCACGGGATGCCTGAAGATCGCAAAGGAAAGTATCTTTACGGGGACCAATAATTTCGTTTCGACACGATCACCGACTCACGCCTGAATGAATATTTCGGATTTGTGCAGGATGAGGTGGACAGATCCTTGAAGATGCTGGGGCAGAAGAACATTCGGAAAGTGTGAAAAAATGGTACGATGGATATCATTTTGGAAATTTTGACGTTTATTGTCCATGGGATGTTATGAACTATATTCTGGGAGCTGCAGCATAATCCGAAAGCAAAACCGGCGAGCTACTGGAAGAACACCAGTGACAATGCGATCATACGGTCATTTATTGATTATGCAGGCAGCAATATCACGAAAAAGCTGGAAACATTGCTTTCCGGTGGAGCGATCATTCAGCATATTGATGAAAATTTGACATATGATTATCTGCATTCTTCGGAAGAGAATTTCTGGAGTATTCTGTACCTGACCGGATATCTGACGAGAGCGCGCGATCAGAACTACAATGGGGAACTTCCGGAAGGAACAGTTGCGCTTGTAATCCCGAATGAGGAGATCAGGGAAATCTTTGAGACAACTGTGAAAAAATGGTTTGCTGATTCTGCAAAAATCTGGGACAGAAAAAGCAGATTATTTGAGGCAGTCTGGTCTGGAAATGCGGAGATTATTACCGAGGAGATGGCAAAACTTCTTAGAAAAACGATCAGTTACCATGATTACAAAGAAGACTTTTACCATACATTCCTCGCAGGAATCTTTACAGGAGCCGGTTATACGGTGGACTCCAATAAGGAGCACGGAGAAGGCAGAAGTGATGTCGTAATCTACGACGATACTAATGGGCGTGTCGCGATCTTCGAGGCAAAATATTCGAAAACATCGGACCGGATGGAAATGGATTGTGACCGCGCGATCGACCAGATCAATGATCGGATGTATGCAGATGAATATGCGGATGAGTACGAAACACAGTTCTCTGTTACGGAATTGCTTTTTATAAGAAACGGTGCAGGGTGAAGAAAAAATGAAAACAATACAGCCACAGACAGACCGGTTCAAAGGTATGCCTGTGGCTGTATTTGTATTATTTAATAATAATTTATAAAAAACCCCACAAAAAGGAAGGAAATTCCCGCCGGGGCAAGTTGCTATAAAAGTCGAAGGATGTTATAATATAATAGATTTTTTTATGACATACGGGTGGAAGAGAGAAAAAACGATCCACGGTATTTCTGACGGTACATGATACAGACCTTGGAGAGGGTCTATAAACACTACTACTTTATAATACGAGGAAGTAAATCATGGCAAACAGAATAAAGAAGAAAAGAGGATACGAAAAAGCAGCTATCAGGATAATGTTGCTTTGATCATGGCGGCGTTCACGCTGATCGTACTCTGCGTGCTCCCGCTTGTGTTCCACGATTTCTATTTTGATATCCTGGAGACAAAATATCAGTTTTATAGTGCAGCTGCAATCGCAGCACTCGTGATCATGGGCGGATATGGCCTGGCGAGCGGGAAGATGATCGAGTGGTTCTCAAAGTTTAATTTCCAGACATGGAGAAAGAGCATGAGCGTCGGGGACTGGGCGATGGTTGTTTTCTGGTTCACAAACGTGATCTCCTGGATCCTGTGCAAGGACTGGAGATGGGAGGCATTCTGGGGAACATCCGGACGTTATAACGGCGTATTCCTCATGACGATCTACATGATGACATATTTCCTTGTCACCCGTTTTTACCGGTTAAAACAGTGGTATCTGGACGCATTCCTTGCGGTTGGCGTGTTTGTATGTGTGTTTGGAATTACTGACTACTTCCAGATGGATATCCTTGGATTTAAGGTAAATATGATGGATACACAGAAATCCATCTATACTTCCACATTCGGAAATATCAATACTTATACGATCTATGTGGCAGCGCTGTTAGCAATCTCAATGATCCTGTTTACACAGGAGAAAAACCAGAAGAGAATGTTCTGGTACTACGGAAATATGATCCTGACAAGCTTTGCGCTGATCATGGGCAGCAGTGATAACGCATATCTGTCCCTCGCAGCGATTTTCGGTCTGGCACCGTTATGGCTGTTTCAGACAAAGACAGGACTTCGCAGATATGTGATCTCCTGGCGACATTCTTTTTACGGTGATCCTCTGCATCAACGGGATCAATAAGGCGTATGCGGCATCCGTTCTTGGGATCGACAGTGCGTTTAATCTGATCGCGGGGACGAAGTTTCTTCCGGTACTTGTAGTGCTTCTCTGGGTGATCGCTGTGGTACTTATCTTTATGAACAGAAAACCACAGGCCTTGATGAACAGGACAACGGATGACTCTATGAACAAGATCGCAGTCTATATCTGGATCGGTGTGATCGCGGTTGTCTGCCTTGCGGTTCTTTTCGTCCTTTATGATGCGAACCTTTGGAGGTCATGCAGATAAGTATGGCGCGCTCAGCTCCTACGTTGTATTCAATGATGAGTGGGGAACCCAGCGTGGATATGTGTGGAAGCGCGCGATGGAGATCTATACAAAGAAGCTGAATCTTCTCCAGAAGATCTTCGGATATGGACCGGATACGTTTGCACTGATCATGCAGTATTATTATCCGGGCGAAATGCAGAACGGACGTATGGTGATCTTCGACAGTGCACATAATGAGTATTTACATTATCTGGTAACGACCGGTTTCGTCGGAATGGCGTCTTACCTTGTATTTATGGTTTCTTCGATCGTTGCGATGGCGAAGAAGATCAAGGAGCAGCCGATCGTGGCAGCAGTCATGATGGCAGTTCTCGCGTATGCGATCCAGGCGGTTGTCAATATCAACCTGCCGATCGCAATGCCGATCATCTTACAGCTTCTTGCGATGGGAGTCGGAAGAAAGAAAACGGCCGACAAAGCGGAAGAAAAAGCTGAATAACAGGAAAATCAAAGCAGAGACAAACACAGGGAGGAACGAACAATGCAGGCAGTCATCATGGCCGGCGGAAAGGGAACGAGACTGGCGGCGCTCACAAAGGATGAGATCCCGAAGCCGATGGTCCCGGTTGCCGGAAAACCGCTGCTTTTATGGCAGGTCGAAAGGCTAAAAGAGAATGGGATCACGGATCTGATCATGGTGATCGGACATCTCGGAAATAAAATTAAGGAATATTTTGGCGATGGAGAGCAGTTTGGCGTTTCCATCCGGTATTTTGAGGAGACGGAACCGCTCGGGACTGCGGGATCCTTTTATTATCTGAAAGACATGATCCACGGGGACCGGTTTGTGATGATGTCCGGGGATCTGTTCTTCGATATTGATTTTCAGCGCATGATCCGGTTCCACGAGGAAAAAGGCGCAGTTGCCACATTATTTGTTCATCCGAACGGACATCCGTTTGACTCGGATCTTCTTGTTCTGGATGCGAATGATAAGGTAACAGCGTTCGACTCGAAACACAACGTCCGCGATTACTGGTATAAGAACTGCGTCAACGCAGGAATTTTTGTGTTTGAAAAGAAGATCTGCGATTATGTGCCGGAGCCGGTGAAAAGGAATCTGGAGAACGATGTGATCAAAGGAATGCTGGACGCGGGAGAGCCGATCTACGGCTATTGCTCCCCGGAGTATGTGAAGGATGTTGGTACGGTTGACCGTGTGGAGCAGACACTGGCAGACATCACGCGAGGCGTGATCGCGGATAAATGCCTGAAAAATAAGCAGCGTTGTATCTTTATGGATCGTGACGGTACGATCAACCAGTATAAAGGGACTAGTATAAAAGAGGATGACTTCGTTCTGGAAGACTGTGCGGTCGATGCGATCCGGAAGATCAACCAGTCCGGAAGACTCGGGATCGTGATCACGAACCAGCCGGTTGTTGCGAGAGGTCTCTGTGGGATCGAAGATGTGAAAATATCCATAAGAAGATGGAAACACTGCTCGGAAAAGAGGGCGTGTTCTTAGACGATGTTTTCTTCTGTCCGCACCATCCGGACAAAGGATACCCGGAGGAGAATCCGGCTTATAAGATCCCGTGCGAGTGCAGAAAGCCGAAGACCGGGATGATCGAGAAGGCGGCGGAGCGGTTCAACATTGACCTCAAGGAATCCTGGATGATCGGGGATACGACGATGGACATCCAGACAGGCGTGAATGCGGGAATGCGGACAGCGCTTGTGCTGACCGGGGAAGCCGGGAAGGATAAGAAATACGACGTGAAGCCGGATCTGGTGTGTGAAAATCTGCTGGATGCGGTGGAGAAGATCTTGAAAAGCGAAGATCGTTAAGATAAAATATGAAAACTCAGCAGAAGAGAACAGTTAAATGTTAGGAATTGCTGAGTGAAAACGTCAGAAATAAATGATATATAGCTGCGTAAAATTAAATGGACAAGAGATATCAGCATCGCAGCGAGGGTACTGGCTTGTTTGCCATAAATTTTGATGGACAGAGGCGATGCGAGCAGCCAGAGAGTAAACGATTGATAGAGTAAATCACAGGAGAACAGAAAACCATGATCATTACACAGACCCCTTTCCGCATGTCTTTTTTCGGCGGCGGAACGGATTTCCCAGACTTTTATAAGGAAACACGGCGGAGCCGTCATTTCCACGACATTTGATAAATATTGCTATGTAAATGTGCGTCATCTTCCGCGCTTTTTTTGACTATTCGACCGAGCTTTCCTACTCAAAGATCGAGCGCGTGACAGATGTCAACGACATCAACCACCCGGCGATCCGCGAGGCGATGAAGTATCTGGATATGCAGGAAATCCGCCTGACTTACGAGGCAGACCTTCCGGCGAGATCCGGACTCGGAACGAGCAGTTCCTTCGCAGTCGGCATGTTAAACGCATTCTATGCATTAAAAGGAAAATATGCGGATAAGAGAAAACTCGCAGATGATGCGATCTACTTAGAACGTGTCCTCTGCAACGAGAGCGGTGGCGTTCAGGACCAGATCGCGGCGGCATTCGGTGGATTAAACAGGATCAACTTCAATGCAGACGGATACGAGGTAAATCCGGTGATCATCTCCCCGGAGCGGAAGGCACAGTTAAACAATAACCTGATGCTCTTCTTTACCGGATTTTCCAGATTTTCTTCCGATATCCAGCAGACAACGGAGAAAGCGCTTGTCGATAAACAGGCACAGCTCCTTGAGATGCTGTCTCTGGTGGATGACGCGGAGAAAGTTCTCACATCCAAGACGGACCTCAACGAATTCGGCCGACTTCTCGACTATACCTGGAAGCTGAAACGCGGAATTTCCAACCGGATCTCCACGGATTCCATCGACGGACTCTACGCGAAAGGAATCGAAGCCGGTGCGCTCGGCGGAAAGCTTCTTGGAGCCGGCGGCGGCGGATTCCTCTTATTCTACGTTGAGCCGGATAAACAGGAACAGGTCCACAAGGCGATGGAAGAACTCTTATATGTGCCGTTTGAGTTTGAAAATAGTGGTACGAGAGTGATCCATTATACACCGGAGACGTATGAAAAACGGTAGGACACATATAATGATGTTGGGGGTCAAAAGTTTTGCCCTTGGTAGCATATATAAGTGATGGAAAGCATGATTTCAAATCAGGAGGAATCTATGAAACTGGTATTGATGTTGGAAAGTGCAGAATGCTGCCGTGGAGATCAATGGAATTACGGTCATCGCGGGAGAAAACGATACGGGTAAAAAGTACCGTTGGAAAAGCACTCTTTCCGTGTTTAACAGCTTCTACAATATTGATAGAAAATCATGTCCGAACAGTATTGATAATCAGCTTTTTGCAGTGTCCAAGGATTCAGGTCAGGATGGTTCTTTTTCTCACTGATTATAGCGAATTAACAAAGAAATTATCTCTCTTGTGAAACAAAAAGAAATCAGAAGAGGAACTCCGGAAAAAATTTCGGATATCATTTCAGAATATAACAAGAAAAAAATCAAATACTTTTTCGCAGGATGCAATCGATGGCTGCGCGGAACGGATTGCAAGGAGCTTGTTGATACCAGACGAAGAGATATTAAAAACTGTTTTACAAAAAGAATATGGATGCAGAATTTCGTGGACAGATCGGAAATGTCTTCTATGAAGCAGAAAAGCTTTAATCCGGCTTGTGATTCAGAATGAAAATGTGGAAGTAAAGTTCCTGAACAATAAAATCGCAGATTTGAGAAATCCGATCAGACTGGGAAACAGAAACAAATCTACATGGATGATCCGTTTGTGCTGGATGAACTTACAGGATCTGAATCACGAAACTGGACGCGAATGCAGAATTATCTGGACCACAGGGCGCATCTGGAAAAAATGTCTGACTTCTGTTTCGGACAAGCATAATGTCGTTGATGAAATTGTGGCGAACAAAAAGCTTGAACAAATCTACCAGACAATATCAACAGTCTGTGAAGGCGATGTTGTGGATGAAAAACATGATTCCGTAGGATATCACATTGGAAACCAACGTCTGGAAGTCAGAAATATGTCAACAGGTCTTAAAACCTTTGCTATTTTAAAAAGACTTCTGACCAATGGCTGTATCGAGATGAATGGAACGATCATTCTTGATGAACCGGAAATCCACCTCCATCCGGAATGGCAGCTGGTATTTGCGGAACTGATCGTTCTTCTGCACAAAGAATTTGGACTTCACATTCTTTTAAACACACACAGCCCATATTTCCTGAATGCGATCGAGGTGTATGCTGCGAAATACCAGGTCACAGACAAATGTAAGTATTATCTGATGCAGAGCACAGGCAAGACATCTGAGATTGAAGATGTATCAGATAATATTGAGAAAATTTACAGGAAACTTGCACGACCACTGCAGGAGTTGGAAAATCAGAGGTATCGCTATGAATGATTCCGGCATTTATGCCCTGTTTGCTGATCATAAATCTACGTTAAAAGAATGTTCGGGAGACAACAGCGATGGCAGTACCATCAAATTTATGACGGAGTCTCAGATAGAAGCTGTAAATTTTGATAAATTTAAGACAAAATACACGAATGATCTGAGACTTTCAGAAGAATGTGCTGCCTCTGCGGATGCGCTCCTTCAGACAGATACAGGACTGGCCTTTGTAGAATTTAAAAATGGAAAAGTTAATAACCGGAATGTAAAAGATAAAATCCGTGACAGCTTGTTATTATTTTGCGATTTTACACAGAAGACCATATCCTATACCAGAGAACATGTAGATTTTATTGTAGTTTATAATGAAGAAAAGAATCCGCTTCCAAATCAGTATAAGAAGCAGACGAACACGGATGCCCCATCCCGACTGAAATCAGCAGATATTTTCTTGGAAAGGAAATCAGGAGCTGATCCTGTTTTGACCTGGAACGATATCAACATTTATTTTCCGGAAGAAAAAGAACAATTCGGAAACTATATAAAAAGAAAAAAAACATTATCAGGTGGCCCAGTATCGTGAAACAAGCATATTCAGTTTTGATGTCGGTATATCAAAAGAAAATCCGGAATATCTCCGGGCGGCGGTGGAGTGTTCTGGGCAGACGGTGCCGCCGGAAGAGGGTGCTGGTCTGCGACGGACCGCTGACAGAGGCATTGGACGGAGTGATCGCGGAGTATGAGGAGGTCAGAAGAAATCATGAATTTGCTTTTATCGGAAAACGATCAGTAGTCCAAGGCAAGATACAGGGAAAAATCCTCAGGAAAGTCAAAAACAGCAACCAGAAGTGATCTTTCGCGTGATCCGCCTCACAGGCGGTCTCAGGGAAAGCGCTGAACAAGGACTCAAGTACTGCTCCTGCGAGTGGATCGCACGGATGGATACGGACGATCTTTCGACGCCGGACCGATGCGAAAACAGCTGAAATTTCTGGAAGAACATCCAGAGGTGGACGCGTTGAGCGGAACGATCGCGGAGTTTCAGGGAGACACGCTCGATGGAAAAACGGCGGAAAACAGCGGTGATCTCCTATAAGACCGTGCCGGAAACACAGAAAGAATCCTACATCAAACAGAGAAATCCGATCAACCATCCGTGCGTGATGTTCCGGAAATCAAAGTGGAATCCGCCGGAGATATCAGCCGTGTCCGTATTTTGAAGACTACGATCTATGGGTGCGGATGTACAAAAATCATGCGGTGTTTGCAAATCTGCCGGATACACTGCTCTACATGCGGATCAACGGAATGCACCAGCGGCGGGGCGGGATCCGGTATGCGAAGTGTGTGATCGATTTTCGCATGAAAATGTACCGGGATCAGGGTCATCACATTCGGAGAGTTCCTGCCGATGACGGTAGTTCGGGTTCTGGTGAGTCTGATGCCGAATTCGCTGCGGCGGTTCTTATATGAGAAAAATTAAGAAAACAACAGTAGAAGAGGCCGAAAAAGCATTAGCAGGGGAATTGCAAATATAGAGGTATGGAAGTGCCAGGAGAAACGGAAACTGTTAAGACTCCGGATAGTAATGAGAAATTGCAATTGCTAAGACACTGGGTATTACGAAAAAACAAACCAATGAATATAGCTGTTGGAGCGGCAGGATTGTGCGCATGAATTGCTTGCAGATTGTGGGAAATCAAACCAGTGAACACAACTGCCGGACGGAAAGAAAGCATATAGCAGATCAGACAACCGTGAGGACATAAAACACTTCGCAAATAAGAAATTACAAACAGGGGGCATGTGAACGGAAAACGGATCACAATGCCCCTGTGTGTATCAAAATACGGAATTTTCAGTTTGGAAAAGTGCAACTGTGAAAAATAGAATGAAAATAACCCATAAATGGATGGAAGACCCATTTACCCAATATTGCGAAAAGCCCCGTTAGGTGGTATACTGTAATAAGGGTTATTTTGCTTAATTGAACAAACTAAATAAATTGAAGCAAAAATTTTTCAGGATTGCGGCACCGCTTTTGCCGGACCATTCAGAAAATGGTCAGCGACAGGAATGTTAAGGGCAGCTGCAAAGACCGGATGAAGTTACGATTAAGGAATCACAAATGAAATGAATGCTAAAAAGATAAATAACAATTTTGAACCATATAAGCGCGTGGTAAAATTTGCCGGATCGGCAATCATCGTGCTTCTGGAACTGGCCGCCTATTATTATGTGTGGATGAACTACTATAACCGAAATATGACAGTGGCTTTCTGGCGGCGCGGAAACTGGCTGATCGCAGGCGAATATCTGATCCTGTCTCTGGTGCTGCACCGGCTGTACGGCGGTCTGAAGGTCGGGATCTATAAATACTGGACGCTTGTATACTCCCATATGCTCTCGATCGTCGGAGTCAATGCCTTTTCGTATGTTCAGGTCGTTCTGTTCGACAAGAAAATGCATAATCCGGCAGCGCTTTTAGGACTCACTGCTCTGGATTTCGTGATGGTCCTGCTCTGGGCACTTGCATTTAAAAAAAATCTATGCGGCGATGTTCCCAAAACAGGAGACTTTTGCTGATCTACGGAAAGAAACCGATGTTCCACCTTGTGAACAGGATCGATACCCGCGACGATAAATATGAGATCGCGGAAAATATCTCGATCGACACCGGTCTTGAAGAGAATCATCAAACAGGCGGAAGATTATGACGGTGTGATCATCGGAGATATCCCGGCGAGAGACGCGAAACCAGCTCATGAAACTCTGCTATGCGAAATATCCGCAGCTATACGGTCCCGAAGATCAGCGATATCCTGCTTCGCACTTCGGTAGAACTCAACATCTTCGATTCCCCGCTGTATCTTTCAAGAAATGACGGGGGATTGGCCTGGGATCAGGCAGTCGTAAAACGGATCGAAGATATCATCGTTGCGGGGGCGATGCTCCTTGTGACGAGCCCGTTCTTCCTCATTATCGCATTCCTGATCTGGAATACCGATAAAGGACCGATTTTCTATACACAGGAACGCCTGACGAAGGACGGAAAGATCTTCCGGATCTATAAGTTCCGGACGATGATCGTTGATGCGGAAAAAGAAAAGCGGACCGGTAAAAAAGCAGGGAGAAAAAGATCCCCGTATTCTTCCGGTCGGGCGATTCTTACGCGCAACGCGTATGGACGAGCTTCCGCAGCTGTTAAACATCCTCAAAGGCGATATGAGCCTGGTAGGACCGAGACCGGAACGGCCGGAGCTTGCGAAAATTATCACAAAAATATCCCGGAGTTCGAGTATCGCCTGAAAGTAAAGAAGGCAGGGACTCACCGGATATGCACAGGTGCATGGACGTTACTGCACGACCAGCTACGACAAATTGAAACTGGATCTGACCTATATCCGAAATTACTCGATCTGGCTTGACTTAAAGCTCATCCTGATGACGCCAAAGGTCCTTCTGATGAAGGAGTCAACAGATGGCTTTGAGGAAGGACTGTGGGAAGATCCGGCTTTGAAAAGAATAGAATGGATAAAAGATGGGGAAAAAATATTAACAGTAGTCGTTCCGACTTACAATGCGGAAAAATATCTCCGGGACAATCTGGAATCCTTTAAAATACCGGAGCTGATGGAAGATATTGAAATCCTCATCGTCAATGACGGCTCTACCGACCATTCCCTTGAGATTGCTGAGGAATATGTCCGGCAGTATCCGGATACCTACCGCGTGATCACAAAAAAGAAACGGCGGACATGGCTCCGGGATCAACTGCGGGATCGCAAATGCGCGGGAACATATTTCAAAGTGGTCGATGCCGATGACTGGGTCGGCGAAAAGGCCTTTTTGTGATCTGGTCGGACCTTAAAGACAAGTAACGCAGATGTCGTCTATTCCGGCTTCCTATGGACTTACGACAATGGCGAGGCCGACAAGACGAAATTCCAGACAAAAGCGGAGATCACGATCCCGTTTGAAGGCGTGGAATACCAGAAAACGTACTCGTTTGATTCGATCGCGGACAAGCTCTATATGAAGATGCATAACATGACGATCAAAACAGAAATTCTCCGCGAAAATCAGATCCACATTGATGAACACTGTTACTACGTCGATACCGAGTACATCCTTACCCGATCCCGTATGTAAAGACAATCTGCTTTGTGGATGGATTTGTCTTACTATCGCCCTTGGACGGGCAAGGGACAGAGCGTTGGACTTGAGAAGATGCAGAAAGAATGGAGAATTACAACAAGGTACTGGAATCGCTGCTGAAATTTTACAGCCAACTTGGAAATCAGGTTCCGTGTACGGAAATCAAAAAACAGTACATTGCAAGACTGATCGCCCGCGTCATTGCCGGCAAATTCAAGATCATGCTCAGCTTTTTCACCATCTGCAAAGAAGAAACAGCAGATCAAACAGTATGATCAGAATCTGAAAACTCAATACCAGGGACATCTACGACAGCAATATCAACAGGCAGTCTCACTGCTGAGAAAAACACAGTATCATACATATTATCTGGTAAATCTGATGGTCAGGAGCATGTGCAGATAGAAAATATGCAAAGAGGTTTTATGGACAAAATCATATCGTTTATCATACCATCCTATAATGTGGAACAATATCTGGAAAAATGTCTCTCGTCCTTTTTGAATCCGCAGGCAATCGAACAGATGGAAGTAATCATTGTGGATGACGGATCGAAGGACCGGACCGCCCGGATCGCCGGAACTATGTAAAACAATATCCGGAGCTGTTTCGCCTGATCTCAAAGGAAAATGGCGGACATGGCTCCGCAATCAATGCGGGAACGGCAGCGGCTGTCGGGCGATATCTGAAGGTGATCGATGCGGATGACTGGGTAGTCACAGAAAACTTAAAGGAGCTTTGTCGACAAGCTGGCAGTATGCACAGCGGACGTCGTTTTAAATCCATATCACCAGGTCGATATGAAGACAGAAGAAAAACGGTCTGGAAAATGTTCCTGGACCAGTATGAAGTGACCTATACATTGGAGGATGTCGTACAAAACTGGAAGAAATTTGACCGTTGTTTGCATTCCACGGAATCTGTTATAACCGGGTACTTTACCAGAGACACCGCTATGAATTGCCGGAAAAAAATCTTCTATGAAGATCATGAATACACAACGATCCCTTTTGCTCGTATGCGGCAAGTATTTATCCGATCGACCTGTATCTGTATCAGTACCTGGTAGGAAACGCGGAACAGAGCGTATCGGTCACAAACCGATTAAAACGAATGAGCCATGTGGAAAAAAGTAACGGAAGATCTGATCCGCCATTATAATGCATCCGGAATTTTCAGATGCAGCAAAGGAATACATCTACAAAAAAGAAGGTGTCATTCTAAGCTACTATGTAGCAGGATGCATCATGAATCCGAATAAAAGAACCGGCCGTAGCGATTGTCTTCGATACAATACAATGATCCGAAATCTGAATCCGAAATCTGGAACCGCGTCAGCAGGAAGTTCCGGATTTATCTCTGATGAACCGATTTGGAATTTCATATCCGATGTATGAGAAGATGCTGCATTCCGGGGTTTATAATAAATTGAGACATAATCATAAACTCGAAAAAAAAATGAAGCAAAAACGGAGGAGAATCTGAAATCACGATGAGTAAATTCATAAAAAGGCTGGCAACCTTTCAGCACTATAAGCCGCTGTTATCGCAGCTGGTCACGAAAGATATTAAACTAAAGTACCGGAGAAGCTTCCTCGGATATGTATGGAGTATCTTAAACCCGTTAATGATCATGGGGATCATGGTACTCGTATTTTCCAACATGTTCCGGTTTGATATCCAGAGCTATCCGGTCTACCTGATCGTCGGACAGACAATCTTTAACTTTGTCTCGGAATCAACAAACCAGGCGATGTGGTCGATTACGGGAAATGCGGCACTATTAAAGAAAACATATGTGCCAAAGTATATCTTTACTTTATCGAAAGTGACCAGTTCATTCGTTAACACACTCTTTGCATTAGGCGCAATGCTTCTCGTATTTATTTTTTTGCAGAGTTACGTTCAGCTGGAATATGCTTTTTTATTCCGGTTATCCTTATTCAGGTATATATCTTTTCACTGGGACTGGGAATGTTTTTAGCAGCAGGAAATGTATTTTTCAGAGATATCCAGTATATTTACAGTGCGTTTTTGACTGCATGGATGTACGTTACTCCGATCTTTTATCCGCTCAGTCAGCTTCCTGAAAATTTACAGACAGCGATCAAAACTTTTAATCCGTTATACACCTATATCACCCAGTTCGGACGACGTCCTTGATGTAGCCTGCCCGGATATGGGAATGGTTTTATACGGCTTTATAGTTGCTTTTGTTATGCTGGGAGTTGGTACACTGGCCTTTTTAAAGAGCCAGGATCGCTTTTATCCTGTATATCTAATTGAATGAGGACAAAATTATGAATAACGAATATGCAGTGCGCGTTGAACATGCTGTCGTGCGCTTTTAATATGGCCTCCGAGCGGATCGACAATCTTAAGGAATACTTTGTAAAACTGGTCCGCAGAGAGCTGATGTTCAAAGAATTTCTCGCATTGAAAGATGTAAACTTTGAGGTAAAAAAAAAGGAGAGGCCTGGGGAATCATCGGTACAAACGGATCCGGAAAATCAACGTTACTGAAGCTGATTTGCGGGATCTTAAAACCGTATAAGGGAGAAGTACCTGATCAACGGTTCCATTGCTCCGCTGATCGAGCTTGGGGCCGGATTTGACGGTGACCTCACCGCAAGG
>VOFC01007144.1_pt1 | contig 13751 bp, 28 predicted proteins | sample 5384161 | NCBI WGS metagenome assembly VOFC01 (sample SAMN12384722, study PRJNA508395) | human gut metagenome | isolation source: healthy gut B | host: Homo sapiens | reverse complement strand
AATTGGTTGCTGCCCTTTTAAGTCAACTCTTGAAGAAAGTCGTAATGTGGACCTTCTTTTGCATGTCATTGATGCGAGTGATCCTAATCACGAAAGAACATGAAAGAGAAGGTCTTAGACATTCTAAAAGACTTAGACATGACTGATATCCCTCGCCCTAGCAATTTACAATAAGATGGATGTAGCTGATAAATCTAGTAGCAGTCTTTCCTAATGTTCGCCTCTCTCTGCACGTGACAAAAGGGAAGTCGTGAGGCACTCAGAAGACTCTTGATTGATGAAATTCAACAGATTTTTGAACCTTTTTAGTATTAAAGGTCCATCAGGATCAAGCTTATAAACTTTATCAATTGAGTCAATTAGCTTTGTTAGATAGCTACACTTTTGAGACAGAAGTGGAAGAAATCACAGGTTATATTTCACCGAAAAATAAATGGAAATTGGAAGAATTTTATGACTGATTATATGGATTTAGCTTTAAAATATGGTGGTTTACAAGTTTAGATAAGGTCTATTTGAAAAATACCTTGTCAGACCTTTCGGACAGTCAAAATTGGCCTTCATTACGCCGCCACCAAGCGTGATTAATGCTTATTTTTGCAGAGATTTACCAAAAACAATCTCCTGAAGCAGCGACGGATTACTACTTGGACCTTTCAAAAAGAGTTGAACCTCTTTAACCCTGCACCATCTTTTGATGAGCGCAAGCCATTTATTCGCCTCAATTTGTCAGGAAAATCTATGGATTTTTGCTATGAAAATGGATGAGGTGGCTTTAGTCTTTGCCGAGCATTTAGAGGTTCAACGGCCAGTATTTTGTTTGAGCTTGCTCAAGTTTTCCGCAGTATAAGGTTTATCTTGAAGGCACTCAAATTAAGATGGCCAAAGGTTGATTTTTGACGAAGAAGTATTGGAAGAGTTAACACCTGAGACACAGTTACTTAGTCGTGTAACTAAGTTGAAGGGGAATGTCATTAAAGTTGGCTAGCTTCAATCAAGATGAATTAGTGGAACTTTTATCTCAATATAAAGGGGCAAACTGTTTATTACGGATTTGCTCAGCGTGAATGCCTGGCTTATATTGTCCAGAAATAAGAAGAACGATAGATAGAAAGTATAGGAAGTCATGGAATTACAATTTTTTAGGGACGGGTGCCGGCAGCCCTCCAAGGCCCGTAACGTGTCGAGTCTGGTTCTAAAGTTACTCGATGAAATCAATGAGGTCTGGATGTTTGACTGTGGAGAAGGTACCCAACGTCAGATTTTAGAAACAACAATCAAACCTCGTAAAGTTAAAAAAATCTTTATCACACATATGCATGGAGACCATATCTTTGGCCTACCTGGTTTCTTGGCTAGCCGTTCTTTCCAATCGAGTGAAGAACAAACAGATTTAGAGGTTTATGGTCCAGTCGGTATTAAACAATATGTTATGACCAGTCTTCGTACCTCTGGAACACGCCTCCCTTACCATGTGCATTTTAAGGAAATTGATGAGCATAAGCTAGGCTTGGTTATGGAAAATGACAAGTTCGCTGTTTATGCAGATAAGTTGGATCATGTACCATTTTTTGTATTGGTTACCGTGTGGTTCAAAAAGGATCTTGAAGGAACCTTGGATGCTGAGGCCCTTAAAGCAGCAGGTGTGCCATTTGGTCCGCTTTTTGGTCAAATTAAGAATGGGCAAGATGTGGTTCTTGAAGATGGAACTAAAATCATTGCCAAGGACTTTATTTCCGCACCTAAGAAAGGTAAAGGTTATTACTATCTTAGGTGATACTCGTAAGACGAATGCCAGTGTTCGTCTTGGATTGGGGGCAGATGTCTTAGTCCACGAGTCCACATATGGTAAGGGTGACAGAAAAAATTGCCAAGAGCCATGGGCATTCAACCAACATGCAAGCAGCTCAAGTTGCTAAGGATGCATCAGCTAAGCGCCTTCTTCTAAATCATGTATCAGCACGATTCTTGGGAGCGTGATATCGGTAAGATGGCAGCAGATGCTAAAACAATTTTCGAAAACACCCACATCGTTCGTGACTTGGAAGAGGTAGAGATTTAATGGCTAAACAACGTATTATTGCTATTACTGGTGCCTCAGGAGGCCTTGCTCAAGAAATTGTCAAGCAGCTCTCACCCAGTGATGGTATTATCCTCTTAGGACGAGACAAGGATAAACTTGAGAAATGTTATCGCCATGTGGAAAATAAAACCTGCCTTGCCATTGACCTTAGAGATGACAATGCCATAAACGAAATGGTCGATTATCTCTATCAACGATTTGGACGTATTGATGTCTTTATCAATAATGCTGGTTTCAGGTGAATTCAAGTCTTATGATCATTACACTAGCCAAGAGGTACGTGATATGTTTGATATCAATACCTTTTGCAACGATGACCTTTTCACGTCTGATGGCTGAGAAAATGGTCGAGCAAGGCCATGGCCATATCATCAATATCGCCAGTATGGCGGGAAAAATTGCGACAGCCAACTCAAGTATCTATGCAGCGACAAAGTTTGCGGTAATTGGCTTCTCAGATGCCCTTCGTCTAGAGCTTGCTGATAAGGGAGTCTATGTGACAACAGTCAATCCTGGTCCAATTGAGACAAGCTTCTTTGACCAAGCAGATCCCTCTGGAGCTTATCTTGAGAGTGTTAAGAAGTTTGTCCTCAGTCCTAAATACGTGGCTAAAAAGATTGTCCGTATTCTGGGCAAAAACAAACGTGAAGTTAACTTGCCACGACTATTAGCGGTTGCACACAAAGGATATACGCTATTTCCACGCATCTCGGACAAACTAGCTACCAATGTGTTTAACTACAAATAGGGGAATGCTAGATGGCACTCAATATTCAAGTCTATTTAGAAACCATCCGAAAACCCGGAGGACAGGTATAATATGCCTTGCAGGACAACCGCTTCAAAGGGCCAAGAAGGCTGGCGAGAGGCTATGCTCAAGATGGAGCTAGCAGTCTGCCAAGAGTCCCCTTATCGGATATCGCCTTCTTCCAGCACTATAGGTTAAAAAAGGAGTTAAGATGTTAAATTATAAAAAGAGATTCCAGAGATGACAGACCTACTCGCACTGTACAGTTCAGTCGGCTGGACCAATTATACTAACAATCCAACCATGTTGGAAGAAGCTGTCAAAAGCCAGTCTCTGGCAGATGACAGTCTATGATAAGGAGGAGTTAGTAGCCTACATTCGCTTGGTAGGAGATGGACACTCTGTCATTTTTGTACAGGACCTCTTGGTGCGACCAGATTACCAACGCCAAGGTATCGGAACGAAACTCTTAGAAGAGGCTTTTAGGACTTTCCCCAATGTCTATCAAAGGCTCCTTGCAACTGATCGTAGCGAGAAAAATTTAGCCTTTACCAATCCTTGGGCTTTGTCGAACTCTCAGAGCAAGCTTGTACAGGGATGATTTATAAATATTGATGTAAAGGATTTCCAAATAGGGAATCTTTTTTCTTTTTTTTTTCCTAATATTACTTGAAAATGATAGTAGAATAGGGTTAGATAAAGGAAAAAGAGAAAAGAATATTTGAGAAAACATAAGTCAAATAAAGCAATACCCAGTTTTTTATTTAGTCTAGAAAAGTAGGTATTAATTGGAAATGTACCACGAGTCGAATCACCTTTCGATGTTTTCCATTCTCTTTTTAGGAAAACTTAGGCTTCTATCCACTATGATAAAATTATTCATGTTATAATAGGTAGACTAGATGACAGGGAGAAAATATAAAAACATGATTACATCAACGTATGATTGGAAAATAAACACAAAAAGAGCCAGATGCTGGCTTTTTTTTAAACTTTGCCAAAGAACATGGGCTGGCAGAAACAGCAGCCAAGATTGCTTATGAACGTGGCGTGACGACAGAAGAGGCCCTTGAAGACTTTCTTAAGGCTGATCTATCACACCTTCATGACCCTTATCTTCTTCATGATATGGACAAGGCAGTGGAGCGCATCCGACGGGCCATCGAAGATTATGAGCAGATCCTGATCTACGGAGACTATGACGCGGACGGGATGACCTCGGCCTCCATTATGAAGGAAACCTTGGAGCAGATGGGGGCAGAGGTGCAAGTCTACCTACCCAACCGCTTTACAGACGGCTATGGTCCCAATGAGAGTGTCTATAAATACTTTATCGAGCAGCAAGGCATTTCCCTGATTGTCACGGTGGACAATGGGGTTGCGGGAAATGAAGCTATTGCTTATGCGCAAAGAGCAAGGTGTGGACGTTATCGTTACAGACCACCATAGTATGCCGGCACAGCTTCCAGATGCCTATGCCATTGTCCATCCAGAGCATCCAGATGCCGATTATCCTTTTAAGTATTTGGCAGGTTGTGGTGTAGCTTTCAAATTGGCAACTGCCCTCCTTGAAACTATTCCTACTGAGATGTTGGACTTGGTAGCCATTGGTACCATTGCTGATATGGTTAGCCTAACGGATGAAAATCGTATTATGGTAAAGGTCGGCCTGGAAATTCTCAAGACTACTGAGCGTATTGGACTTCAAGAATTGCTACGCATCTCAGATGTGGATCCAACAACGATTTCGAAGAAACGGTAGGTTTAAACTGGCTCCCTCAACTCAATGCCTTGGGGCGCTTAGATGATCCAAATCCAGCCATTGAACTGCTGACCGGATTTGACGATGAAGAAGCCCAAGCCATTGCTCTGGAAATCAATGCTAAAAATGAAGAACGTAAGGAAGTTGTTCAAAACATCTTTGATGAAGCCATAACCATGGTAGACTTGGACAAACCAGTTCAGGTTTTGGCCAAGGAAGGTTGGCATCCTGGTGTCCTCGGTATTGTGGCTGGGCGCATCATGGAGCAAATCAGCCAGACAGTAGTGGTTTTGAATATTGAAGATGGCTTGGCAAGGGTTCAGCCTGTAGTTTGGAATCTATCAATATCTTCCATGCCCTTGATGACCACCGAGACATCTTTTACTGCTTTTGGAGGACATGCTGGAGCGGCTGGGATGACCCTTCCGGAAGAAAATCTTGGTCAAATATCAGATATTTTGTGTCATTATGTCTACGATAATGACATTGATACAAGTGCCAAAAATACGCTTAATTTAGACGAGGAGCTCCAACTCAGTGAGCTTAGCTTGGATACCATTAAGAGCCTTGAAAAACTAGCACCTTTTGGTATGGATAATAAAAAGCCAGTCTTTTGGCTACATGATATTACCGTTACTCGCTAGGACAATGGGACAAAATGGAGCCCATCTTAAGTTTAAAGGTGAAGCAAGGCAAGGATAGCTTTGACGTTGTCGCTTTTAATAAAGGTAATCTGCTTCAAGAATTTCAACAAGCTCAAGGTTTGGAATTGGCAGTGACCTTGTCTGTTAATGTTTGGAATGGTCAGACAATGCTACAGCTCATGCTAGAAGATGCGCGTGTAGATGGTGTTCAATTATTTGATTTTTCGCTCAAAAAATATGGCACTGCCTGAGGCGTACCAACGGTAGAAGAAGCAGCAGACACAGAGCCTGCGGTTGTCCCTCAACACCCTACCTGAATCAGCGACAGAATTAAAAGAGTGGTTTGAAGGTAAAGATTTCAGGCTATCTATTTTAAAAAATATTAAGGAAGCCTATTATCTGACAGGTTATGGAACAAGAGAGCAATTTGCAAGGCTCTATAAAACCATTTACCAATTCCCAGAATTCGATGTCCGCTATAAACTTGGATGAGCTCAGTCATTACATTAAAATCGATAAGATACTTCTGATTAAGATGATTCAGATTTGTGATGAATTGGATTTTGTGACTATTGATAATGGTGTTTATGACAGTCAATAAAAGAAGCTGAAAACGTGAGATTGAGGACAGCAAGATTTTCCAAGATCTTAAACACTCGTCAAGTTCCAAGAACTTATGGCTTTAGGGACACCACAGGAAATTTATGATTGGCTTTATAAGTAGGGGGTAGTCTTAATCCAAAGGATTCGTCTTCCGAAATGAGGGTTAGCATTTTCTAAATTTACTATTTCATGCTATAATGGTATGTAAATATTTTTTTGGCGAAAAGCCTATAGGAAGAACAAATGAAATTAGAAGATTATATTGCATCTATTGAAAACTACCCTAAAGAAGGGGTTACTTTCCGTGATATTAGTCCTTTGATGGCTGATGGAAATGCTATAGCTATGCTATCCGTGAAATCGTTCAGTATGACTGATAAGAAGATTGACATGATTGTTGGTCCTGAAAGCGCGTGGTTTCATCGTTGGTTGTCCAGTTGCTTTTGAACTTGGTATTGGTTTTGCTCCAGTTCGTAAACCTGGTAAATTGCCACGTGAAGTGATTTCAGCCATTACGAAAAAGAAGTATGGTGTTGATACACTTTGTATGCATTCCGATGCAATCAAACCAGGCCAACGTGTACTTATCGTTGATGACCTCTTGGCAACTGGTGGTACCGTCAAAGCTACAATTGAAATGATTGAGCGCCTAGGGTGGTGTCGTTGCTGGTTGTGCCTTCTGATTGAGCTTGATGGTCTTAATGGACGTGAAGCTATCGAAAGGTTACGATACTAAAGTATTGATGAACTTCCCAGGATAAATCTATCTATGAATTAACAAAAGGCCTTAGGGCCTTTTTAACTCTTTTTAAAAACAAAGGTGGCCTCTAAATATAGTTTAAAAGCTATAGCTAACTAGAGAAAATATATATTTGATAACAATACCTCCGGTTTATAATATGAAGATAGAATAAATAAGGATGGAGATATTGTTATGCCTATAAAACTGATAATAAGTTACCAGCTCTTGATGTATTATGCTCGGAAAATGTCTTCATCATGGATGAGAACAGAGCTAGTAGCCAGGATATTCGACCGATGGAGGTCTTAATCCTTAACCTTATGCCTACTAAAAGAAGTTACGGAAACTCAATTGCTATGTCTTTTTAGCCAATACGCCACTTCAAATTAACGTCGAGTTTCTTTATATGGTTAGTCATAAGTCAAAAAAAAAATACCCATGCTGAACATATGGAAACTTTTTATAAGACTTTTGATGAAATTAAGCATAAGTATTATGATGGTCTCATCGTAACAGGGAGCTCCTGTTGAGCAAATGCCTTTGAAGAAGTTGATTATTGGCAAGAATTAACACAGGTTTTTGACTGGTCTAAAAAGCATGTCTATTCAACCCCTTCATCTGTGTTGGGGAGCTCAAGCAGGTCTCTATTATAAGCATGGAGTCGACAAGGTCCCATTGTCAGAGAAACTATCTGGTATCTATAAACAAACGGTTGACATGCCTGAAAACTTCCTTATGAATGGCTTTGATGATAGCTTTATGTGTCACCACACTCACGCTATACTGAGGTTACGCTCGAGGATATTAAAAACAAAAACGGATTTAGATATTGTTGTGTCAGGACCAGAGGTCGGTTTATCCATTCTTAGCAAGTAAGAATCTTCGTGAAGTATATAGTTTCGGTCATTTTGAATATGACCGTGATACTCTGGCCAGAGAATACCGAAGAGATTTGGATGCAGGGATTAATCCAGACGTACCGGCAAACTATTTCTCCAGAGGATGATCCAAGTCAGGAGCCTAAACTTCGTTGGAATCTTGCGGCATCTGCCTTCTTTAGCAATTGATTAACTATGCGGTATATCAAGAAACACCTTATCGTTTAGAAGAGTTGGAAGACGATTTTTCATTCTACGGTTATTTGTAGTAGACAGTCTCAAAAGACTTATGTGAGCGCATAAAGACTTTTTGGGGTGTCTAGCTACTCTGAAAGGTAAATATGAGTTTTTTTGAACAGTATCGATCAGGCAATCTGGTCCTTCCTAATGCTTTATTTTTCCACTTTAAGGATATTTTTCCATCTGCGGATGATTTTCTGGTTTGGCAGTTTCTCTATCTACAAACGACAACTCAGATTGGAGAAGTGGCTTCTAGTCAGATCGCGCAAGCAACTGGGAAACGCCAACTGAAGTTAATAAAAGTATTACGACATTGACTGAGGCTGGACTCCTTTGATTTCACGACTATTAAGGTTAATAATGAAATTGAAATGGTTGTAGATGCTTCACCTGCCTTGGCAGTTTTGGACAAGTTAGTGAGCAATGAAAAAAAGACAACGACCGGGCCTGTCGTTGGTCAGCCAACCAATACCCAGCTCATCAAGCAATTAACAGATGAATTGGAACAAGCTTTGGGAATCTTGAATCCTATGGTTGTCGAAGATTTAAACAAGGAAATCCAAGAAGAACATACTGATCCCGAACTTATCCGTGAGGCTTTGAAAGAAGCAGTATTTAACCGCAAGACAAATTGGAATTACATCAAAGGGGTTGTGCGTAACTGGAAATTGAGTGGTATTACGACGAAAATTCAAGTTGAAGAGCGTCGTTTAGAGCATCAAGGTAAGAAGCACCATCACCAAGTTTCGGATGATTTCAAAACAGGTATGGATGCAGCCCGTCAATTATGGGGTGGCCAATAATGTTAGGAAGAAAACGTGTTAATGAGGCTCTAGCTCTCATGGGGGAGATGTTTCCCCAATGCTCATGGAGAGTTGGAGTGGGAAACTCCTTTCCAACTATTAGTTGCTGTTATTTTATCGGCTCAGACAACTGATAAGGCTGTTAATAAGATTACACCAGGCTTGTGGGCGCGTTATCCAGAAATTGAGGATTTGGCTTCGGCTAATCTTGATGATGTTGAAATGTGTTTGCGAACAATCGGTCTTTATAAGAATAAGGCAAAGAACATCATCAAGACTGCTAGAGTTGTTTTAATGAATTTTGATGGACAGGTTCCGAAAACTCATAAGGAATTGGAAAGTCTACCTGGTGTGGGACGAAAAACAGCTAATGTAGTTTTGGCTGAAGTCTATGGCATCCCTTCTTCATTGCTGTAGATACGCATGTCTCACGTGTTTCTAAAAAGACTAAATATCGCCCCAGAGGATGCTAGTGTAGAGGAAATTGAAGCAGAACTGATGAAGAAAATCCCAAAGAGGGATTGGATTATCAGCCATCACCGTATGATTTTCTTTGGACGTTATCATTGCTTGGCTAAGAATCCTAAATGCCAGACATGTCCTCTTCAAAGTTATTGTAAGTATTATAAAGAAACAACTAAAAATAAGCTGGAGAATGTGATTTTCTTCGGCTTTTTACAGCTGTAAGAATTTGTTACAAACTAGTAACTTGACAAAAAGTCTCAGGCTTTAAGAAAATAGAAGAAACGATTTAGAAGCAGGAGCGATATAGTGAATGGCTGAATTCAGTAATGAAGAGTATCTGAGAGCCTTAGCTGATAATGGTGATAGAGAAGCAGCCAAAGAATATGAGCAAGCTTTTTTGATAATCGTATTTTTCAGTTGCAGATTTCATTGGCTCAAACGAGTGATCCGCAGGGTCGTAGGGAAGTGCAAAAACTCTTGGAACAAGAGGAAAAGAAAAAGGGACTACTTTCAAGAAAAGAGGAAAAAGCTGTGAGCGAATTTAGACGTCGTAAAATGAAACTACAAAGGGAAGAAAAGTTTCGAGTTTTGATAAACTCAAAAGATCCTAAAATCATTAGATGGGTAATTGGAGTTGTTGCAGTACTTGCAGTGGTTATTCCTGTTGTTACCTTGATGTGGTATAGTAATAACCAAAAAGAGAGTGAAACAAATCCATGGAAAACGGTCAGTTGGCAAAAAGTATGAACAAGCAGCAGCATCATCAGATAATCAATCCTCTCAAGTTGATACCTCATCCTTGTCTGACCAACAGTTAGAAGACTGGGTTGTTTCTACCTATGCTAAAGAACAAGGTTCAACTGGAGAAAATTATAAGAATCTAGGTTGGAATGTTTATTCTTGGACCGATGATGATGATAACCTAGTTTATGCTCAACTTCATGATGCCTATGGTAATGATGTTCTTCTTTTTCCGTGTAGATAAGAAGGGACAACTCGAAGCCTATGGTGGTATTGACGGTTCAAGCGATTCTTGGGACGTCGTTTCAAAACATATACAACCGATTAATGAAACCATAAAAACACCTGACAATGGTGGTTGAGACTGTCTTTTGACAGTCTTTTTTGGTATAATTTTTTAAGTAATCGTGTATACAATTAAAAAGCTTATTGAGAAGATTTGGGGATGATGGTTCTACAGAACTTTTTTAGTGTCTTCAGTTTTTCAAGGCTAGCTTAAATAAAGGAGAGTTGTCGTGTCAGACTATTTATCGGTCACATCCTTAACCAAATATTTGAAAATGAAATTTGACCGTGATCCTTATTTAGAGAGGGTATATTTGACGGGGCAGGTTTCCAATTTTCGTCGACGTCCGAGTCACCAATATTTTTCACTTAAGGATGAAGGAGCTGTTATTCAGGCGACGATTTGGGCTGGGGTTTTCAAAAAAGCTTGGTTTTGAACTCGAAGAAGGGATGAAGATCAATGTCGTTGGTCGGGTCCAGATTTATGAGCCTAGTGGTTCTTATTCCATTATTATCGAGAAGGCAGAGCCAGATGGTATTGGTGCTTTGGCCATCCAGTTTGAACAGCTTCGTAAAAATTGACTGCAGAAGGCTACTTTGATGATCGTCATAAGCAAGCTCTGCCTAATTTTGTCAAAAAATTGGGGTTGTCACTAGTCCTAGTGGTGCGGTTATTCGAGATATTATTACGACCGTTAGTCGTCGTTTTCCTGGGGTAGAAATCTTACTTTTTCCTACCAAGGTTCAAGGTGAAGGAGCTGCACAGGAAATTGCTGAAAATATTCAAAAACCAATCAAAGGATGACCTAGATTTACTTATCGTTGGCCGTGGTGGAGGTTCTATTGAAGACCTCTGGGCTTTTAACGAGGAAATTGTAGTTCAGTCGATTTTTGAGAGTCGTCTTCCTGTGATTTCAAGCGTTGGTCACGAAACAGATACGACTTTGGCTGACTTTGTTGCAGATCGTAGAGCTGCTACGCCTACAGCAGCGGCAGAACTTGCGACTCCGGTATCAAAGGCTGATACCTTGGTTTGGATTCGTGAAAGACAAAATAGAGCCTATCAAGCCTGTTTGAGACGTATACAATATAATCAGGAACGCTTGGCCAAATTGTCACAATCTGTTGTCTTTAGACAACCTGAACGCCTTTTACGATGGTTATCTACAAAAGTTGGATCGACTAACAACAAGGCTTGAAACCTTCATGAGTCAAGATTTCGAGCGCAAAACAAAAAGAAGCGGAACTTTTGAGACAACGATTACAAGGCTTAAATATTCTAACTAGTGTTCAGAACTACCAAGACCGTCGAGAAGTCTTTACAACGTTTATTGGTGACTACAACCAAGAATACTATTAATGGTAAGCGTGTGAGATTAGAAAAGGCACAGGATGCCTTATTGTCTCTAGATACTAGCCGTATTGTTGCAAGGGGCTATGCCACCATTGTCAAGAAAGATGATAAACCTTTAACAAGTACAAGAATATTACCGAAGGTGATCAATTAACCGTCCAAATGAGAGATGGAGAACTAGAAGTAGAGGTGAAAAATGTCAACTAAAAAACATTTGAGGAAATTTACAGGACTTAGAAGCCATTGTCACTAAGCTTGAAACAGGTGATGTTGCTCTTGAGGATGCTATTGCTGAGTTCCAAAAGGTATGGCCTTGTCTAAGGATTTGCAGAAGACCTTGGAAGATGCTGAAAAAACACTAGTTAAGGTTATGCAAGCAGATGGTACAGAAACGGAAATGGATGCCTAATGAGCAAGCTAAATAAAATTGATGCGGCTATCCGTGGTTACTACCAAAAAGAATCTTCCTGTATCAGGTGATTTAATTACTGCTATTCTTTATCAGTTGATAGTGGCGGTAAGCGTATTCGTCCACTGATTTTCTTAGATTTACTTGAAGGATTTGGTTTAGAGCTTACTCCTAGTCATTTCGATGTTGCTGCAAGTCTTGAAATGATTCATACTGGAAGTCCTGATTCACGATGATCTGCCGGCCATGGATGATGATGATTACCGTCGAGGACGTTTAACCAACCATAAGAAATTCGATGAAGCAACGGCAATCTTTGGCTGGAGATTCTCTCTTTTTATCCCTTTGACCTCCTGGCACAAACAGAGCTATCAGCAGAAATTCGAGTTCAATTGATTCAAGCATTGTCTCATTCTTCCAGGAACCTTCGGTATGGTAGGTGGACAAATGTTGGATATGAAGGGTGAAGGTCAGGAACTTGATTTATCGCAACTGGCTAAAATTCATGAGCATAAGACAGGTAAGCTTTTAACCTTTCCTTTTGTGGCGGCTGGTATTGTTGCTCAAAAAACTCTAGAGGTTTTGGAAAATCTGAAAAGAAGCTGGTCGCCTGATTGGTCTTGCCTTTCAAGTCCGTGATGATATTTTGGATGTGACTGCTGATTTCGAAGAACTTGGAAAGACACCTGGAAAAGATGTAGTAGCTGGGAAATCAACCTATCCGGCTCTTCTTGGTCTGGAAAAATCACATGCTATCCTCGAGGAATCACTCAATAAAAGCGGGAGGCTATTTTTCCAAAATCTAGCTGAGACTCAAGGTTTCAAGAAAGACAGTATTATAGAAATCATAGAAAGGTTACGACTCCATGTCTAAGGAAAGAGTAGACGTCTTGGCTTATAAACAAGGCCTTTTTGAAACACGAGAACAAGCAAAACGTGGCGTAATGGCAGGTTTAGTTGTTAATGTTATCAATGGTGAGCGTTACGATAAACCTGGTGAAAAAATCGACGACGGTACAGAGTTGAAGCTTAAAGGTGAAAAACTTAAGTATGTGAGTCGTGGAGGACTCAAACTTGAAAAAGCTTTGGAAGTTTTCAATCTGTCAGTTGAAGGTATGACGACCATTGATATCGGAGCCTCAACAGGTGGGTTTACTGATGTTATGCTTCAAAATGGGGCCAAACTGGTTTATGCTGTTGATGTCGGTACCAATCAGTTGGTTTGGAAATTGCGTCAAGATGAGCGTGTTCGTTCCATGGAGCAATATAATTTCCGTTATGCTGAACCTGTTGATTTTACAGAAGGACTACCGTCTTTTGCATCAATCGATGTCAGCTTCATCTCTCTTAATCTGATTCTACCGGCTTTGGCTAAGATATTGGTTGATGGAGGGCAAGTTGTTGCTCTTGTGAAACCACAATTTGAGGCGGGCCGTGAACAAATTGGGAAAAACGGGATTGTCCGTGAGAGCAGTGTTCATGAAAAAGTGTTAGAAACAGTGACAGCTTTTGCGGTTGACTATGGCTTTTCAGTTAAGGGACTGGACTTTTCACCTATCCAAGGTGGTCATGGTAATATTGAGTTTCTCGCACACTTGGAGAAGACAAATTCTCCTCAAAATGATGCCTCAAACCTCTATTAAGGAAGTTGTAGCACAAGCACATATAAGGAGTTTAAAAGAATGAAGAAGAATGATCGTTTGGAGTTAATCCGAAAGATTGTCCAAGAAAATAAAATTACGACTCAGGGAGAATTGGTAAAATTACTCCAAATGAGGGGATTAAAGGCTACTCAAGCGACCGTATCGCGTGATATCAATGAAATTGGTATTACCAAGGTACCAACTGAAGACGGTTCATACATCTATGGGCTCTCAACTGCTCCTAGACGAGTAGGTGGAACCTCTGTTGCGACGCTCGTCGCTTGTTTGCGTGTTGATCGTCAACATGCCTTTATGAATATCGTTGTTCAATATAGGGACTAGCCGCCTCAT
>VOFC01003883.1_pt1 | contig 13752 bp, 24 predicted proteins | sample 5384161 | NCBI WGS metagenome assembly VOFC01 (sample SAMN12384722, study PRJNA508395) | human gut metagenome | isolation source: healthy gut B | host: Homo sapiens | reverse complement strand
GCGTGTCCTCCGGCATCGTTGCCATGATTCTGCGTGATGCCAAGGCCAACGGCCTTCATACCATCAACCGCGAAAAGCGACATCCCCCAGCGAGCTGGTGCTGCCAACATTGCCGCCATCAAGCGCGCGATGCTGGGCTACTTACCAAGCCGACCACGCTCTATGTTAGCGTGATCGGTGCAGATGCCGACTATCAAAAACTGGCTTTCAGGCTCTGGCCGTTCACAGTTACGATTATCTGGTACGGCCCCGTGGACATTGCCTCTGCTGACGCGACCGCTCTGGCCGCACAGGTCAAAGGCGCAGCGGACAAAGCGCTATGTGGGCAAGGTGATAACCTTCCTAACGGGCCGCCGATGATGAAGGCGTGATCAACTTTGTTTTCGAGCGGCATCAAGGTCGGCGAGGGGACATTCACGGCCGCCCAGTACGCCGGCCGCATCGCCGGCGTTCTGGCAGGCACGCCTGCTTATTGCAGCGCCACCTATGCGGCTCTGCCGGAGGTGACCGGTGTGGATACGTTGGCAGATCCCGACAGTGCTGTGGACGCCGGCAAACTGTTTCTGATCGACGATGGCCGACAGGTGAAGCTGAGCCGTGCGGTAACGAGTAAGACCACTCTGGCCGAGGATGATCCTGACATGCTGAAGAAGATTAAGCTCGTGGCTGCGCTGGATCTGATCCGCTATTATGCCATCACCACCGTTGAGGACGAATATCTGGGCAAGTGCGCCAACACCTATGACAACAAGTGCATCCTGCTGGTGGCCTTCTCTGACTTCTTCGCCTCTCTGGAGGCGCAAAACGTCATCCAGGAGGGCAGCTCCGGCGCTGAGCTGGACGCCGATGCGATCCGCACTTATCTGCTGGGGATCGCAGAAGAGGCCGGAGACACCGAGGAAATTGCTCGCATCAAAGCTCTGACCGACGAAGCCCTCCGCAAGGAGGATACCGGCAGCCACGTATTCCTCTATCTGTACGGCCATGTGCTGGATGCGATGGAGGACTTCCATATCACGCTGGAAGCACAGTAAGGAGGAGAACGATGTCTGATATTCTGAATGCTGCGGAAGTACGCAGCGGTACCGGGTGAGCTTCTGGCTGGACGGCGAGCAGGTTGCCGAGTGCTACGGCTGCCAGATCAAGGTCAACAAGACCAAGGATGACGTGACACGCTGCCGCACGCTGGTGGCCGGCAGAAGATGACCGCCGTGTCCATCACCGGCACCATTCGCATCTATAACGCAACCAGCCGTCTGATCAGCTGGAAGCGGAGGCCCTGAAGCAGGGCAGGATCTGCGCCACACCATCATCAGCAACCTGGATGATCCTGACAATGCCGATAACCAGCGCATTGCCGTCAAGGGTGTTTCCTTCGATGACCTGACGCTGGCTGACTGGCAGGCCGCCCAGCTGGGCCAGATCGAAGCACCCTTCACCGCCGAGGATTATACCGTGATGGATTCCTGAAAAAGCGGCCTCGTCCTCAGAGATGAGGGCGGGGCCGTTCTCAATTATGGAGGTTACACTATGGCAACTGAGATGACAAAGACCGCCGCACAGCCTTCCGTGCTGGATCTGCTGCTGAGCGGCGATATCCCCCAACGTGGAAAAAGGAACTTCCCACCGCCGCCTACAAGATCGACCGACTGAGCGATCTTGCCGGGCACGATGTGGTGTTCAAGTTGAAGGCGCTGCCTTACGGTAAGGTGCACGACATTGAACGGTTTACCCAGGATACGGAGGTCCATATCCTGTTGGCTGGCTGCGTGGAGCCCAATCTGAAGGACGAGCGGCTGCTGGAGAAGTTCGGCGGCGCCACGCCGGCAGATGCGGTCAAGAAGATGCTGTTGGCCGGTGAGATCACCGATCTTGCCCAGTCATCGAACGGTTGAGCGGATACCGCCGCCTGACCATCACCGAAGTAAAAAACGTCTGACGGACGGCAGCGACCCGGAATTAGGCTTGCTATACTACCTGTTTTCTGCTCACCATTGGGGCCTCGGAGATCTTCGGGCACTCTGGGAAGGCGGCACAGGTTGGCATGACCTGATCCTCGGCGATGTCGTCCTATGAGGCAAATCAGCGCCGGCCACAGCCTGTTGGCAAGAAACAGCACACGGTGCGGTCTACGAAGCGGAAGAAAAATAAAACCGCTTCCCGAAGGAAGCGGTATAAATTCGGTTTACAGCCAAGAAATCGCCCCTGCCAACATCAGGAGCAACGAGGGACACAGGCAACCCATGCACAACCAGAAGTTCCGATCCAGCTGGCGAGAGGGCCTGACGCCGTCGATATATTCAAATTTATGCTCGGAAAACCAGCGGATACCAAAAACGCACCCGGGGATAAAAAGAAGTAAACCAAACACGAGCATACAATTCACCTCGTTTTCATTATAGCAAAAGCCTCAAAAATGTCAAGAAAGGGGGAGGAAATATGCCTGAGACATCTATTGTTGTCAAGTCTACGGATCGTTATTCGGATGCGATCAAGAAAAATGTCCAGCGTGACGAAGTCCTTCAGCAAGGACGTAGACAAGTTGGAGGATACGCTGTATGCGCTGAATAAAAATAAGATCACCATGAAGATGGATCTCAGCAAAGCCAAATCAGAGCTGAAGGCTGCCGAGAAACAGTTCGATCTGACGCACTCGGCTGCAGATGGCCTGAAGCTGGAACTGGCGCAGGCCAACTACGACAACATGGTTCGCAATCTGAAAGCCGTGACCAGCGCGGCTAGGGAGACAGAAAAGGCCATCTCCAAGGCCGAAAACTCTGCAGACAGCGGTGGCGGGGGCACGAGCTTCGGCAAAAGCGTGATCAATGCTCTCGCAGTCAGCGGCATAGGCGACGCCGCCAAGCAGATCCTGTCCCAGGGGGCAAATGCTATTGCAGGAAGTGCCCTCGGCGATGATGGGGGCTCCATGTTTTCCAGCGCGCTGTCTACGGCTGCGACAGGTGCTTCTGCCGGCTTCATGGTTGGTGGGCCGGCCGGAGCGGCGATCGGTGCGGCTATCGGGACGGGCGTTGGTCTGGTATCTGGCGGGATCCAGATTTTTGAAAAGCGCGACGATGCTTACAAAGACTGGTACGCAGGGCTGTACGAAAATGCTGGCGCAACTACCGATACAGGCCTTTCCTCCGGCAGCACGATCGCAGGCTCCCGTGAGCAGACGCAGATGGCCTTCGCTCAGAAGCTGGGTGGTGACGAGGCCGCAAACGCCTATCTGGACCGTGTCAAAGCCATGGCAACGTCCACCAACTATTCTTACGACGAGATCACAGGGTATTCCAAGCTTCTGCTGAATACCTACGACGCGGAGAAAAACGCTGGGTGTGCTCCAGACGCTGTCGGATGCCTCTGCCGGCCTGAATCTGGGTTCCTCTGACGTCAAGATGTTCATCTCCGGCCTGAGCCGCATGCGAACCTCGGGAAAGGCAACGACGGAGTATCTGAATTACTTCTCCGAGCGCGGCGTAGACGTCTATCAGGCTCTGGCCAATTCCACGGGCAGGATAAGTCAAAGATCCCCGAGATGGTGACCAAGGGAAAGATCAGCGGCGCAGATGCCGCTGAGGCTATCCTGACATACATCAACGAGACCTATGGCGGCCTGTCGGATAAGCTGGCCACCAGCTATGACGCCTTGACGGATAACCTGAGCGACGTCCGGCCGACATCGATTCGGCTATGGGCGAGGGGCTACAACGAAGAGAGGTCAAAGAGCATAGCTGCCCAGATCGAGAGCTATGGCGGCGAGCTGGGTGATGCTCTTCAGGAGGCCAATAAGGCAATCGGCGCAGGCCGAGCCGCTTTGGAAAACCTTGCGGATCAATATACCGAGGAAGCTCTTTCAGCGGTGCTCACTGGCAAGGAAACCGCGCTGGATTGGAGCGACGGTAACGCAGAACGCCTTCAGGAGCTGGCCGGGCTGTACCAGCAGGCTATGGAAGACTATAACAACGGGAACACGCAGGCGGGCACGCTGGTGGAGACCTATCTGGAGGAAGCACGCGCCTTGGCTGAGGCGCAGTATGATTCCAGCGAGGCAGTCCGCGCCCAGACCGACGCAGAAAACGACATGATTACTGCGATTCGGGAGAACACCGCAGCACTGGGCGGCTGGAAAGCGCAGTATGACCTGTCGCAGAATCTTACGAAGGGCCGTGCGGCAACATGGACGGCCACCACACAGACCACGGGCACGTCTTCGGGTACAAATACGATGATTGCCAATGGCTACGGTTACGCCAATGTTGTCCCGCGCAATGCCATCGGCTACGCTGTGGGCATTGACTATGTACCCTATGACAATTTCCCTGCGCTGCTCCACCAGGGCGAGCAGGTGCTGACTGCCGAGGAGGCGCGAAGCGGGAATGGCGGCTCCGGCGGCGTGCAGATCATTATGAATGGCGTGACCATCCGGGAGGACGCCGACATTGACCGCGTGGCTGCGGCACTGCTCCAGAAGATGGAGCTGGCCGGAATGAGGGGGTGAGCCGGTGCAGATCTGTTTTATTCGTGACAGCGTCTCTCTCTGGTCATGCCGGTAACGCCGGACACCTACCAATGGACGGTGGGCAAACGCATCGAGACCATCAACATCAATGCGCTGGGGGACGTCTATCGCCCCGGCGGCATGACGCGATTCTCCGGCAACCGGACTTCCTACTCCCGGCGCAGGATTATCCGTGGATGGAGGCGGGCTCCCACGCAGAGCCCTCAGTATTATCTGGACTACCTCAACGCCTGGGCTGCCGACGGGAAGGTCATCCGTATGGTGATCACCGGGACAGAGATCAACACCCTGATCTACATCGAGGACGTCACGCAGAGCGAGAAAGATGGTACTGGTGACCGCTATGTTACCGTGGCTATCCGTGAATACTGCGACCTGAGGCAAAGGAAGTGGCCGCTGGCGGCACCCAGAACAACGGTCGGGCAAACGATGCCTCCTCCTCCAGAAAAAACGCAGTCATATACAATCGTCTCCGGAGACACCCTCTCGGTGATCTGCCGCCGGTATTACGGCAAATCTTCCGCAAAGTACTACAACGCTCTGGCCAAATATAACGGGATCAAAAATCCACATCTGATCTATCCCGGTGTGACGATACAGGTTCCGTCCGAGACGGTTTTGCTGGGGGATCCGCATGATGATCTATCTGACCAAATCAAGTCCGGTACCCGGGACATCACGGATATCCTGACGTATTGGACATGGTCGGGCGATAAGTCTACCATCAGCCGACAGCTGACCGGCGAGGTAGCTTACATCGAAAACAGCCAGCTTCCGGTACCGGAGATCGGTGACCTGGTCACGATGACCGACGGTGGCGAGAAGAAGTTTGTAGGCATTGTGCTGCAGAGAAGCCTCGGCTCGGAAGACAGTACCATGGCCTTCACCGCCTTTGACTACGGCTATTATCTGCAGCGCAATGACGGCACCTACAAATTCACCGGCGCAACGCCGGAGGAGATGACTCGTTTGGCCTGCGCCGACCGAGGGATCCCCATTGCGCAGATGCCACACACAGGCATTCCGCTCCGGAGAAAATTTACCGGCGTGAAGCTGAACCAGCTGATCACCACCGCATGGACACTGGCCAGCGAGAAGAACGGGAAGGTCTATGCGATCCGTTATACCCCTCGCCGGCCTGCTGGTGAAGGAGCGCACCGTCAGCACGTCAGTCTGGTCCTGAAGGCTGCATCCAACCTGATGAACGCCACCACGAAGGGAAGATGCGACCCAAATAGTCAACAGCGTGGCCATCTACGACCAGAACGGTAACTTTCTGCGGAGAATGGGTGACAGCGAGGCACAAAGCTCTGCGGCGTGATGGAGCAGCATGTCACCCAGGGAAATGACGGAGCAGCGAGGGCTGATGCGTCTGCCAAGAAGATCCTTGCAGACGGCAAGCTGCAGAAGACCGTGACGGTCAACGTTCTGGGAGACATGAGCCTGCTGACCGGAGAAACCGTGGTGGTCAGAGAGGGTAAGACCGGGTTGACCGGCATTTTCTGGATCGACGCCGATGTCCACACCTGGAAGAACAAGAATTACTACACGAAGCTGACGCTGAATTGCCGGAATGTGATGGCAACGGCCGACGCAGGAAGTGAGGTCAAATGAGCGACGCCAGAGACCCCTATCTGGGGCTGAATAACCACATCCGGCAGCAGGCCCGGGAGCAGGCACCGACGTATTACGCCATCGGAAAGATCCTCTCCCTGCGGCCGCTGAAGATCCGCGCCGACGGGCTCGACCTTGACAGGGATGACCTGCGTGTGCCGGAGTCAATGTATTCGAATTTCATCCAGGAGAAGCCTGTTGAAGGACGCGGCGTCCGGACGCGGCTTCCTATGAAGGAATTTGTGTGCAAGTGTGCGCTGTCCATCGGCGTGGCCACCCGGCCGGAGGAGTACGTCTACGGTGCGACAATTCTCCAGATTGATGACGAGGTTCTGCTCATGCGATCCAGCGACGGGCAGACCTACTACCTTCTCGAGAGGATGGTGGAGCTGCCGTGAGCCTGTTCCCTTTGATCTCAGAGCCGGATACCGGGGAACTGACCGGCTCTGACGGCCTTCCGCTCTACCGCGAGGTGGACTGGGACTTCCGGACGAACAAACCCGTCTGGAAAGGTGGAAACCCCGTATACGTGACGGGGGGGCGCGCCGTTCTGGGTGTGGGCGTGGAATGCGCTGCACACCATGCGCTTCAACCACGACGTGTTCAGCACCGACTACGGCCTTGACGGAAATACCTTGCTGGGGCAGGCATATTCCGGAGAGGTGCGGGAATCTGAGGCCATCCGCATTGTACGGGAAACGCTGCAGGTCAATCCGTATATCACGAACGTCACGCAGGTAAGCGTGAGCTTCGAGGGCTCAGTCCTGCATCTGAGTTTCAAATTGACAACGATCTATGGGGAGGTGACCATCGATGACTGCGACATCGCCTTATGACGAGCTGACGCCGGAAAGCATCAAAGCGAGCATGCTCTCTGACCTGACGGCCAAAGGAGTTGACGTCAGCATCAGAGAAGGGTCCTACGCAAATACGCTGGTAAGCGTAGCGGCTTATCAGCTGTTCAAGATGTACCAGCAGTTCCCGAGCTTGCTTCACATGGCCTTTCCGGATGAGACCTCCGGCGAGTACATCGATAAAAATGCGGCGCAGATCGGCATGGTTCGCGCCGCCGGCAAGAAAGCCACCGTGGAAATCGCCTTCACGGGGACTGAGGGTACATATATTGCCGCCGGGACGGCGCTCTATGCGCCTGAGAGCGGTTTGCAGTTCCTGACGACCGAGGAGGCCATCATCACGGATGGCTCCGCAACAGCGCCCCGCAGAGGCCGCTGAGGTGGGTGCGGATTATAACCTCCCACCCGACAGCATCACGGCCATGTATGTCAACGTTGCCGGCGTTCTCAGCGTGACCAATACCGAGGCAGCGGTCGGCGGCGTAGACGTGGAGAGTGACATCGACTTTTTTGCCCGGTATCATCAACGCCGGACGCTGCCCATCATCCGGAAATAAGAACCACTATATCACTGGGCGCTGGAAACTACCGGTGGCCCACTCATGCCAACTGCGAACCCCTGTGGAACGGGAACGGGACTGTCCGGGTCATTATTGCCGGAGCGGATCGGGGGCCGGTGGATGAAACGATTCGGCAGAACTGCTATGACCACATCGAGGAGGAACGTCCCATCGGTGCCACGGTCACCGTGGTCAGCGTGGTCACGCGGAGATCCGCTGACGGCAACCGTGACGCTACTGGACGGATACACCACGGAGGACGTGAAGAATCAGCTGACGGCGGCGGTGGGTGAACTGCTGGCCAGCCAGACCTTCGGTGAGGTGCGTGTTCCATTCAGCCGCTTTCTGGCCTGCCTGCTGCAATGCCCCGGCGTGGCAGATTACAGCGCCTGACGGTGGACGGCGGCATGTCGGCCATCACCATCAATGCGGAAGATGCCGCGGTGGTTGGAACAGTTGCCATCAGCTGAGGGAGGAAAACCACATGAGTACACTACCGAACCGGGAACGGGTACCCCGAATACCATTATGCGTCTGAGCAGAGCAAAGCCCTGATCGACATGCTGGAGGACGCCAGTCTCGAGGCCAAGGCCGCGCTGGAGGACGTGATGGCGCAGTTTTTCGTAGACACAGCCACCTGGGGGCTCACCCTCTGGGAGCAACAGGTGGGCATTGAAACCGACAACTCACTGCCGCTGGCGACCCGCCGCGCGGCCATCCGGCAGAAGCTCGTGGCCAGCGGCAATACACCTCAGAGATGATCCGCGGGCTGGCAGAGGCGCTCACCGGCTATGAGGCGAAGGTAGAGGTCAACGATGACTACAGCTTTTTCGCTCAGCTTCTGGGGCGAGAAAAATCAGCTGGCGACCATCGACGTGGCAGAACTGAAGACCGTTGTAGAGCAGATCAAGCCGGCACACCTGCGCTTTGTGATCAGCGGCATCACATGGGCCGATCTGGAAAGCGTAAATATGACCTGGAAGTATTTTTTGAGGATAACCCGACAACGTGGGCGCAGCTGGAATCCATGTTCTGCATCCATGCAAAAAGAGTAAGAGGAGGGAATTTTTATGGGCAGATTTTTCGGAAAACGCTGGAAGATCGACGGCGTGACGGCAGGGCCAATCAGTCGTCACTATCCGGCCAACGGCCGCTATTCGGTGATCTTCGAGCGGGATGACGCCTTTCTGGAGCAGATTGAGAAGATCAACTGGGCCAAGCCCACGATCCAGCGTCTCAGCGAGGACGCCAATGAACAGGGACTGCCGGAGGGTTACGGCTTTAAGGTCGTTGATATCAGGAAGTACGACAACAGCGGGCCGTCACTACACGGTGGAGTTGCAGACGGCCAGCCAGTATCTCGGCGATGTGACACAGTATCAGGAACAGATCGCAGAGCTGGAGAGCGCTGCCGCTGAGAAGGACAGCACGATCACGGCGCAGGCCTCCACCATCCAGTCGCAGGAAAGCCAGATTGAGAGCCAGACCGCCACGATTCAGGAGCAGGCAACCACCATTCAGGAGCTGCGTGAAGCCGGCACTGCTGCTGAATTAGAGACCGGTCTGGATGCGGCCTACGAGGAAGGAGTGAACAGCGTTGAGTAAGCAGATCTATTTTGACGCCATGAAGGAAAAAGGGCAAGCTGGATGCGACCGACCTTCAGGACGCGTTCTGCCGGCATGACCGGAACGGAGCTGTATGCGGAGGATGGCAAGATCCCCAGCTTCGCAGCTGCCGTAGCTCGGAAGAATATGCTGGAGCGCAAGGTGGGCTTTGTCTGCCGATCTACGGCCGGCCGTGTGGTGAAGCTCCTGCAGAACTACGATTCCACCGTCTACCCCCAGGAGCCGGAGGATCTGCCGGCGCAGTGGGGCTTCCAGTGGTCCACGGATCCGAAAAAGGCGCTGCCTTTCATCGCTCTGGTTAACGTCTCCTTACGCCAAGGATGACTGCTGCACCCATGACGGCCATGTATGGCGTTCTGGGCAGGATAACAATGTGGGCACCCGGCACCGCCGGCGCGAAGTGGAATGACAAGCCTCGGCGAGATTGAAGAGGTAATGGAGGCAGGTTGATGACGTTTGAACTGACGCCGCAGACGATCATCACGACCGGACAGGCTGTTATTACTGCAGCGGTGCTGCTGATCCAGCCGCTTTGCAAAGGGTGTGCGCTGGTTCGACCAGCAGGAGAAGCAGACCACAGACATCGCGGCATTGAAGGCAAAGCACGAAGCCGATATGAAAGCCATGAAGCAGATTCTGGCCGAGGATATGCACGGTATCAACGAGGACAGACACTTCTTACATATGGCGTCTGGCCTGCCTGAAGGGCCGGAAGGAGCAGGGGTGCAACGGGCCTGTGTCCGAAGCAATCAATAAGATTGAAAAGTACCTGAACAAAAAAGCACATGGAGACTGAAAGGAGACGTTAACATGGAACTGCATGAAATTCTGATCTACGGTGTGGCGGCGCTGGGCTGCTTCATCCTGGCCATTCTGATCAAGGGGCAATCGTCAGGCGGTACTCCAGCTCGCCACAGACCTCATCAACAAGGCTGAGAGCACCATCCAAGGTTCCGGCATGGGCGCGGACAAGAAGGCTCTGGTCATCGCCCAGCTGCAGGCTGCCGGCATCAAGGTTACATCCTGGCTGGATCACCAGATTGATGTGATCGTGGCCACGCTGAACAAGACGGGCGCATGGCTGGCCACGAAGACCCAAGAGGGTATCTCGGGAATGAACCAGACACGGAGCGTTCCCATGAATAAGCAGCCAATCCTGTACCTCCAGACAGATGGCCGCTGGAAGGCCGAACCCCTACCGTGTACCTGGTGAGAATTCTACAATCGGCAGCTCCGGCTGTGGCCCCACCGCCGCGGCCATGCTGATTGAGACGCTCACGGGCAAAACCTTCACGCCGGCGGATGCCTGCAAGTGGTCTATTGAGCACGGCTACAAGGCTCTGAAGCAGGGAACCTATTACTCCTACTTCAAGCCCCCAGTTTGAGGCATTCGGCATCAAATGCGATATGCTGAACTGGACAAATACCTACGGAAAGCCGGATCACACCAACCATGCGAAGGCGTTGGCCATGCTGCAGGCGGGCTATTACCTCATCGCTCTGATGAACAAGGGACTGTGGACTTCCAGCGGGCATTTCGTGGTGGTGTGGTGGGCAGACAACAAGATCCACATCAATGATCCGGCCAGCACCGGAAGGTCAGGACTGAGGGCGATCCGGGACTTTCCGGAGTCAGGTCAAATATTATTGGTGGGTGGATGCCCGCGCATATAACCAGCAGAAGGAGGCTGAGGAGGACGTGACGCACGAAGAATGGATGCAGCATCGGTATGAGCTTCGCAAGAGCCTGCAGGACAACGACAGCAGCGCATACAGCGAGGAGGCCCGAAGTGGGCGCAGGAGGTCGGCCTGATCACCGGCAACGGCACAGAGATTGACGGCGAGCCGAACTGTATGTGGGAGGACGTCCTGACCCGTGAGCAGTTTGCCACGGTGCTCTATCGCTTTGCGAAGATTATCGGCAAGGCATGACCATCAAGGTAACGAAAGAAAAAAAGCCGGAATACTCCAAGCGGCTGGTGTCTGACATCCGGTCGCTGCTGTGGGTGGTCACCGTGGGCGGTCTGCTGCTGGCTGCCTACTGCATCCACAAGGGCTACACCGGCTCCCTCCCCTGGCTGTCTGCCATGGTGGGCCTACCCTGGACAGCGCACGGCGTTGTGTGCTCGTTCTATCTGAATATGGCCAAGTCGGACCACCGCGCCGGCGGCGTGACCTTCGAGAGCGCAAAGGCAGCCAACTTCGAGCAGCCGGCCGAAAGTGAAAAACAGCCCGGGTATTTGATGGCTCCAGGCCCAGCGTCCACATCGGGGAAAAACGGTGTGGACGCTGGGGTTTGCTTGGGGTTTATTTGGGGTTTATTTCAACCGAAACCGGCCCAAATTGGCGAAATGCCACGAAACACAAAAACCCCGGAAGCCTTACGGCACAGCACTTTGCGGGTATTCACGGAAATTGGCGAAACAAAACTATCATAATTCGTAATTCGAAGTGACTGCAAAAATCGCCGCAAACCTCGGAAGCCTTTTTGCCGCGTTCAAGGCCGAACGCTCAAGTTTTCCACACAGCAACACGCAAATGGGGGTTTATTCGCCTGGGGTTTATTTTCATCAAATCGACGATGCTGTGCCCCTCCGCTTTAGTCAGCTCTGATCTGAGTTCCCACAGTCGGGCTACGACATCGGCAAACTTCTCCGAGATCTGCGCCGCCTTCTCATCGGCTGATGCTATGACGTGGGGAGTATATGTTTGCCGTGGTGCTGACCTGAGCATTATTGCCTGCGAGATCACGACAGGCAGGTGCCGTCGGCGATCATCCGGAAGCTCGCATAAGTGTAGCGCAGGCTGTGAATGTGGACATCAGGCAGCCCGATCCGCTTCTACAAAAGCGGAAAACCACTTCGTCAAGAGTCAGGGGAACACCGGGGGCGCCGTCGTCTCCAGTGAATACGCGTAGCCGTGTCTTTCGAGATCTCCGCAGGCATCGCGCTGATCGTCCTGCCATCGCTTGCTCGGAAGCATCGAGAAGGCGGTCGGTGAGAGCTTCAGCGGCCGTGCCGATGTGGCATTCTTCGGTGTGTCAACATAGACGCCGGCGCCGGGCGCATAGTTCAGAAGTGTTCGATCGTGATCGTCTGGTTTTCAAAGTCCATCTCGCCAGCGAAGGCCGAGCAGCTCGCCACGGCGCAGACCGAAGAGCAGGTCGAAGAGTTATCATCGCCTGTACTTGATGGAGGCTCTCGCAGTGCAAGAGCATCAGCAGCTCGCGAGCCTCTGCCTCGTCCAGATATGCCGCCTCGTGCTTCGGCATCTTCAGCAGTTCGGCGTGGCCGGATTATAGGGGATGTAGCCCCATTTGACCGCCTTCGAGGCACAGGCTGATGATCCGATGGTAAGACGGACAGTATTGGAGAGACAGCAGCCGATCAGGTTGCTCAACCTAAAAGGCATCCGAGCTTCAGGCCGAGCTCCGCGCTGATCGCCATGGCCGTTTCCTTGCTGGCCCTCTTACCGGGATGGCGATCCGCAGCGTGTACACGACTCCGGCCGCCTTCCCGAAGGCCGTCCGCGTGACACCTGCCTGCTTAATGGCGCCTCGCCGATGTCGATCTTGCTGAGGTGTACTTCAGGTCGGCCCGAATCCCGGTCTCCTCGAGGTTTCTGTAAAACTCGTTGAGATGGCCGGTACGATCTTTAGAAACTGATGTGGCCTATGGCCTGATTGATCCGCTCGAGGCTTTTCTCGTAGCCGTGTATGTCTTGATCTTGGAAGCTGCTTCTGAGCAAGTCAGCCTGCATCAGATTGCGGCGAAGTCCTCAGACCGGATGTTTCCGTCCTTCACGTAGTGCCAGGTTTACCCGCTCCTCGAATAATACCTTCTGGCGCTCTCGCTTCGCAATCTGACGGGGAGTCGCATCCCGACCGGCGGCGTCCATGTGGTGTGCTTGCGGATCTTGCCGAGATGTCGTAGCCGCACGGGGCAGTGATCTTATAGCTATCTCCTCGTTTTACTGCGCCATGGCGTTCCCCTCCTTTTGCTGGCTTCGTGGATGTACTGAGGCGGCAGCCGCTGTCAGCTCTCGCATACTCATCCAGCTCTGTCGAGCAGCTTTCGCTTTGCATAGCTGGTGAGCATCTCCAGGGCATTTCAAATCGGCCGAGCGCTCTGTTCAGATGGTCGGCCATCAGCTTGTCTGGCAAGATCTCAGGCTCAGGGCTGCACGCCATGACTATAGGCACCGAGATCCTCGAAAAACTCTGTTGCGGCGGCGCCGGCAGCACTGAAGCTGACAGTCTCCAAAGGGTGCGACGTCCAGAACACCGCAAAAATGAGCGAGCGTTCGGAGAGCCTGATGGCTGAATCTCCAAGTACCTGCTCTGATCTGGCGGCGTCATCCCGAAAGAATGATCGATGCTAACATGGAAGAAGCGAGCAAAAGGCGCAATCATTTCCATGCCGAGCTCATTGCCCTGTTTCATGCCGCGAGCGACGCCTGAAGTCGGCAGCTCGGCGGCGGAACCGCGAAGCTCGCTGCGTCATGTGCCGCGCTTTTCTGAGCTCCCAGATTTTTCTGCCGATGCTCTGCTTCAGCTCCAGCTCGTCGGGGGTGTCTC
>VOFC01004606.1_pt1 | contig 13755 bp, 27 predicted proteins | sample 5384161 | NCBI WGS metagenome assembly VOFC01 (sample SAMN12384722, study PRJNA508395) | human gut metagenome | isolation source: healthy gut B | host: Homo sapiens | reverse complement strand
CCGAACACAATGTAAGAGTAAATATTGACTCGTGTATCTCCCAAACCCATTGAAGCGCCTTTATATGCGTATCATTCTGCCAGATTGGGTTATAAAATTTATACTTCTGGCTGCCGCCCTTTCCATCAGAAAAGCTTTGCGTCCAATATCTCTGATTTTCACTTCCGAATATCCAACCGCTGTAGTTTTTGGATTCAATCACATAGATTCCCGATTCATGAATCAGAATCAAATCCACTTCTGTAACGTCTCCATTTTCTGTCGGGAGATAGCAATTCGGAAGCATCGCCTTACAGCCGCTTAGTTTTTCCAGTGTGTCATAGATTTTGTTTTCGCCGCATTGACCTCTGTTCCGGCCTCCAAAGCTCACTATGACATAGCATATCAGGACAAGCACAATAACCCAAATCATAAATTTTAGACCCGCACCATATCTGGCGTGATCTCCTCAATGGAGTGTGCGCCGCACATCTGCATGGTGTCGGCCAGCTCACCGGCCAGCTTGTCGATGTAGCACTTGACGCCTTCCTCGCCGCCGCCGTAGACAGCCGTGACGAAGGGGCGGCAGATGAGGACGCCATCGGCACCCAGAGCCAGTGCCTTGAAGACATCGACACCGGTGCGGATGCCGCCGTCCACGAGGACCTTGACGCCAGTGCCCTTGAGGGCGGCGGCGATCTCAGGCAGGACCTCGGCGGTAGCGGGGCACTGGTCGAGGACGCGGCCGCCGTGGTTGGACACCACGATGGCAGCGGCACCGGCCTCCTTGGCCTTCAGCGCGCCCTTGACGGTCATGACGCCCTTGACGATGAAGGGCCGCTCGGCCAGCTTAACGATCTCGGCCAGCTCGGCCACGCTCTTGCTGCCCGCCGGAGGGGTCATGTTCTTGAGGAAGGGCAGGCCAGGCGGCGTCCACGTCCATGGCCACGGCAAAGCAGCCGCTGGCCTTGGCCTGCGCCATCTTCTCCTGGATGGTGTCGATGTTCCACGGCTTGATGGTGGGCACGCCGCAGCCGTCGGCATTGCCGATGGCCTTGGTGGCCATCGTCATCACATCGGGGTTGGTGCCGTCGCCGGTGAAGGCGGCGATGCCGCTCTCGGCGCAGGCCCGCACCAGCACGTCGTTGTAGGTCATGTCGGTGTAGGCGTCGGAGTAGTGGAGGTTCACTGCGCCCACCGGGCCGGCGAAGAAGGGATACTTAAAGCTGCGGCCAAACAGCTCGACGTGGGTGTCGGGGGTGCCGTTCTCGCACAGGGTGTCCATGTTCACCCGGATGTCGGCCCACTTATTATAATTGCGGATGGCCGTATCCCCCACGCCCTTGGCACCGGGGCCGGGGATCTGGTTCTTGCACGCCACGCCGTTGCAGACGGGGCAGGCCTTGCAGTATTTGCCGATGCACTGCCGGGCATTGTCCAAAACATCCGAATAATTCATCTGTTTTTCCTCCTGATTTTCCTTGTCTTTCGCGGAGCTTCTGCGCCCTGCATACTCTCTGCCCTCATCATAGTCCCGTTTCGCGCCTGCGTCAAGAGCTTTTTTCGACGCTCTCGGCTCCACCGCATTCGCTGCTTCGTCATTTTTGAAAAAATACAAACTTTTTTGAAAAAAGCTTGACAAAAGACCTTCTTTCAGGTATTATAGTGGAGCGCTGAGGGCCACGGCCTGAAGCGGTGAAAACTGAAGCTGTGCAAAGATGGCTGAGTTGGTCTAAGGCGCACGACTGGAAATCGTGTAACGTGTCAAAAGCGTTCTGGGGTTCGAATCCCCATCTTTCCGCCACAAAACCCAGAACCGATGGTTCTGGGTTTTTGTTTTGTTCCGAAAAAGGCTCTCCCAAAGGGAGAGGACAGAAAGGATAGTCTATATGTCTGTCAGCATCGCCATGCCCCGGATGAGCACCGACCCGGAGCTTACCACTGCGCAGTCGAAATATCTGGAAAGTCTGGCCCGGGCCGGGGGCGAGGTGCACTGGGTAGAGCTTTCTGACCCGGACGCCGCCGTGGCCGAAGCGCTGACCTGTGACGGCCTGCTGCTCCCGGGCGGCGGTGACATGGACCCCGCTTTTTATGGGCAGGAGCGCATCCCGCCTGCGGTGAGCCGAATCTTCTGCGGGACGCCGCCGAACCGAAGCTGCTGCGGGCTTTCCTCGCCGCAGACAAGCCGGTGCTGGGCATCTGCCGGGGCATTCAGGTGATGAACGCCGTGCTGGGCGGCACCCTGTATCAGGACATCAAGCCCTTCGAGCACGTCCCCCACAACGACCACTGGGCGAAAGTCCACACCGTCACGGTGCGGCGGGGCACTCTGCTCTCCCGCCTGCGGGGGCAGGACACCGTCCTCGTCAACAGCCAGCATCGTCAGGCCGCCGACCGCATTGCCCCCGAATTGAAATAGCCGCCCTCAGCGAGGACGGCATCGTGGAAGCGCTGGAAAAGCCGGACGCACGTTTCTGCCTCGGCGTCCAGTGGCATCCGGAGTGGCTCAGCGATGCAGACCCGGCGCAGCAGGGGTTGTTTGATGCGTTTGTGGAGGCTTGCAGAGGGTAAATGGTTCTCGCGCTGGTAGCGCGGGGTATGTTTTCTCTTTTGGTCAAGTGGCATGCGCTCCGCGCGGGCCAGAGGCAGGAGGGGTGTTTCGACTCCCCCTCCCTACCTCTGGACTCCACTCTCCCGCAACGAGTTAAGGGCTGCTCGCCCTTAACAATTCCCAAAGATTTCACCTTTCTGCTGGAAGTCGAAGCCCAAAAAGTGCTAGCCGCTTCGCTAAACGCATTTTTTGTGCTTCTCCCATTTACGGCTCCGCCGAAGATTTCACGTCGTTTCGCTGAACTTTTCACGCCCTGCGAGCCCGGGCGGTAACACCAGCTGCGAAGCAGCAAGTCGGAGAAACGAAACGAACTGATGGCCTTTTCCCCGGCCTGTTTACGGGGCACAATGATGCAGTGGATGCCCGCCTTGGGCAGCTGCTCTTTCATGATCTGATTGTACAGGCCCGTCACCTGGCTGGCAGGCTCCTCGCCCACATAGCGGGCGGTCACGTTCAATACCGCCGCGATCTTGGTAAAAACGGCCAGGTCGAGCCTTGCGTGGCCCTCGATCACGGCGGTTTCGTCTTTCAGGAAATAACTCGGGAACGTGGCATTGGAGATGATATAGGGGCCGCTGTCGTGCAGAACGACGTTGGACAGATGCCGCACTCCCTCGGCCACCAGCCGCTTGCGGACTGCAAAAGGCACCAGGCTGGCGTCCTCGCTGACGACAAACAGATGGAGGGTATCACAGGCGGCAGCCGCCGTTTCCACCAGATACTGGTGCCCCAGCGTAAAGGGGTTGGCGTTCATGACCAGCGCGGCAGATCTGCCCTCGGTTTTGGTCTTTTCGAGGCCGCGCAGGTAGGCACCAAAACCATCCCGGCGGTTCTCCATAAAGACGAGGGTGTCCTCCACCCGGGCGATCTCGTAAAAGCCCAGATCCCCAAAGAATTTGGAGCTTTTTATCTTGGTGTACAAAAACAGGTGGAGGTTGCCCCGGGCGCACTGCACCTCAATGAGGTGGGTGATGATCTGGTTGAGCAGACCTTCGCCCTGATGGTCGCTGCTGACAGCGAAGCACCGCAGGGTATTGCCAAAAGCAGCTGCCCGTGCCGATGACGTGGTAATCCTCATCGAACATGGCACAGATATAATCCAGATTGCCGTCCCGGCGGATGCCCTCTTTTCTGCAAAAGGGCGTCGATCTCAGCCAGGGTGGTTTTATCGGTGGGCGACACCTGCGAGAGGGTGTATTCAGACATCTTCCAGTACCTCCGTTTTGAAGAAATGGAGCAGGTAGCAGAGCGCCAGCAGGTCAGCACTGCCGCCGGGCGAGAGGTTGGCCGCGATAAAGCGGTCATCCAGCGCGCGGAGAGCGGCTTCGTCCGGGTAAGGCGTCCGGGCCAGCAGGGCTTTCAGCTCCTTCACCACGGCCAGTTGCGTCGCACGGTCGCTGCGGGCGATCAGGGTGGTATCCGTGCTGTTGGCAATGATCGCCAGCAGTGCCCCGCAGCCGGACTGATTGAGGCTGTATCCTGCGGCCAGCCCTTTTTTTCCAGCGCGGGCAGACCAAACTCCAACACGGCGGGCAAACCTGCTTCCACCTGCCCCCGCACCCCGGTAATGCCGTACTGCACATAGAGCTTCTGCCCGGCGGTAACGGCGTTCTCGGCCGTGACCCCCGCAAAGTCTTTTGCCGTCAGCCCGGCCGTCATAGTCGAGACTTCCGCCAGCACGCGGGCCGGGTCGGCCCAGACGGCACGGTCCAGGCGGCCCAGCGCCGCGCAGACGATGCCGATGGAGAAAATAGCCCCCTTATGGGTATTGACGCCATGGGTGGCGGCCAGCATCTCGCCCTCGGCCTCGCAGCCCAGCGGGCGGAGGGCTGCAAAGGTCTCCCGGGGCCGGGCCGTCCGCTGTTTTCCGCCCTGCCCGGGTGCAGGCCTCAAAATAAGGGTAGAGGGAGGCCGCGCTGCTCATAAAGGTAAACGAATCCATATCGGTGTGGCTGCCGCTGTTCCGGCGATCCACCAGGCCGGGCTTGGGGGTAGTGGTCACCTCATACAAAAGGGCCCGCACCGCCTGCCGGGCAGCCGTGGCGGCATCCAGCGTATCCATCGTCTCGGTAAGGATCGCCGTCGTCCGGGCCTGCAGCTCGGCTACGGGATGCACCCGGCGGCTGCTGCACACCTTGGCAGGCCCGCCGCAGATGAGGCATTTGCGGCCCTCAAGATGCAATTCTTCCCGGTCCACTTTTTTGCCGTCCGGGCGGAGGACGTCCATGTCAAACAGCCGCCCCAGCGGGCTGGCGTCCTCCACCAATGTCGTCAGTTTCTTGATGGTCAGCGGTTCCGCGTCCAGCACATAAAAAGCCTCCGGGCCCGTCACAGCCTTGCTGAGGTCGATCTTCAGCGGTTTGATGCCGCAGCGCAAAAACTGCTGCTCCAGCAATTGCCGCCCCCGGGCAAAGCCCCGGCGGATGAGAGGCGAATCCTTGACCGGGCCCGCAATGTTCATGGTAAAGCAGACCAGCGGCTTGCCATAGGCCCCCAGCAGCTCCTGCTGGTGCCAGACCCGGCACTCCCGGGCATCCAGCATCTGGATGAGGGATACTTCTTGTTCCATGAAAATTTTCTCCTCTCAGCGCTTTTTCTTGAGCATGTCCATAAACAGCTGCACCTGCGGCAGAGCAGCGGCATCCCGCTGGCAGAAGATGTAGGTGCGGCGGAGGAACGGCTCGCCGTTTTCAAACGTGCAGGGCCGGACACAGCCATCAAAATTGTCCAGCGCGATTTCCGGCATCAGGGCCCAGCCAAGGCCCCGCTTGACCATTTCCAGGCAGGCGGTGATATTGTCCACCACAAAGCTGCCCGTATCCCCGGTCACGCCATTCTCATACCGCCAGCGGGCCATCTGGGCCCCCAGCGAAGCGTCGGTCTGGTGGTCGATATACAGATAATCCGAGAGCGGCTTTCCCTCATACTCCCGGGCATAGATCAGGCAGATATCCTCTTGCGAGAGGAGGAACTGCGTGCCGTCCCAGGGGTACTCGCCCCGCAGCACCGCAATGTCCAGCGTACCGTCCAGCATCTGCTGGTAAAGGTGGCGGCTGTGCCCGGTGGCAATATCCAGCCGGACACGGGGATACTTTTTGTGGTATTCGGTCAGCACCTCCGGCAGGCGATAGTAGGAAAAATTGACCGACACGCCCGCTTTCAGGGTGCCGCACACCTCGCCCTGCATGGCGTCCAGCCCGCGGCGCAGCTGCTCCATCTGCTTGAGGGCGGCACGGCTATGCTCCAGCACCTTTTCTCCTGCCGGGGTAAAGCGGATGCCCTGCCGGGAGCGGAGCAGAATTTCCACCCCCAGCTCCTGCTCCATGGATTTGATCCGTTTGGACCAATAAGCCCAGACAAACACGACCTTCTTCCGAAAGGAGTCTCCCATGCGCACCGTTCCACTCACTCATCAGCGCGTCACCATCCAAGACGACTTCGACCTCGACAAGATCCTCGAAAGCGGCCAGTGCTTCCGCCCCCGGAAGCTGGCCGACGGGCGCTGCCGCTTCGTTTCCGGCAAAGCGCTGCTCTATCTGACCCCGCTGGGCTGTGGGCAGTACGACGCCGCGTGGTACGGCGCGGACTGGGATGTCTGGGCCGGATATTTCGATTTAGGCCGCAGCTACGCCGCCCTGCGGCAGAGTCTGGTCGGGCCAGAGCGCCCTATCTCGACGCAGCGCTGGCCTTCGGGCAGGGCATCCGGGTGCTGCGTCAGGACCCGTGGGAGATGCTCGTCACCTTCATCATCTCCCAGCGCAAAAGAGCATCCCCGGCCATCCGCACCGCCGTCGAGCGCGCCCACGTTACCATCATCGGTAGTGTGGGCGCTTTTCTGTCTTAATTTACCGAAAATCGGAAAAAACTCCCGAAATATGAAGTTTTCTGCCAAAATGCAGACAAGCCGGGTACATATCGGCTAAAATTTCGGTAAAAGGAGACAAAAGGCTATGATTAGAATTTTGCTGTCTACCCGCCTCGGCGAAAGGCGGATGACACAGAGCGAACTTGCACGTGCAACAGGGATTCGCTCCCAGACCATCAATGAGCTGTACCACGATTTTTGCAGAGCGAGTCAGCCTGGATGATCTCGACCTCATTTGCGAGGCCCTTGACTGCGAACTGGATGACCTCATCGTGAGAGAGCCCAACCCGGAGCGCAGGGCCAAAGAGGTGCGGCACATCCCTCAGACCGTGAACAAGTCTCGCAAGAAATAACCTCTCCTGCCCGGATGCGTCAAGCGTCCGGGCTTTTTTCGTCTTCATCATTGCGCAGCTGGATGGTCTGCCCGTCCGGCATGATGATTGCAACCTTGCCGCCGCACAGTTCCGCCGCCTTGATAAGGTCATCTGCCGACCAGCGGTTCATGCGCACCTTGTTGCTCATTGCCTGCTTGCTGCTCATACCGAGGACTTCGGCCAGATCTGCTTGCTTCTTCCCTGTCATGGAAAGCAGCCCCTTGATGATGTCCGACACTGTCATGTGTTCATCCACTCCTTTCATGTATAGGGTACACCAAAATCAATTACTTGTCAACCTCTTTTTATTTCAAAGTAAATCAAAAAAGTTTATCAAAACTATTGACAAGTAAACCGAAAAGGTGTACAATGTAGATGTAAGGCAGAGAGCGAAAGCCCCTTACAGAAAGGAGTGAGGTGAATGGAAGACATGAACGTAACCAAGGCGTTGCTCAAAGCAATCCTCGAACTCATCGAGAAATGCGACACGCTGGAAGAGCTCCGTGAGAGCGTCAAGAAGATTATGGAAGAGTAAAAAAGAAGACCAGCCACCGTCCAAAGCAACTGATCTTCAACACCGAACCAACGGCGAGCCGGGAGCCTTACCCCGGCCGCCCTCTATTTTATCAGAGTAAGGCCAGAAAGACAAGAGGGTAACACAATGAAGTACATCGATATCAACCGCAAGTTCACCGAGACTGTCAGCAGCTAGATCGCACAGGGCTATATCATCAACACCGCTTCGATGTCCGGCAGTCAGGGCGAGATCGCTCACATCGACCTGACCGACGGTAAGCAGATTGTCCGCGTTCTGCTGGACAGCTTCACCGAATGGGAAGATTACAATCAGCTGGAAGGTCTGAAGCTCGTGGTCGGCATCGCCGCTGACAACGTCAAGCCCAACGATAACCAGCGCCGGGATGTCATCTGGAACAACCGGTTGGAGGTCATCTCTTGCGAGAAGTTCTACAAGCTGAGCAGCAACCGCGACGATTCCGTGTTCTACGGAACGCGAGAGGAGGCCACCGCAGCCGATGAAAAGCGCTTCGAGCGCTACTGCCGCCGTGACTGCCGCATCAAGAAGCACCTTTCCGAAAAGGCTTCTCCGCTGGTCAAGGAATTCGTTCGCCGGAAGTTCGGCCTGAAGCGTGTCGTGGTGAGCATCATCCAGATCACCAAGCAGAGCGGCGTGTATACCGTCACCTACAACCAGCACAGCGCCCAGCTGCACTGAGGAGGGCAAAACAATGAAAAAGGTAATCTTTACTTACGATTCCAAGGACATGAAGCACGGTCAGAACGGCGAAATCGGCGAGGCCAGTGCCTCTATTCTGGTGGAAGACGAGCGGGCAAAAGAAATCCACGCCGCATTCAATGAGGATCGTGCGGACCATACCGCCTACTTCATCCGTGAGCGAGCAATCGGTTTCTGCTGGAGCTGCGAACATCTGCGTGGCCGTGGCTACATCGAGGGCAGCCTCAAGACCGTGGAAGTCAAGGAGGTCTAAGACATGAAACTCTACAAATACACTGGCACCATTTCCGAGGTTTCCTTCCGCAACAGAACAGCTTGCGATATCAAGCTGTACGATATGAACGACCGCGACAAGGCTCCCACCCGGCTGGAGGTTTTTGGAGCCCTCGGAAAATACATCTTGGATATCGAGGGCACCGATGCAGAAGAGCGGTACATCCCGATCGATTTCTACTTTGATGACAACCTGTACCTGTGGCGCATCGAAGTTCCCGGCGGGTGCGATTGGCCTGCAAAGATTATCACCCAGTCGCCTGACGACATTGACCAGCTGGAGATCTTCGGAGAGCGGGAGTACATCGAAACCGGCAAGCCGAAGTCGATGCCCGGCGAGGAAGTGAACCGCTGGCTGATGTGGGAACGCCAGAACATGAAGTGAGGAGGTTATGACCATGTTCAGTATTACCGATAATGAGAGATTGCGGGATGCGTATGCACTCCTGATGTTCATGCAGCGCGATATTTCAGCCTCTGCCGAAAAGAAATCCGCTGTGAAAAACTTGGCCGCAACCGTCAAGATGGAGATCCGGGCCTACAATAACCGCCCCGTTTCCAATGTGCGCATTATCAGTGCCGACTATGACGGCCGTCTGGAGCTTGTTCAGCTGCCCGATAAGCTGGACGAGGCGCACGAGGCGGATGCCGCCGACTGGTTTCGCGACAACTGCTATCTGGAAGCTTACAACAGCCAATATGACTGCACAGGGCAGGAGTTCACGAGCTGGTATAAGCTGTTCAGGCGGCAGGGCCACTGGTTTGCATACCACTTGGTTAGCCGAGATGTTTAAGGAGGAAGCACAATGACAGACGAAAAAGCTATTGAGAAGATGGTCTATGACCAGCAGCAGGGCTGGCCGCTGTGCCCCCGCTGCGGCGAGAGGATGCCGAACAAACTGACCCACGGAGCACTGAGCCGCCACGCCAAGGGCGTGTACATCTGCGCGGCCTGCGGCACCGATGAAGCCCTCCGGGACTGGACCGGGAACGTCAAACCACTGTCCGACTGGGTGCTGGTTCGCGTATACAACGGAGATCTTCGGAGGTAATCGATATGGAAGAAATGCTACTGTCACTGAATGGGCCGTGGTCAAACGCAGCCTGCATCGGCTACTGTGTCATGGCGATGCGCAACGCCGGTTTGAGTGAGAAAACACAGCGCAAAGTCCTTGATGAACTGACCCGGTGTTTCGACGACGTGAGTGTTGAAGACGCTGCACAGATGAAGTTCTAACAAACAAAAAATCCCCCTACACTGGCCCGAAGGTCAATGCAGGGGGATTTTTGCGTGCTACCGAGGTAGCCAAATATAAAATCAAGAGTGGACCATGCCGGGCCGCTCTCTACAAAAAGCCGAAGCTTTTCAAGTGCCTCTATTTTAGCTGGCGTTTTTATATCCGTCAAGCCTTTTTGGTACCAGCGCCGCGGTCATAGCGTCAAAAGCACGCTCAATGACCGCATCCAGCACTTCATCCGTGATTGCCCACTGGATGATGGCCGGGCATTTGGCGCGGAGGGCGGCGAAGACCTGCTTTTTCTTCTTCGCCCCCTGCCCCGAACCCATAATGGACTTTTCAGCCCGGTTCACCAGATCCAGCGCCAGATTCTTAACAGTAGCCTTGTAGCCCAGCCGGATACCGCCGACTGCCAGCGAAAAAAACCCGCCGCCATCAGAATGACAGCGACAGGCACGGGAATAAAACTCAGAATAGCTTCCATGATGGTTTCCTCCCGTTATGTCACAGATACTTGTTGGCCCCAGAAATTGCCCGCCAACTGGCAGGGCCGCAGATGCCATCCACGGCCAGTCCTTGTGCTTCTCCTGCGCTTTCAGCAGGGCGTTTTCGGTTTTTTCTCCAAAAATGCCGTCCGGGGTCAGCCCCAGCAACCGCTGGAGCATCTTCGTGGCGGTTCTTTGTTCACATCGCCCACGCCCCCGGCGGATCGTCGGCAGGATGAACGTGTTGTAGGTCGTGCTGGGATAGTGCTTCGGTGCATCGCAGAGCCACGTCGCCTTTGTGTCGCGGGTGTCAGTATGTACGATGGCGCAACCATCATACCAGTAGATACCCACCGCCTTGAAGTACTGGGTGGCAATGATGCCCAAAGCCACAGGGTTGATGTTGCGGTCTTTCATGCGCCAGTCAGCTGCCATCCCATAACGGTGCTTGCTGCCCGAACTGCCTTTAACCGCCGCATTATGCGGAATACAGCGGTAGCCGCTGGTAACCTTGATGGCCTTGCCCAGCTTATCCCGGATGGCCTGAAGTTTTTCGACCAGCTCCGAATCGACCATCTGGCGAGTACACCCGCAGGGGCACTTGAACTCCTCACGGGTGAAGTTTTTGCTCAGGGCTGATGTGTCGCTGGCCTGATATACGATGACTCTCATGTAGAAAACCTCCTTCAAGAGAAGTCGTGCTTTTGAAGCCGCTCGTTGTACACCCGCTTGATATTCGCTACCGCACAGATGCAGCGGTTGTTTTTGTAGTCGGGGTGACTGCGGCAGTAGTCCTCATAGGCATCAATGATGGCTAAAATCTCGATAAAATGCTCCCTCGTGTGGTGCTTATCATCAATCAGCTCATCATTGAAACGCAGGATCTGAGTACGCAGAAGATTAGCATTGCGCTCATCATCAACTTGGATATGCTCCTCCAGCTTTTTCTGGGTCTGCTTCTGCTGTTCCAGCACTTCAGCATTCAGGGCGTGTCCGATGATTTTCGCAAGCCTGCTCCACGGATTGATCTTGATGGGCGAAACCTCAATGAGCGAGAGCAGCACCAAAACCATCCCGCCACCGCTCCAGAACAATTCTTTCAGATTCACAGCCATCCCCCTCACTGAACCAGCGCGGCGATTGCCTGCAAATCAAAAAATCGGAGCATCAAAAACGCTCTCGCCCACAGCCAGTAGTCTTCGGACTCCGGGCGGCGGTACTTTTGGCAGAGTGCCGATGCCCAAACCCGGTTCCAGCGGGTCTGATAGTCCGCATCCCGACGCTCAAGGCTCCGCTGGATGTTTCCTACCAGATCCCCGCGCAGGGTGCCGTTACCGTCATCATCCTGCACAAAGCAGTCCATGCCGTTCTGGCTCCCCACAGCACACACACGCTGGTTTTTGTGCATAAGAAAACCGTCCTGACAGGTCAGGGCGGTTCCATAAGGAATATTCACTTTTCCATCTATGCCGTCGAAGCGCGCCCGGCGGCGGGCGATAAAGCGTTCATGCTCCACCATGGGTTAGACCTGCTCTTTCTTCTCGGCGAGCATACCGGTCAGCTCGGAGTAGTGCTCATCGGTCAGGTTGCCGGCGGCGTAGAAAATATCGATCTTCTCCGCCAGACCATCGGTACTGCCGCGCTCGATCATGCGCTTGCAGGTGCGATACAGAACCATTTCCGTTGCTTTGCTCATTGCGTTTTCCTCCTATCAGGGTATTCTCAGTGTCATCCGTATCGGAGACATTCAACTCCAGAAGGGTCAGGCGATAAGCCTGATCCACGTTCATCTCGTCGGCATCCTCGATGGCACTTTTTGGATTCCATGATCCAGCTGCCGATGTCGGTCTGCTCCAGCATGACCGTTTCCAGCTCATCACCCATTTGATCGCGGTCGAACAGCTGGTACGGCGTCCCGGCATAAGAAATGCCCGAAGCATCAGGCTCCGGGCAGAGGATATAACAGCCGTTGTCGGCTTTTTTGATGTAGGTCACGTCCTCGGTCAAGGCAAGGACGGTGCCATCACTGGCTTTGATGATTTTGTTGAACAAGGCACTCTACCTCCAAAAATAGCGTAGCAAAGCCGCCGCAGACGCAGCAGCCGCCCGTGGTCATCAAAATTTTTGTAGTAGGCTTCTTGGCAGTTCATATACTGCGCCACCTCCTGCAGGGTACGTTTCCCGGCCAGCCATTCCCGATGAAACAGCTTCAGCTTCCGCCGGGCGCGTATCACACCATCACGGCTACCATTGACTTTGATTTTTCCGGTCTCGGTCAAGGTAAAACGAGCCTTGCACCAGCGGAACGGCTTCGTCAGCGGGATGATCTTGCATTTCTTCTTGTTGACCGGGATGCCGCGGATTTCAAACTGGCGCACGATAGCGCGGCCCAGATTTTTCAGATCTTCGATATCCGGGAGAATGATGCAGTAATCATCCATGTAGTGTCCGGCGCTATGCGTGGACATCTGGCATTTGATCCAGTTGTCCACAGCACTGGGCATTGCCGCCATTTCTTGTTGGCTCGGCTCAACGCCCAGCGGCATCCCACGGCCCGGAAATTCGCCGGGAGCAGTATCAATAATGGTATCTGCTATCCGCCGAAAATCAGGGTTCAGGATATACCGCTGGTGCCGCTGATAGATGATAGAATGGGGTGCATAAGGAAAGAACTTCTTCAGGTCGAGCAGCAACACCCCGCCCGCACGGCCATACTTGCGGTAATGCCGTGCCAGCTGCTGTTTGATGCGCTTGATCTGCCAGTGCAGTCCCTTACCAATCCGGCTTGCACCGTTGTCATAGATCATGCTGGGGTCGTAAAGCGGCTCCAACACTTCCTTGCTGATGACCTTGTGGATTTGTCGGTCTGTAATATGAGGAGCGTCAATCCCACGAATCTTGCCGCGTTCGCAGACCGTGAAATGAACGTATTTCTTAGGCCGCCACCTTTTGTGCCAAAATAAGCCGCCGCTGCTTCGCTGTGTGGGAAAACAGATGCCGTTCAAAGTTCTGCGTGCTCTGCTTCCAGCGTACACCGTTGCAGCATTTCCGGCCATATTTGAACATCGTGTGGTAACTGAACACTTCTCCCAACGAACCGAGGGCGGCACAACGAGCTTCCTGTCTGGCTCGGCGTGCTGCCCGGCGGCGCTGGTATCGTGCTTCATGGCGCTCCTGACTTGTCATAAAAGTATTCGCTCCTCGGGGCATCGTCTAATCTGCTTTATGCCGGCACATGAAACGCGGTAAGATGCATCCCGCGCCATGCAAGAAGCGTCCGTGTCAGCATATCGAAAAGCAGTTTTAGAGGTTTGACCCTCAGGGAAGTACCTCTCCTTTTGCTATGGTCGTCTTTCACCTATGGCTACTCCATGTGACCAAGCATTGCAAAATCCGGGCACAACACCATACGCATTGTTAGCGTTGTTATAGTCCAACGACCCCGACGACGAAACCGCGCAGAAGTAGTTGTTGTTGTTGATGTTGTTGTAGTTCGGCGACCGCAGCCACCAGACCGCCGCCGCAGGAATTGACAGAGATACACCCACTTAAAAATCAGGCTTTCCGATTGACCGTTCCGATCATGCCTTGCAGCAGGTCGTTTTCCTTGTCAATCAGCTCACCCAACTTTTGAGCCATTTTGTCCAGTCTTTCAGTTGCTTTCTTCGCATCGAC
>VOFC01006308.1_pt1 | contig 13758 bp, 28 predicted proteins | sample 5384161 | NCBI WGS metagenome assembly VOFC01 (sample SAMN12384722, study PRJNA508395) | human gut metagenome | isolation source: healthy gut B | host: Homo sapiens | reverse complement strand
CATGACTCATTGCATTATAAGCCTCTTTATCACTGAGAAGCTTTTTCGTCTCATTATAAATAACTTCCTCATCTGTTCCGGTCAGTTTCAGCGTACCTGCCCCTTGATTCCTCCGGTCTTTCCGTCGTATCACGCAGGACAAGTACCGGTTTTCCAAGAGATGGAGCCTCCTCCTGGATTCCGCCGCTGTCTGTCATGATCAGATAACTCTTATTCTGGAAATTATGGAAATCAAATACTTCCAGTGGCTCGATCAGGCGAACTCTGTCGCAGTCATCAAAAACTTCTTTTGCAATCTGACGTACCTTCAGATTCATATGGATCGGATATACAACTTTCACATCTGCAAATTCATCTACGATCCTTTTGATCGCTCTGAAAATATGGTACATTGGTTCACCGAGATTTTCTCTTCTATGTGCAGTCAGAAGGATCATCCGGTCATCCCCGATCCAGTCAAAGATCGGATTTTCATAATTTTTCATCAACTGTCGTTGCCATGGCATCGATTGCTGTATTTCCCGTAATATAAATATTTTCTTCCTTTTTTTCCCTTCATCGCGGAGATTCTTGGCACTTACCTCTGTCGGTGCAAAATGCATATCTGCAAGACATCCTACCATCTGACGGTTCATCTCCTCCGGGAAGGGAGAATACTTGTTCCATGTTCTGAGACCTGCTTCGACATGACCGATCGCGATCTGACTGTGATATGCCGCCAGTGCACCGGCAAATGTAGTCGTCGTATCTCCATGTACAAAAGTACAATATCCGGTCTTTTCTTTCTCCAGCACTTCCCCGATACTTCCAAGCACTCTCTGTACGACTTCATTCAGGGTCTGTCCCTGCTTCATAATATCCAGATCATATTCCGGTACAATATGGAAAGTCTCCAGCACCTGATCCAGCATCTGACGATGCTGTGCCGTAACACAGGTGATCTGTTCGATCTCCGGTCTGGATTTTAATTCTTTTTACAAGTGGAGCCATTTTAATTGCCTCTGGTCTGGTTCCAAAAACCGTCATGACTTTTATCTTGCCCATTTTCGTTTCCTCTCTTTTCTTTTATCTGTCCAGTTTCTCTACCATTGCATCAAATTTCTCTGCAACCTCTGTTGCATTAAACTGATTCATGCCATCCTGATCTATTTCTACTGTATAATTTTCATAAGCGATCAGATACAGATAGTTCTTGATCTCATCTACAGAATAAGAAACTGTCACGCCATTCACGGCACGTACAACATCTGCTCCTGCCCTTCAAACATCGTCATTCCAAAGATCGGACGGTTTGCTCCGATATAATCTGCAAGCTTTGCGGCAAAAAAGATATTCTCATCCAGGATTCCATGCAGGTTCGCATCTACATGCAGCAGCCAGTCACTGTTTCTCATAATAGAAAGACTTGTCTTATAATCTACCGGTTTCTTGATCTTCACTACATCCAGCAATTCATGGTCGATCAGATAGACTTTGTCATTTGCTGCCATATGTCCATAGAACAGTACTTCCAGATGCTCTGCAAGGTCGGATGCTCTTTCTTCAGTGCCGCAATTCCTTTCAGAAACAGTCTTGGAGTTCTGGTCGCATCCAGATGCCCGATATAAACCATCTGGATCTTATCACTGCTCCTCGGTGCAATCGACGCATCATACAGTTCCGCATCAAAACTATGTGGAAGTACGACCGCCTTCTTTGCAATTTCTTTTCCACAGGAACTGAGCATATATTTTTTTTTCTGATAAGGATTATTGAAAATGATCTTATCGCAGTTGGAAAAAATATTATGTTCCAGTGTTCTCTCCTTTTCCAGTGCCTGAAGCGGAGCTTTCTGTCTGGCGCTTCCAGAGCAGATTCTTCATCTCCCGGACCGGAGAGATCATTTCCCGGATTCCCATCTTTCTTACATACCGCATCTGTAAAGAATATGGGGACATCGTCTGCATTCCTTTCAGCACAAACGGATTATTGGCAATCGGATCTCCAAATGATGCGATCCAGGTAATCCCCGGTTTCATTTTCTTGATCTCAAGTCCGATCTCATGCGACTCAGGCGGCATGGAACGGGTCATAACAATATCATATTCGTTCTGATGCTTTCTGAAATATTCAACCGCAGCACTCTTCCATGTGTCCAGTGACTCTCCCTGAAGACAGATCTTCTTTACATTCCCACACTCAGGAGCTGCTCGTTCTTTCCATAAGACCAGGAATCATTGCTGTCCTGCATACATACATCATACTGATACTTTGAATTTTTCAATAACTTATATGTTACAAGTCCCTCTGAAGAATTGATCGGTGGAAAATACCAACTAATTACTAATATTCTTTTCATCGTGCGAATCTTCCTTTCACTTTTCTTGCTAATACCATCACCTTGTGCCATTTTGATCCATCTACTTTTACAAATTTAAACTGCGTCTCACGGTTATATCTCACATAAACCATACAGTTCAGACGGTCATAGAGCCTTTGATTCGTCTTTTTTCAGGTAAGCATCAAACTCTCGGATTTCATTATATGCCCGCTTATGATCCTTATCGTATTCGCAATAAATTGAATAATGTGTATTCAATGTATAAGTCAGAATCATCTCAATGTACTCCCTCTTATTCGGAGTCAGATCCTTTTCAATTCCGGTATAATACTCGATCAGCCATTTGATCATCCGCTTGTGGTGTTCCTGATTTCTCACGAAATTGTCCATATTCATACTCTGATCTTTACGACCGATAAAATAGCGGTAAATATCCAGATGATAATAAGCAAATGTATCCACCTTTGTGATCGGCACAATATTATACTGCATATCTACATAAAAAGTCTTTTCGAGCATTTTAAGTCCGGATGCACGCAGAACTTCCGTACGGTAGGTCGTCGTTGCCATCATGAAATATTCTCCGTGAAGTATATTCAGATCGATCTCATTGAGATTATATTTTTTCCGTCTTCCAGATCCTTATATTCAAAATATTCGGACTTTCCATTATAGACATGCTCTTTTTCTGTAGTCACAGATCACGGCATCTGCCGTCTCTTCTTTAAACGCTTTACAAATTCAATAAAATCTCCGATATTGACCCAGTCATCACTGTCCAGCACTTTGAAATAAGTTCCCTGTGCTTTCTCGATTCCGACATTGATCGTAGAACCATGTCCGCCATTTTCTTTATCTACAAAGACAACTGTCTGCGGATATTTTTTCTCATACGCTCTTGCAATGTCAGCCGAGCCATCTTTACTTCCGTCATTCACAACCAGTACTTCTATCTCTTCCAAAACTTCCGGTAACAATAACGAATCAAGACATCTTCTGAGATATTTTTCAACGTTATATGTCGGAACTAATACTGTTAATACCTTCATATTAATTATTACTCCTCCTTACGTCTGCTTGAAATCAATGTTACTATCCCATGCGGCATCACCGACTTAATACCTTTTTTCACGTAATACGTGCTTTTCTTCTTTTTCAGTATTTTTCTTTTCGGGATTTTTATTTTCGGGATTTTTATTTTCAGACTTCCTGCCGTCCCTTTTTCTGGCAGAAGCCTTACTTTTTCTTCCTGAACCGGTATTTCCTGTTCAGCCTCCCCTCATTTTTCTTCAACCGGCTTCTCAGGAATCACATACTTCCCATCCGGTTTCTTTCTGAGATACTGCATCACATAACTGTATGCCTCAGGATACAGACTGAGACTTTTCAAAAAGTCCCACGCCTCCTGCCTCATCTGCCGGTCACAGTACCAGTTCAACTGCCTGTATACCAGTGGAGCGATCAGGAAACGGAATACATATTCCTTTTTCCCCTGCAGTGTATCCGTCATTAATGATAGTTCTTAAAATGGAATGGATCTCATGTCCAAGTGAAAAGTTTTTCCTCCTGGATTTTTTTTCCGTTCCCCTTTCAGATACCGATAAACGTTCAGATCATAATATCGGATCGTATCAATTTCCCTGATACTGAGAGCCTGCCACTGCCGGTCAACGCTCTCCTTACCCGATGCACAGAATTTCGAGATGCTCTCAAGTTTTCTCTGTTCTGTATACTGCTGTGGATAACAGAGGACCGGAATCTTTAAATCCATATCCCGGATACAAAAAGATCTTCAAACCGGTACTGACTTCCATCCATCAGCATATCATAATCAGCTATTTCTTCCAGAAGACTTTTTTTCATAATCTGCATAAGAGCCTCTGCAAAGAACAACATCCGCTTCTTCCTTTTGCAGTCTTTCGATCAGTTCTGCAAACTGCTCAGTGTCTACCCAGTCATTTCCATGGATCAAAGCCGTATACTTTCCTGCTGCACTTCGGATTCCCTCTTTATCATACACCCCACATCTGTCTCTGCCGGATGCACGAATCGCAGAACCTCTCCTCCCAGTCGCATAAATTCGTCTTTTTCTTCTGCCTCCAGCTCCGTTCCCGTATCAGAGAGCAGAATCTCGATCTTTCCATTATACTTCTGATTCAGCAAAGATAAAAGACATTTTTTCGTCTTTTTTATGTTCTGCCGGGTTCAATACAAGTACCGAAAGCACCGGCGGGCGTTCCACTTTTTAGGAAATAATTCCCTTGGAGTTCTGCTCAGGACCTGTCTCTGCCGGATCAGTTCAATCTCTTTCTCTACAGTTTTCTCCACGCAGAAATTTTTTTCTCTCGTAAACTCTGAAAGTTCTCTGCTGATCTTCAGATACTCTTCCGGATTATAATACAATCTTTCAATGATCTGTGCAAGTTCCAGCGGATCTTCCGGATCTGCCAGTGTATGAAACCGTTCCTCCTGCATAAAATATCCATTGGACGTTACCCTGGATCCGATCACGACCAGTCCCGACGAAGCACACTCTCCCATGGATACCGGATGTGCATCATGCCTTGACGGGAGCAGGGCGATTCCCTGCTCTTTATAAATCTCAAGAAAGCTTATCGTTCGGAATAAATGTTCTGTGAAAATGGACATTTTCAAACTGCCTGAGCGGTTCTGTCAGCACTTCGTAAAAATCCCCATCTCCATATATTTTCAAAACTCAGTTCTTTGAAAAATTCTTTTCTCGATAATTCAAGGATTGCCCGCACACTCAGATCCAGGGAATGTACCATGCAGTTGTCAAATTTTCTGATAATAATGATCTTTTTTCCTGTCCTCTGCATTCTTTGCATGATATGGAAATCGCTGTTCATTGATCACATTATTGATCACACTGCTGTTCTTAAATTTCAGGCGATGCTGCTCTTCCGCAAACTCTTTCAGCCACTTTGATACAAAGACCCATTCCGCATTATCCATCTGTGAGTATTTTTTAATGAACGCATCCCGCCTGTCAAAAACTTCCGCTGAATTTGTCCTTATAAGCGGTCTTGTGAAATACGGTCTTACCAGATTTTCAACATACCTGTAAATGGACTCTGCCCCATGGCAGATAAAAATAAGCTGATCCGGCGGATAAACATATCCATCATAGATCGACATCAGATTTTCATCCACAAAATGAGTCACGATCACATGATACTGCCTTGAATCTAAAAGCTGCTTCAACGTTCCGTAATTTCCCTGCAGCACCGGGATTCCCTCCAGCTCATAAGACATCTCGTACCAGTTGGATGCCAGAATGGATGCAACCTGGATATGGATTCCCTTTTTCTGATATTCTTTATTTCTTGAATGTGCAAATGCACATAAATACAGATTCGCAAATGATGGATAATTCGGAACTACCACCAGTACATCTTTGGCCCCGGAGCACTCCGATGCAAGATAATAAGGCTGACTCAGTTCCTCAATTTCAATCTCATCAAACTTCAATGTCGATTCCGCAGAAATCACAAGTTCCACTTCCAGCCGAACCGGTGTCGTCAGCTCCATAACAGCCGTAGAACCGGCTAAGACCGGGTAATACTTATTAATATTGATGTATCCCCCGGCATTTTCTCCGCTTCCTCTGAAAGTAATCTTACAATATTTAGTTTCAGGATCTGTAAATTCTATGGCTTCTCCCGCTTCAAGTACCAGTCTTTCTGAAGAGTCATTCTTTATCACAGACTCTGTCAGTCCAAAAGTCCCGGCGGTCATCTTCTTAATCATCAGTTTCTCCTTTGATCCGCACCATACTATGATTATTTTGAAACCTGACTGTCATAATAAGCCTGACAAACCTTTTCTGTATTCCCGCTCATCACAACTTTTCCATGATCCAGCCACACTACCTTGTCACAAAGACTTCTGATCGAATCAATGGAATGTGATACATATAATACCGTCGTACCACCAGTAATCATACTTCTCATCTTGGCCTCACTCTTCTGCTGGAAATTCAGATCTCCTACCGACAGGATCTCATCCACGATCAGAATTTCAGGATCTACCTGTGTTGCAATCGAGAATGCAAGTCTTGCAACCATACCACTTGAAAAATTCCGCACCGGAACTTCCAAAAGTCCTGCAATTCTGAAAATGAAACGATCTCATCAAACTTCTGATCGATAAATTCTCTGGAATATCCCAGAATAGAGCCGTTCAGATAAATATTCTCACGTGCCGTAAGATCCATATCAAATCCTGCTCCCAGCTCGATCATAGGACAGATATTTCCCGCTACAGTGATCTTTCCTTCTGTCGGCTTCATAACTCCGGAAAACCACTTTCAGAAGCGTACTTTTTCCTGCACCGTTCCCACCGACGAATCCGACAACCTCGCCCCGTTCCACTTCAAAATTCACATGCTTTAATGCCCAGAAATCTTTATTTCCCTTTTCTCATCTTTCTTTTTCGGCTTAAACATATTGATGAAAAATAACTTCAGCGAAAAATTTTTCTCTATGCCAAGACTAAATTTCATCGAGACATCTTCAACTTTTATCATGCTGTCCATACCGCACCTCTTTATACATAATAAATAAACTTGTCCTGATTCTTTCTAAATACAACCACCCGATGATCAGACTTTGCGACTGAAGAAATGATACATGCTGCGAAATCCATAGTAGTCGGAATCTGGTGATATAAAATGATCGTTCTTGCAAACGTAATAATATGATATAACGGATTCAGTTTCAAAATGATCTGTAATCTCGGATCCAACATATTAATATCATACATAATTGGAGTCATATAGGATAAAATCTGTATAATAATTCCGTAAATATAGAACATATCTCTCAGAAATACCGAAACTGTTGCAAGGAACAGACTGACACCAAGTGTAAATACAAATAAGAAAATAAAGGAAAGCGGAAGCAGAAAATGATAAATATTCAGCCCCGTTCCAGTCAGTATGATCACCGCATACAATGGAATCAGCGTCAGCAGAAAATTAATCCCTACAAATAAGCACTTCGATAACGGGAAAATATATTTTGGAATGTAGATCTTATTGATCAGCGAAAAATTTCCAACTACCGAACTCATTGAGGTTACTTGCCTCATTAAAGTAATTAAAATATACAAGACCTGTCAGCAGATACGTCAGATAGTTCACTCCCGGTGTCGAAAACTTGAATACATTCGTAAATACGATCGCCATAACGCACATCATCAAAATCGGGTTCAATAAACTCCACAGCACTCCCAGCACAGATCTTTTATATTTGACCTTAAAATCTCTGGAGATCAGCTGTTCCAGTAAAAAAGAGTACCTCTTCAGACTCAGACAAATATTTTTAACAGTTTTCATCTTATCTTCCTTTCTCTTGGTATACATCTTTGTTATGATAAACTAAATTGCCTGTAGTGTCAATATTCTGACTATTTAGCTTTTATTAAAAATCCTTAACAGCAGATTTTCATGAGTCGATCTTTATTCACTTTTCTCTTCTCTGAATACCACAAAACGCTGGCCTAAATAGTTCATTCCACGAAAATACATTCCTGCCAACATCGCTATATTTTCCTGAACCGTCACACTAAATCCGGAAAAGAGCCATGCTGCCACCGGTTTGCCAGTCCGTATGCCACCAGATAGCATACGGCAATGTTCACGACAACTTCAACACAGTCTTTACACTTTTCTGACGATTTTTAAAAGTAAAATACTTGTTCAGAAAATAACTCACAATGCTGCCCACTATATAATTTCCGGCACTTGATACCCAATAACTGCATCCAAGACAATTATATAATCCAAACATTGTTCCTGTTCCAACCAGTGTATTGATCACTCCGACCAGTAAAAATTTCACTGTTGTTATATCGATCAGTTTCTGTTTCTTCTTTCATCTACTCTGCCACTCCGATTATCGATTCCACTTGATAGTACGCTGCCATTGCTGCATTGTTCCACGCATATCGATCCGCTGCATCCAGATCTGCAAGCCCTTCAATGCTGCATATTCCGTCTCCGGTATGACTACCGGAAGCGTCAGATTCTTCTCACCTGCCGCAATCTGCTCTTTTTGCAAGCCTGTCTCTCGCCATGCATTTTGCATAGGTATTATAAATATCCCAGCTTCCGTGGAAAAACTGAACAGTAAAAAATACAAGAAGAATCCAGCAGGAGCAGGTAACTGCTATTCCGATTTTTCTGTGCCAGAACTCCTCAACCATGATCAAGATCCCGACGATCAGGAAAAGGGCTGATGAAAGCATATTCCGCTCCGGGTAATAAGAGGCAACTGTATGCATAAAATTTGTAATCAGGCTTGCAGCTAAAAAGAAAAGTGCAATCCATGTTTTTTATACCATTCCAAAATCACCGAACATACGATCAGTACAATCAGGGATCAGCAATAAAATAAGCAGATGTTCTACATAAAGATCCATCGCATTGATAAAATTGTCCACATAGCCGTGCAGACCGGATGTGGCAACTTTATTTTTCAATGTACCCGGTGCCGTCATCATAAAAAGAAATCCTGCCAGCATCGTCAAGACACTTCCCATTCCCCCATACCGGAATTTTTTTCTTTCTTCATCCACCTGTGATATGCCAGTAATAAGACCGCAAGCACGATTGTCCCGAAGGAGGCTGTCTCCAGATAATCTCCCATGGCAAATCCGGCAACAAGAAACAGAATTTTCTGAATCTTACCTTCCATTACTTTTTTTTCATTCTTTGCCAGCTTCATAAAAAGGATATAAATAGTAAAGTGAAAAAGTACAGCCCCACAGATAATTACACGATCCGTCCAGCCAGAGCATCGTCTGTCCAAATGCCGGTGCAAAATACCAGACCAGACCAAAAATGCTTACCAGTGCCAGTGCATTTCTTTTTTCCAGAATAAATACCGATATAGAATCAGGATCAGCATGGTAAAAATCACTGCATTCACCACATCAAAAATCCCGGACGGCAACAGCAAAAAAAGCTGAACAAAAAAATGTGCCACCAGTCTTCCGTTCATTCCTTTCGCATGTGCATACATGGATGGAAAAATATCCCACACCGTCTGTATCTTCTTATGTGTAGCAAAGCTGTTCATATAAGAATAGTCATCTGCTGCATAAAAGGTATAATGGTTCAGAAGGAACATGATGCCAAAAATTCCTGCCACAAGCAGGTAAAATAAATACTTGTTCCCATTCATTTTTTCTGAGCGTCTTCATTTTCTTTTTCCCGTCTTTCTTTTTTTCTATTATTCTGACTCACTTTCTTCTTTTTTATATTGGTCTCCTGGATCAGATAAACCGGTCTTTTCTTTACTTCAAAATAAATTCTTCCAATATACTCTCCAATGACACCAATAGAAAAAAAGCTGGATTCCTCCCAACGTCGTGATTAGAAGGATCGTCGTAAAATATCCCGGTGCATCGATCCCATGAAGCAGGATCTCTATCAGCAGATACAGCAGATAAAGGATACTGATCCCCATAAAAAATCCCTCCAAGATAAATGCAGATCCGCAATGGCTGGTTATTAAATGATAAAATCCCATCTACTCCATATGACAGAAGCGATTTAAAGGACCACTTGCTGTTTCCTCCCTGCACGCTCCTGATTCTCGTATTCGATGTAGATCTGATTAAAGCCGACCCACGAAAATAATCCCTTTGAAAACCGGTTATTCTCCTTCAGTTCCAACAACGCATGAATCGTGCGTCTGGATAAAAGCCTGAAATCACCTGCTCCATCGACCATTTCTACATTCACCAGTTTGTTCGCCAGCTTATAATACAATTTTGCAAAAACAATTGATAATCTCGAATCGCCTTTTCTGTTCCTTTTTTCGCAATGACCTGGTCATATCCCTCCTGATATTTCTCGTACATCTGCACGATCAGCTCCGGCGGATGCTGCAGATCCGCATCCATGATCACTGCACAACTTCCCTTTGCAATGTTCCAGCCCGGAAAGCATTGCTGCCTCTTTTCCAAAGTTCCTGCTAAAAGAAATGTATTTTATTTTTTCTGACCTTCCGGCAAGTTTTTTCAGGAAAGCTAACGTATCATCCTTACTTCCATCATTTACAAAAATAATTTCAAAATCAAATGCCCTGCCCGTACACGTATCCACGATTGCCTTTGCAGTCCGCTCAATCACTGCTCCTTCATTATAGCATGGAACAATCACTGACAATAATTCTCTCATCGCCTGATTCCTTCCTTTTTGCAGATCTTCTTTACAGATATCTCTTGACAGCTACTCTCCAGGTTCCTCTGTCCCATTTTTCATAATAATCCACGTCATGAATAATAGTTCCGTATTTTGGACTTAATGCATGGATGATCTGGTTATTCCCTATATATAATGCCATATGAGAGACTCCACTTCCTTCTGTATAGCATACCAGATCTCCCGGCTTCCACTGACTTATATCCCATGGATCGATCCAGGTTCCTCCCTGTGCCTGCTCATGAGCGAATCTCGAACTGACACACCAAGCTGAGCCATAGCCCACTGCGTAAATCCACTACAGTCCCATCCACCGGTTGTTGCTCCGCCCCCAGCGGTATGGAACCCATGTATAAGTACAAATTTCCGCTATTTTAGCCGGAACATCATTAAGCAGTCTTCCGGAAGTATCAAATCGGCAATTCACTCCATCAATTATCACTGTATCATTTGTAATCAAATATCCATAACTGTTATAATAGTAGCGATTACCATCCTTCTCTCTCTCCAGCCTGTATACATTTTTCCACTATCTGCAAAATAATACCAGATACCATCAATCTCCAGACCCTTATTTCTTGCAAGTTTTCCATCCGCCTGATAATAGTATTTTTCACCCGCTTTTGTACGCCAGTAATCTTTCTTCATATCACCTGAAGCATCAAAATAATACCAGTCAGTTCCATCTTGCACACTATCATCAAATGCCTGTCGACCCATCGGCGTAAAGCCGATCACTTTTTCATTCTCTGTCTTCAATCCACGATATGCTGCTCCGTTGCTCTGGAAAATATACCGGTATCCTCCAATCTTCAAATCCCGATCCATCACCAAATGACCTTCCTCATCATAATAGTACCAGTCTGCACCTTTCTGACGGAACTGAGATTCATAACGTCTTCCACTTCCATCCAGATAATACCAGTAACCATTAAATTGTATCCCTGCATTCAGGATCAGATGCCCCCGATCATCATAATAATAATATCCGGTATCTTTCTCTCTCAGTCAGAATACAGCATTTTTCCATCTTTCTGGAAATAATACCAGTAACCATCTATCTGGCTTCCCATGTCGGTCAGGCAGGATCCCTGCTGATCATAATAATATGCTCCGTCTTCACCGACAGACCAGCCTGTATAAACTGCACCACTTCCTGTAAACTTATAGTGCTTTCCATTGATATCCAGCTCTCTGTTCAGCACAAGATATCCATTTTCATCATAATAGTACCACGTATCGTCTTTCTGGCGGAACTGAGACACATACTTTTTCCCGTTTTCATCCACATAATACCAGTGTCCGTTTATCCCAATTCCACGATTCATCACCAAATGGGCTGCTTCATCATAATAATAGTAATTTCCTGCTTTTTCTCTCCCAGCCAGAACTTAGTATCTTTCCATCCTTCTGGAAATAATACCAGTAACCATCTATCTGCTTTCCGGTATCTTCTGAACGGCTTCCATTTGTCTCATAATAGTAAGTATCTGTTCCATCTGTATACCATCCTCTATAAATTGCACCATTTTCTGTAAATTTATAATGTCTTCCATTAATATCCATCTCCTGGTTCATTACCAGATGCCCATTCGCATCATAATAATACCATTCCCCATTTTTTCTCTCCAGTAATTTTTCTGCATTGCACCTGTTGCATCAAAATAGTACCAGTAACCGTCAATTTCACATCCGGCATCATAAAGCTTTATTCCGTCAATATAAAAAAATGTGTCATTGTCACCTGTTACCCAGCCATTCGCATACTCAGAAACTCCTTGTCCATTTTCTGCAAGATCCTTGTTCTCCGAAATCTCTGTATCTGCATGGGCTGGCACTGCACTCCCCATCGCAAGTACCATCGACATCATAAAAATTACTGCCTTATTTTTTCATTTTGATTTATCTCCTTTTTATTTTCCTCACAATCATCCCTGATAAATTTATTCCTATATTCTTTAAGTAGACAAATTCCGCACTTCTTCCATAAATTAAAAGAAAAATTCCATTAAAAATTATCACATTAAAAATTCCGTTTACAATAAGATCGATCCAACTGTTCCGGATCATCAGCATATTTCTGAATTCAATACATATCAGGCAGCTTACTGCTGTACTTGCAGTATATATCGCAATCTGCCTCAGATAATGCGAAAATGAATGTTTAAATACATATTTATAGATCAGATACGGATCATACCATATCTGAGTCAGCAGTCTGATATTACAGTTCCCAAAATCACTCCTGTAATTCCAATTTTTTTTCAAGAAACACCGACACTACAATATTGATGATCGACATGATCAATGGACGATACTGTCCCTGTACGAACAGACCATTAGACGTTCTGAAATGGCTGACTGTACTCATCATCCCGGTTAAATAAAAATCAATAATAAGAACCAGTACTGTAGCTGTTCCAAATAAATTTTCTTTTCCTGCCCAGATTTTCATAAATGTATTTACATTTACATATAATACTGTAGTGCATAACCCAAAAATCCAGAAGCACATCAACTGCATGGCGTTAAAGACTTTAAACTGCTTCTTTCCATCCTCTGTTGCTGCAAGATTTCCGATACTGGCAGAAGTAGAAGTAAATACCTGAAGCACAAGATTATATATATTCTTTACGATCATATTATAATTGGCTAATATACCGACCATTCCGGTTCCAAGAAATGAAGACACGATCACACTGTCTGTTCCATTCAGAACTACATTTGAAACTTTATACAGAAAAAGTGCCTTGATATCCTTAAAAAAGCTTTTTGATCTCATCTTTGCTTAGTCTCCCACTACTCTTCTGAAAAGCATTTGGATATAATTTTTCTGCCTTTCTCGAAATCCAGATATTCTGACTGACAGAAAATAAAATTTCCAGCAGCAGATAGAAAATAAAATTCTTAAAAACTACCAGTAAAATACTTTCAATCGTACACTTGATCATCGAAATGCAGATTGAAATTTTTGATATTTCATATTGCTTCTGGCTCGCAGATAAAATTGTAGAACGATAGATCAGTAAATACGAACAGACCGTATTAGATAAATAAAGAATATAAATAATCGTAATACTTTCTTTAATATCCGGCACATTGGTAACAATTTTTTCGATAAAAATGGAACGACAAGCAGACCGCAGATCAGAATCACCAGTGCAACGATCCGGTATGCCCATTTGTAAAAATGCATCAATTTGCC
>VOFC01004628.1_pt1 | contig 13758 bp, 27 predicted proteins | sample 5384161 | NCBI WGS metagenome assembly VOFC01 (sample SAMN12384722, study PRJNA508395) | human gut metagenome | isolation source: healthy gut B | host: Homo sapiens | reverse complement strand
ATTAATGTTGGCAGTCAGCAAGGATGATCACAGAGTTGTAGATGCATGGGAAGTTACGCAAGAGGAGATGGAGAATAGCTGTCGGTCATGTGAAGAATATATAGGAATGGACCTGATCAAATATTATAAAGAGAATCAGGAAAGAATTGAAAAAAGTCAAATGATGAATCAGACGATGGGCAGGGATTCAGCGAAGAAGCAAGCATTTGACATGGCAGTCCAACAGATATTAGGGAAATTAGGAAAATAGATACAGGAACATATATTATGGAAGAAATCAAAAAAAGAAATCATAGAGAAAGTGATATTGATCGCGGTTGCTGATCAAGACACAACAGAAGCAGAAGAATCTCTGGATGAGTTAGAAGAACTGGTCAAAACGGCAGGAGCCGAGGTTGCAGCAAGGGTGATCCAGGTAAGAGAAACACCACATCCAGGAACTTATATCGGAAAAGGTAAGATTGATGAAGTCAATGCTTTGTTATACGGAACTGATGCGACAGGGATCGTCTGTGATGACGAATTATCACCAGCACAGATCAGCAATTTAGAAGAAGCATTAGATACCAAAGTGATGGATCGAACACTGATCATTCTTGATATTTTTGCGAAGAGAGCATTTACAAGAGAAGGTAAGATCCAGGTAGAACTTGCCCAGTTAAAATACAGAGCATCCAAGCTTACCGGACAAGGAAGAGCTTTATCAAGATTAGGTGGAGGAATCGGAACCAGAGGTCCTGGAGAGAAGAAACTGGAGATGGACCGAAGACTGATCCGTACAAGAATCTCCAGATTAAAAGCAGAGTTAAGAGATGTTGTAAAGCACAGAGAAGTCCAGAGAAAACAACGCCAGAAGAATCACCTGCCAGTGGTTTGTATCGTTGGATATACCAATGCAGGAAAGTCAACACTATTAAACCATTTTACCAATGCAGGGAGTTTATGAAGAAGATCAGTTGTTTGCAACCCTTGATCCGACGACAAAGAGTTTGGATTTAAGTGGCGGGCAGACAATTCTTATGACAGATACAGTCGGATTTATCCGCAAACTTCCACATCATTTAGTAGAGGCTTTTAAAAGTACATTGGAAGAAGCAAAATACAGTGATCTGATCCTGCATGTAGTTGATGCATCCAATCCGCAGAAAGAGAAACAGATGGAAGCAGTCTATGATACATTAAAGCAGTTAGGAGCTAACGAATCACCGATCATTACAGCATTTAATAAGATCGATCTTTTGAATGGAGATGAGATCTTAAAAAGATCCCAATGCAGAAGCGGTGGTAAGGATTTCCGGGAAAAATGGCGAAGGAACCGATCAGTTGTTAGAGCAGATTGAGAAAATACTGCAAAAACAGAAATTATATTTAGAAAAGCTGTATGGCTATCAGGAAGCAGGAAAGATCCAGCTGATCCGAAGTCACGGACAGCTTTTTGAAAGAAGAATACAGAGATGATGGAATTTACGTAGAAGCATACATTCCAAAAAAGAGATTCTTGGAAGTATCTAGGAGGCGAGAAAGTGATCATACAGAAAGTAATTAACAATAACGTGGTCAGTACATTTGACTCAAACGGAAAAGAAGTTATTTTGATGGGAAAAGGAATTGGATTTCGCAAGAAAACCGGGGGATGAATTAGATAAGACGAAGATTGAGAAGATTTTTACCTTGGACCTTAGCGGCAAATCATCTTTTGTACAAGAAGTCATGGCGATCATTCAGGAGTTTTATGAAATCGTGCTAGATACGGAACATCCAGCATATCAGAGATTTGCAACACATTTACAATATCTTGAGACGGAAATCTTATCAAAGAAACGCCCGATAGAAGAAGACGAAAGAAGATGATGTTGAATTTTATGAACGTAATCAGAAGAAGTATCCAGAAGCCTATGTGTGCAGTCAGAAGATCGTGGAACATATCGAGCAGCATTACAACTGCAAACTTTCAGCAGATGAGAAGATGTATCTGATCATTTATGTCAAAAGACTGATCTTAGAAATGGGGCATCAGTCATAAAACCAGGTTGACTTATAAGGCAAAATTTGATATTATAATATTATCGAATTTTGGATTGTGACTGGTGAGGCAGGCAAGACCTATTTAATAAGTGTGAACATTTGTTAAAGTAGGTCTTTTTATGCTTTTTTTAAGGAATTGCACTTAGATGAGTACAAAGATAAGCCAGTTAAAGATCCAGATAAATTAAAATTATTTTATATGTGAGAAGGAGAAACAATTATGGTATCAAAGAAATTTGTCATTGAAAACGAACAGGGATTACACATGAGACCAGCAGGAGTTTTAGCGAAAGCTGTAACTAAATTCGAATCTGACGTAACTATCGTATTCGAAGATAAAAAAATCAACGCTAAAAAGCTTATTAAACATCATCGGAGCTTGCATCAAATGTGGTTCTGAAATCGAATTAGTATGTGAAGGTCCAGACGAAGAAGCAGCTCTTGCACATGCAACAGAACTGATTGAATCTGGATTAGGTGAATAATCACTGCTCATAATGGGTGTAACATATAATTTGATAAAGGACGGGTGGCAACATGTATAAAGGTATAGGAGCATCTGCTGGTATCGGTATCGGTAAGATTGTTAAGATTAAGGAAGAAGAACTTAATTAACCTTCTTGCTAAGGAAGCAGACTTCTTCAGTATAGGTACAAATGACCTTACACAGTACACAATGGCTGTAGACAGAGGATGATGGAAGAAGGAGTAAATATGATTAAAGAATTGATAAAGATAAAAGAAAATAATAATATAGTTAGTATATTTTGCGATGAAGATGATACTTCGATGTTTTTGGAAGGATATATTTACGCAATTGGAAGACAAGACTTTTTAATTAAACATATAACACCTCATGGATTAGCAGATGGGTATATTCTGAAAAAAAATAGATAGTGTTATGCATTTAGAGATAAGTGGGCAGTATGAAAAAAATAGAAAAATTATATTCTAAAAAGAATCAAAGACATATTGATTTAAAACTACAAGATAAAGTTAGTTTAAAGAATAATATATTTCAAATTTGTATGAATAATAAGTATATAGTATCAATTGAAATGATACAAGATGATGAATGCCCAATTAAAGGAGTTATAAATAAAATTGATGATAATAAAGTAATCGTTTCAAAATTAACAGAATACGGAGAGGATGATGGAGAGGCAATATTAAAAAAGAAAATATAGACACTATTTCATTTTTGGGAGTAGATGAAGAAGATATACAATTATTAAAAAGAAAGTAAATAGTTTCTTAATATATTTTCTGGGAAACATGTTTGTAAAAATTGCTGTATCAAAAAACAAAAAAATAAGAATGTATAGAAGTAAATAATTTTACAAAATCTCGGAATCTTGATTTTTAGTCACAAATGATGAATTGTAAAAATATATTAAAAATAGGGATGGTTAATTAATAAAAGATTCCGAGATTTATTTCTTTATAAGGAGCAAACTATGTATAAAATAGATAAAGAAATAAAAAACTAAACTAACAGAAAAAGAAATAAAAAGAAATTGTATAATATAAGTAGTAAAAAAGACGTTCTTCTATCTTTTTCATACCAAATCAAGAAAAAGTTTTTATTAAAGAAATGGAAGAATGACAATGAGATTTGAAGCTCGTTAATAATAATAGCAAAATATACTACTGATTATTAGTTTTGAATACTGAGCTTATAATAATAATAACAAATTGTATATTACTGATTTTTAATTTTTTTTGTGATTTTGGTTTTTATAAAACATTTAAAGATTAAAAATTACAAATTTTAATGAGAATATATTTATAGAATTGTATATTATGTCAATAGACAAAAACAGGAACCTTTTGTAATTTTTCTGAACACTTTCAGAGCATTTTTATAAAACATTTAAAGATGAAACAAATATGTATAAAACCATGGAAAAAATGAAGCAATGTAATACTTAAGTTCCCTGAGACCTTACGAAGTCAGAAAATAAAAAATAGAGGTACAATAAAAGAGTGCAGAATGAAGAAATTAGAAAAATAGAAGCAAGAATTTTGGAAAATGATGAATATATGAAAATTGTCAGATATTATAAGGCTTACGGTCCCCAATGCGTTTCTTCAAGGGAAATGATACGCAATATTATTTGTATAATAAAGATATTTGGGGAAGTATAACTAGCCTAGTGAAAGAAGATGGAAGTGTAGATGCAACCTATCCAGTATACGGATTTTGGAGAGACAATTATTCATGGAGATGATCAGGCGAAAAATGAAGTGTGTTATACTGGCGGAATCTATGATCAGAGTACAGGATTGTATTATCTGAATGCACGGTATTATGATCCAGAGGAAGGAAGATTCTTAACAGAGGATACATATCGTGGAAAATGATCAACCTGATACTGGACATTTATGTGTATACTGTGCGAATAATCCGGTAAACTATGTGGATCTAGTGGGCATTTTGCAAAAAAATGGCGTATTTATTACAATGCAGGACATAATTTTGATATTGCAAAAAATTCACCATATTATAGAAATGAATTAGTACAATTTTTCCCAGTGCATACCAACAGTGCGTTCAAAAGCGTGGAACAAATTAATTCTAAAATGTAATTTATGGCGAAGAAAGAAAATGCACTTGCACATACGAAATGGATGTGTAAATATCATATCGTCTTCACACCAAAGTATAGACGAAAAGTAATTTACAATCAATACAAAGTGGATATAAGAGATATTATTAAACAGTTGTGTAGTTATAAAGGCGTGGAAATTATAGAATTTCAATAGCAGAAAAGAGAAGATCAGCGCCTTGAGACGCTGGTCTAGTAGTCATAAGGGCTTATAGCCCTAGTTAAAGAGGTGACAATATATGAAAAAAAATTTCTATTATAGTTTTAATAATGATTATGTTTTATATAGTTGCAAATATGGTTTGGTTAAAAGTTGTAAATAATAATATAGATGAATATTTAGATAAAGATAATGTAAGTAGAGAACTAATTAGCTATGAGGGTAAAAAAAAAAAATTTGGAATACTATATTATAACATGTAATTACAAAGGTGTAGAGAAGAAATTAAATCAGGGAGAAAAAAGTAAATCAAATTTTTAAAAGTCTGGGAAAACTCCGCTAATGATAGCGGCCACATTACCTAATTTTTAAAGATGCAATAAAAATGTCACAGATATTAATAAAAAAGGGAGCAGATGTAAACAAGAAAGATATTTATGGTGCTAATGTATTATTTTATGTAGGGTATTATGATTATGAAAAAAGAACTTCAGAAGAAAATATTAAATTATTAAAATATTATATTGATAAAGATGCTGAAATAAATATAAAAATTGATGGAGTAGATAATGATGGAAATTTAAAGAAAAATGGAAAAAGAATTTCTTTAATTCAATTTTATAAAGATAAAAAATGGAAAAAGAAGCAAAATTTTTTGTCCGAATCTGTTAAGTAGGGGCGAAAATTTAAGTGAATTTAAATTCCCTGAGACCTTACGAAGTCAGAAAATAAAAAATTAGAGATATAATAAAAAAGAGTTTGGAATGAAGAAATCAAAAAAATAGAAGCACGAATCTTAGAAATGACTAAGTTATGAAAATTGCCAGATATCATAAGGGCTGTGGTACCTTAAGTATACACACGCTACCTTAAGTATACACAGGGAAGTACAAGCAGTCTGGTAAAAGAAGATGGAAGTGCGGATGCGACTTACCAGTATACGGATTTTGGAGAGACAACGATCCATGATGGTGTTGTAGCTTATACGACAGATGCTGATGGAAATCAAAACTCACAGAACTTGATTGGAACAGAAGGAAATGTTGGTGCAGTAGCTGGTTCATATAAAGGTAGATTAGTTGCTAAAAGATTAGGATATAAAGGGAAAAAAAGAAATTTATTTATAGCAACGTATGGAATTAAAGGAGCTGTTGTAGGAGCTATTATAGGAGTACTTGCAGGCTATGGTATTGGCGTTGCTATGGGTGCATCATCAAGCAGTGGATTAGCGGTGAAGGGAGTTAATAGTGCAATAAAAAAAAGTGGCTTCTGATCAAAATAAAGTACGACATATTATGCAGAGTAAACATGCATGGACTAAAGTAGCAAAAAAAGAATCAATGGAAATATGTAAAAACCAATTGTAAAAAGGCAATGAAAAGTGGGAAAAATGAAGGCAATAGGAAAAACTAAAGGAAAAGAAATAGTATATAAATTTGCATACAATTATAAAGGAAAAATTATTGAAGGTACGTGTATAGCGAAGAAAGGAGTTGTAAAATTAAGTGATGCATGGGTTAAAACAATTGGTTTATGATGATCAACCTTTTTTCCCTTCAAATCAAAGTGAAAAAAACAAATCAAAAATTATACATTTTGTGGAAACAAAATAAGAGTGATAATTTTTTTTAATTTTATATACACAACTTTGGATGAAATTAGAAGAAATTTATATGGAGAATGTTATAGACTATTACAAGAAGGATTGTTATGAAAAAAAAAAACTGTTTTTTGAATTAGTAGAATATCAAAAAAAAAGTTTTTTAAAGAAAACATTAAAATACAATTGCTTACAGGTTATTTTTATACGACTACAGAATATTTATTTTTTGATGAATGTGGAAAATGATATTTATAATATTGTTAATGAAGGGAAAGATATAATTAGAAATCTATATAATTCTAATCAAGAAAAATTTGAAGTGTATATTTTTTATATTTGTATTTTGCAAGGAAAAAGAAAAAATGGATAAAAAGAAAAAAAGGATATTTAGAAAAAATTAAAAAAATGTTTCCAAATTGATTCGGAAATAGATCATTATTTTCGAGAAATATTTTTTGTAAGGGAGTGCAGACGAATTTTTGGATCAATTTACGCTAGTCTCAGACTTCGTTCGCCCTCCTTCGAGTAAGAGTTATGGGGATTTATTAAGGTATCGTAGACCTTATGAAGTCAGAAAACAATGAAAAGAAATGCAATGAAATAAGGAAGAATAGCGAAATCAGAAAAGTAGCTAGAATAATCCTGATAAATCTTAAAATATAAAAAATTATCATAGTTCATAAGGGCTACGGTATCTTGGTCAGAGTGACTACCACAAAGGAAGATGCAGACAAAGTTAATGAGACAAAAAGTCTATACTTACGATACACTTGGACGACTGATAAAGACTGTAACAACAGATCATAAGAAGGATGACAAGACAAAGGCGGTCACATATACCTATGATAATGTTGGAAACCGGCTCAAAAGAAGATAACGGAACAACGACAACATCGTATACTTATAATGGATTGGATCAGTTAAAGACATCCACAAAAAAAAAAGGAACTGCAGTAGAAGAAGTCCGTCAGTATGATTACGATGCGAATGGAAACCAGACAGATGTAAAGAACACAAAGACTGGGGAAAATCAGACTTATGTGTATGATGCAGAAAACAGATTAAGTCAGGTGTCCGTGACAAAAGATGGAAAGACAGCGGTGATCCAGCAGAACATCTACAATGGAGAAGGACAACGGATCCAGAAGATCGATGGAGATGAGACGATCAACTATTATTATCAGGATGGAGTTGTGGCTTACACAACTGATACAGATGGAAACCAGAATTCACAGAATCTGATTGGAACCGATGGAAATGTCCTCGCAACAGAAAGATTTCAACAGAATGCAACACAATATTATCTTTACAACAAAGATATCCAGGGAAGTACAAGCAGCCTTGTAAAAGAAGATGGAAGTGCAGATGCGACTTATCAGTATACGGATTTTGGAGAGACAACGATCCAGGGTGATGATCAGGCGAAAAATGAAGTGAGCTATACTGGTGGGATTTATGATCAGAGTACGGGATTGTATTATCTGAACGCACGGTATTATAATCCGGAAGATGGAAGATTTTTAACAGAAGATACTTATCGAGGAGAAAACAATCAGCCAAATACATAACATTTATATGTGTATTGTGCAAACAATCCAGTGAATTATGTGGATCCTAGTGGACATGGACCAGTTGGAATAGTTATTGGAGGATTGATTGGTTATGGTGAAGGAAAACTTATTTTTACCAAAGATTGCCAATAGATTACATCTTAAGGGAAAAAAGAAGGTGGTTTATAAGATTAGGTACAGGTGTAACAACAGTGTTAGGAGGAATGGCAGGAAATTATTTTGGAGAAGCTATAGCATCTATTTATGCTAGTGGTGGTGCTTCAGCGACAACATTGAATACAGGTGTTGCAAAAATGTTTTTAAAAATATGCACGAGGGACCATAAAAGAATCTAATAGAGGCATTGGATGGAATATAAAATTTAAAAAATATACTTTAAGAGTTATAACGAGAGGTGGTGGACGAACCAATTATATGAGAATTTCTCATCAAACAAAAGGGGCCATGACATTAGCTGGAAAATTTTCAAATAATAGAGAGTAACACATAAAAAATAACCTTTAAAAATCTAGTTAAAATGATAAAATTAATAAAAAATATTAGATAAAATTAAATATATATGATGTGAGTGGAAAATTTATCTTTACCACTCACATCATTAGATGCCATTAATGAAAATATATAAACTTATAAAATATTTGAAAAGTGATACGGTGATAAAAATGAATTATTGTGATTTAAATGAATATGAAGATTATATTGAAAATATTGAATTTTTTTTAAAAGAAAGATGTTTACAAATTTGTATTATAAATTCGGAGTTAAAAAATAGAAAAAAAAAATTTATATAAAAGATATTGAAGAAATATATTGGGAAAAGTATTTTTTTGATCAACAGGAAAATAGAAAGATTAAAAAGTATGTGTGATGAAATTTCATATAGCTTGGTGGCAAATGAAAGTAAATTAATACTATATACATTGGAAATTGATAACAATAAAAAACTTAATTCAAATAGAAATAGGAGATGATTTTTACTTAAAAAAATAAAAAGCAAAAGAAGTTGATATTATTCAAGCAATAAATAATTCTAAAAAAGTTTTAATAAAAAAAGAAATAATAATAAATTTAATTATGATGTATGGAATGGTATTTTTACTTTTAAAATTAAAGATGAAAAGTATATATTAAAAAATATAGAAAAAGGAAAGATTAATTACCAAAATGTAATACCCCAAAAGATTCATTAAAAATTAAACTATTAAAGGATTCCCAATATAATATATTATTATGCAGTCCAACATGGACATTAAAAATTAAAGCAGAATATTATAAGAAGAGAACTAATTATATTTAAACTCCCTGAGACTATAAATGTCAACATTAAAATGGGTAACTTAAGTTCCCTGAGACCTTACGAAGTCAAAAAACGTTACCACATATAGGAATTGCAGGGATAGTTACAGTGGGCTGGATATGTAGATGATTTTTCTGAACAAAAAAAAAAAAAATCATTCGATATAGGTGCAGAGATGGAAAAAATTGAAAAAATAGTGAATTAAGCATTCCTGTAATTCATAAATAATGTCAATAGACGAAAGAAGATTAATTAAGGTCCCAGGGACATTAAGATTTCAGAAAATAGTGATACTTGATTCGCTTAAGATAACAAATATTTCTAATATTGAAATAATGTATCTAATATAGAAGTTAATATAGGAAATTATCTATTTCTTAAGTGAATCAAGTACTAAAGAATAGGTAAATCTATAAGAAAGATATTCGAAATAAAAAAGCTTTGGAAATGAATTTTAGGTTTTGACATTATTATGGGAGGAAATGACTATGAATTTATTGGAAAAAACTAATGTCGATAATAAATAAACAGAAACAAGCCATATTATTTTTTCACAAAAAAGATAAAGAGATTATACGAGAAATTAGCCAATGTAATAATAGTTACTATAAAACAAAAAAGTATTAAATGTTCTTCAATGTGAATTATCTGACTGGAGTTATGATATTTCAAAATATATGATAAAAGATAAGAATCGATTAATTGCAGAAAAGTCTATATCAGTAATTCAAGAATTTAAAAAGGTTAGAAGATTTTTTGAATTTATTTGAACAATATCAAAAAGATGAGTTTATTAATTATGAGTTGATTGAAGCGATAGGATATATTGGGATAATGCGACAATTAGATGATGATATTATTGAAAAAAAGGATGAAAGAAATTTTACAAAACTTAGAAAAAAAAAAAGTTATGCAAAATACAGAATTTATGATTATTTATTTTATATAACAAAGAATGAGAAATATTTAGATGCTATTTTGAATGGATTACAATCTTGGGATGATGATATAAGATATCAGGCACTTTATACTGTTGAGGATGTAATAATAAATGAAGATGATAACAAGTGGTTAAAAAAAATAAATAAAAATTGATTGATAATATAGAAAAAAGATAAAAGATAAAAGATATAACCGAATTTACAGAGAACGACTCATCAATAGGATTCGAGAAAGAATGGGAAAGAAAAAAACGATTATTTGCCAGAAAGAAAAAAAAAATTATATCAAAGATTATTATTAGGTGGGAAATTTATATTACAGAGATGTGTATTCGAACTATACTATCCTGTAAATAATGATAGATATGAGATGATATTGGAATTATTAGAAAAAAATAGGACCAATATGATGGAAGAACAATTTTTTATATTTGGAAGCTATGTGGAAAGTATTTATGGAAATAGTGAAATCAATAGATATCAGCAATGGTTGGAAAATAACGGATCTGAGAAAAATAAGGCATTGATCTTATATTTAAGAGCGGTTTGGGAAGTTGCAAAAGATGAATATGATTTATTCAATGAAACTGCACTTAAATATGCAAGAGAATCTCTTGAATGTGATAAGGATATTCCAGCAGTCTATCATATAATAGGTAGATTGACAAGTCCAGACACATCGGAGTATGAAAAAAAAAAAAAGATTTAAAAAACATGTGGTCTATATATCTTTACAGGAAATTGAAGAGATGCCATTAAACAAATTATATAGTTATGATACTTTTCTTAAAATGGATATTTTAAAGAAAATCATAAAGCCGAAGAATTTTTCATTAATCTTATTGGAAGAAGTAAGTGATAACTTTTGGAATTGGGAGTTATAATGTGCGGTTTGAGATGCGTGTGAACTTAAGTTCCCTGAGACCTTACGAAGTCAGAAAACAAGGAATTAACAATACAATAGAATATACAAACAGTGTTCTTGATACGTCAGATGCACTTATTTGTAACAGCCGTCCACGCCGATTTGGTAAAATCTTATGCAGCGAATATGTTAGCTGCATATTACAATAAAGGCGCAGATTCAAAAGAAATGTTCTCAGAACTAGAGATTAGCAAGGATGAAGATTTTAGAAAACATCTTAATAAATATGATGTGATCCACATGGATATCCAATGGTTTCTTGCAAACTGCAAGGATGTAAATCACATTGTAGAATTTATTACAAAGAATATATTATTATGAACTAAAAGAAATCTATCCAGAAATATTATCGGATGAGGTATCTTATTTGCCAGATGCTCTTTCAAGGATAAAAGATAAAACAGGACAGAAATTTATTGTTATTATAGATGAATGGGATGTACTGATTCGTGATGCGGTGATCAACCGACAAGGACAAGGTGAATACATTACCTTTTACGAGGAATGTTCAAAGGGACGGAACCAACAAAATATATTCAACTTGCATACCTTACTGGTATTCTTCCAATCAAAAAGAAAAAAACACAATCAGCTTTAAATAATTTTGATGAATTTACAATGTTAAGTGCAAGTAAGCTGGCACCTTACATTGGATTTACAGAAGATGAAGTAAAAAATTGGCAAAAGAATATCATCAGGATTTTGATGAGGTAAAGAGATGGTATGATGGCTATCTTTTGAAAGATTATCAAGTTTATAATCCAAGAGCTGTTGTTAGTGTTATGATGAGAGACGAATTTAAAAAGCTATTGGTCAGAAACAGCATCTTATGATGTAGTTGTACCATTGATCAATATGAACTTTGATGGATTGAAAACAGCGATCATCGAGATGCTTTCAGGCGCAGAAGTCAAAGTGAACACGGCAACATTTCAAAATGATGTAGAAGACATAAAAAAGTAAAGATGATGTTTTGACATATATGATTCATTTGGGATATCTAGGATATAATGAAAAAAAGAAGACAACATTTGTTGCCAAATGAAGAAATTCGACAAGAGTTAACGACAGCGGTTGGGAGTACACATTGGAATGAAATGTTGTTGTTTCAACAGGAGTCAGAACAATTATTGGATGCAACTTTGGATATGGATGGTAAGGAAGTTGCGAAGCAAATTGAAAAAGATTCATAATGAGTATGTATCCGTTATTCAATATAATAACGAAAACTCATTAAGCAGTGTATTAGCAATTGCTTATTTGAGTGCAATGCAATACTATTTTAAACCAATACGTGAGTTGCCAACAGGACGAGGATTCGCAGATTTTGTATTCGTGCCGAAACCGGAGTATAAAGCGGATTATCCGGCACTGATAGTGGAACTGAAATGGAATCAGAATGTGAGTACTGCATTAAATCAGGTAAAAGATAAAAAATATGTATCTTCAATATTGAATTATACGGGTGACATCTTGCTTGTTGGTATTAATTATGATAAGAGCAGTAAGAAACATGACTGTTTGATTGAGTCATATTCAAAACAGAATTGATATATACTTAGAAATCTGACTCCTCTTTTAACATAATATAGCAAGAATTTTCCGTAAGCACTTAAGATTTCAATGAATTAGTGATTGGTAATTTTTGGATAAAAAGCAAAGATAAGTCGATTTAGAGAAAACAAAAAGCAGCAAAATTGTAGTGATAACAGGAGGAGACGAAATTGGAAGTTAATGTAGAAATTGTATTAAGTTATAATGATGAAGAAACAGATTGGAAAGTAAAAAAAATATTTCTAGATTCATATACAGATTAAAGAAATACAGAACAGGAAATCGATTTTCTGGAGAATATACATATAAGATTAATCAAGATTCAGAACTATATAAACAAATAATTGAATTTTATAAATCAAACAAAGAAGATGTAGAATTTATTTGTTTAAATTATGGTGTTAAAATTACAGATGAAGAATTTGAAAAGGCAAAAGCATTCGTTTTATGTTTTCCAGAATATTACTGTGAAGAATACGAATCGTCGAGGAAGTAGCGGTCGTGGGTGACGGCGATGACCGTGCCCTCATACTGCTGCAGGTGCTGCTCCAGCCAGTCGATGCTCTCGGCGTCGAGGTGGTTGGTTGGCTCGTCGAGCAGGAGCACGTCGGGCTTGGTCAGGAGCAGGCGGCACAGGGCCACACGGCGGCGCTCACCACCGGAGAGGTGGGTCACGGCGCTGTCGCCCGAGGGACAGTGGAGGGCGCTCATCGCACGCTCCAGGCGCGAGTCCATATTCCAGGCGTCGGTGGAGTCGATGATGTCCTGGAGCTCAGCCTGGCGGGCCATGAGCTTGTCCATCTTGTCGGGGTCGCTGTAGTACTCCTCCTGGCCAAACTTCACGTTGATCTCGTCATACTCGCGCAGCGCGTCATAGACGCCGCTCACACCCTCGCGGATGTTCTCCAGCACGGTCTTCGACTCGTCGAGGGGCGGGTCCTGGGGCAGATAGCCCACGGAGTAGCCCGGGCTCCACACCACTTCGCCCTGCGTAGGCTCGACAAGGCCGGCGATGATCTTCATCAGCGTAGATTTACCCGCGCCGTTGAGACCGATGATGCCAATCTTCGCGC
>VOFC01003177.1_pt1 | contig 13759 bp, 25 predicted proteins | sample 5384161 | NCBI WGS metagenome assembly VOFC01 (sample SAMN12384722, study PRJNA508395) | human gut metagenome | isolation source: healthy gut B | host: Homo sapiens | reverse complement strand
GATGTTGACCACGTCCTCCACTTTGGCCACCCGATGGTTGGCCAGTTTGGAGATGTGGACCAGGCCGTCACTTGCCGGGGGCCAGCTCCACGAAGGCGCCGAACTGCAGGATGCGGACCACCTTGCCGTAGTACAGCTGGCCCACCTCGGGGACAAAGACGATGGTCTCGATGGTCTTCTTGGCGCGCGTCCACGCTCTGGGCGTCGGGGGAGGAGATGAAATATGGTCGCCGGTCTCCTCGATGTCGATCTTGGCGCCGGAGTCGGCCTGGATCTTCTGGATGACCTTGCCGCCGGAGCCGATGACAGAGCGGATCATATCCACGGGGATCTTCATCTTCACCATCTTGGGAGCGTTGGGGCTCACCTCGGCCCGGGGGCGGGGATGCAGGGCAGGATCACCTGGTCGATGATCTCGCAGCGGGCGTCCCGGGTGATGTCCAGGGCGGACTGGATGATCTCCATGGTCAGGCCATCATTCTTCAGATCCATCTGGATGGCGGTGATACCGGTCTTGGTGCCAGCCACCTTGAAGTCCATCTCGCCGTGGAAGTCCTCCACGCCCTGGATGTCGATGAAGGTCTGGAAGGAGCCGTCGTCGTCCTGAATGAGGCCGCAGGAGATACCGGCCACCGGGGCCTTGATGGGCACGCCGGCGTCCATCAGAGCCAGAGTGGAGCCGCAGATGGAGCCCTGAGAGGTGGAGACCGTTGGAGCTGAGCACCTCAGAGACCACGCGGATGGCGTAGGGGAACTCCTCCACGCTGGGAGTACCGGCTCCAGCGCCCGCTCGGCCAGAGCGCCGTGGCCGTACTCCCGGCGGTTGGTGCTCTTGGCGCCCCGGGCCTCACCGGTGGAGTAGGCGGGCATGTTGTAGTGGTGCATATAGCGCTTGGTCTCCTCTTCCCAGATGGTGTCCAGCTTCTGGGAGGCGGAGAGGTGTTCAGGGTGGCATGTGGGACAGCACCTGGGTCTGGCCGCGGGTAAACAGGCCGGAGCCGTGGACCCGGGGCAGCACGCCCCACCTCGGCGGCCAGGGGCCGGATCTCGTTTCTCTGGCGGCCGTCCACCCGGTGGCCCTCCAGCAGCCAGGCCTTGACGATCTTCTTCTGGAACTTGTAGGTGATCTCTCCAGATACTTGTCCATCTCGGGATAGTCCTCCAGGAACAGCTCGTGCCACTTTTCGATGATGGCTGGTTCCAGCGGGCCTCGCGAACGTTCTTGTCATCGGTGTCCATGGCGGCCTTGGCCTCGTCCATGGTGGCCTCCACGATCTTGTCGAAGAGCTCCTGGTTGAAGTCGGCGTGCTGATAGGTGAACTTGGGCTTGCCGCTCTCCTCCACCATCTTGTTGATCAGGGCCACGATGGTCTTGTTGACCTCATGGGCGGCCTTGATGCCCTCAAACATGATCTCGTCGGGGATCTCCTTGGCGCCGGCCTCGATCATGACCACCTTCTCGCCGGTGGAGGCCACGGTGGTGTCCATCTGGCTGACGGCTCTCTGGGCCTGGGTGGGGTTGATGACGATTTTGCCGTCCACATAGCCCACCTCGCAGCAGCCGATGGGGCCGTTCCAGGGGATGTCGGAGATGGCCACCATGGCGGAGGCACCGATCATGGCGGTGACCTCAGGGGAGCAGTCCCGGTCCACGCTCATGACGGTGCAGGTGATGCACACGTCGTTGCGCAGGTCGCTGGGGAACAGGGGCGCATGGGCCGGTCGATGAGGCGGCTGGCCAGCACGGCGGGCGCAGAGGGGACGGCCCTCCCGGCGCATGAAGGAGCCGGGGATACGGCCCACAGCGTACAGCTTCTCCTCAAAGTCCACGCTCAGGGGAAGAAGTCCACGCCGTCCCGGGGCGGGGGGAGGCGGTGACAGCCACCATGACGGTGGTCTCGCCGTACGTTGACCATGGCGGCGGCGTTGGCCAGCTCGGCCACCTTGCCCACCTCAATGGAGAAGGGGACGGCCCGCCAGATCCATCTCGTACTTGCGGTAGTTGGGGAATGTCTTGTGAGTGATGATGGTAGACATTGTTTGTCCTCCTTTTCTGGGAGGCCCTGCCGTGCCTTTTTAGCACTTGAATCCGGCCTCGCCGGGGGGTCGAGGGCAGATTCAACTGCTAAAGAAAAGCGGCAGGCCTCCAAATTTTTTGTTTGGGGCAACAGGAAATCAGGGCGGCGCATAGCCAGTGCGCCGCCCTTCAAAAAATTACTTACGCATACCCAGCTTTGCGATCAGGGCACGATAGCGCTCGATGTCGGTCTTCATCAGGTAATCCAGCATCTTGCGGCGCTTACCGACCATCTTCAGAAGGCCACGACGGGAGTGGTTGTCATGGGGGATGCTCCCGCAGGTGCTCGGTGAGCTGCTGGATGCGGGCGGTCAGAATGGCGACCTGGACCTCGGGAGAACCGGTGTCGGTCTCGTGGGTGCGGTTGGCCTCGATAACGGCAGTTTTCTCTTCTTTGCGGATCATTGCGATTCCACCTTTCTAAAAATGATCCCTGTGGGCTGAGTCAGGGGGGGTGAAAGCCCCGCCTGAACAAGCGGGCTTGAATCCCCAAACCAAGCCGGAGGGCGGCAAACCATGATAACCCATCATGGAAGCTGAATCAGTTTATCATAGTTTGCCCCCGTTTGTAAAGGGAAAACTGCTTTTTCTGGGAAAGACGCAACTCTTGCGTACCAAAAAACATATGTCCACAGCAGAAGAACAAAACTGGGAATTTTGTTTTTCTGCACTATGAGCCGGTGCCCCGATAAAAAAATATGTGCTTTTTTCATATACGAAATGATTGCAAAACCGTGTCGAATTTGTTAAAATAAAATCCACTGAGACCGGTGTCGATCGCACGGGCTTCGCATAAGCGTTGCCGGGGGGTGCGAATAAGATGCCGGCCTTTGTTTTTGCCCTACATATAAAAATTCACCCCGCACTTTTTTCAAAGTGCAGGGCGTTATTTTTATCAATGCGCTGTGCAGGATTTTGCCCACAGGAGAGGCCTGTCCACCGCCTCAGAACAGGAACTGGAGCCAGACGGTGATGACCAGGGCCAGGGTGGCGCCGGCAGTGCACAGTTCCAGCACATCGGCCAGGCTCAGATTCAGGCCGGATCCGGCGGCGTCTGGGGCGGTGCAGGGCTGGGGCTTTTGGTTCCTCATAGTGCCAGATGGACTCGTCGGTCTCCCAATGATAGCTCACGTTGTCCCCCCACGGCGGCGGGGGCGGCAGCGAGCGCTGGAGCCGGTCCCGATATTCGGTGAAGTCAATGACGTTTCCCTCTCGGCGGACATATTGATTTGTCTGAAAAGTACAGCGTTTTCATCGGTAGAACCTCCTACGCGTTTCATTGTCCTGATACTACCGGAAAAATGTCCTATAAAACGGACTTGAGTTCCGGCAGGCGGGGAATTATAATGAAGTCGTCCGGGCACCTGGCCCGGAGACAGAACGTTACATAGAAATGAGGTATCTTATGAGACTGAAACGGATGATTACGGTTTTTGCTCTGCCTGGCAAGCCTGGTGGCTGCACTGGGCTTTTCCGCCGGCGCCGAGGCGAGACCGCCCAGGCCGGATAATTCCAAGCCCTATCTGGTGCTGGGGGCCGGATCTGAACAGGGATCAGCTGGCCACGGTGCTGGATCTGCTGGGGGGGTGGAGGACCCGGCCAACTATCAGCAGAATTATAATGTATACTACACCACCAATGAGGAAGAGTATCAATATTTCGGGGACTACCTGGATGCCTCGGTCATCGGCAGCAAGGCCTATTCCAGCATCCTGCTGACCCCTCGCGGACAAGGGGGAGGGGATCAGCGTCACCACCCACAACATCAGCTATTGCACGGTGGAGATGTATCAGAACGCCCTGATCACCGCCGGGGTCTCCGACGTGAATCTGGTGGTGGCGGGTCCCACCAACATCAGCGGTACCGCCGCCCTGGTCAGCGCCATGAAAGCCTATGAGATCATGGCCGGCGAACCCCTGTCGGAGCAGAGCGTGGACGCGGCCAACAACGAGCTGGTGCTCACCGGTGAGGTGGGCCAGGAGATCGGCGACTCCACCAAGGCGGCGGAGCTGATCGCGGCGCTGAAGAATGAGGTGTTCGCCAACGGCAAGGACGTGACGGATCAGGAGATCCAGGACGCCCTGGACCGGATCTGCCAGGAGATGGGGATCACGCTGGATGACGCCACCCGGCAGGAGATCATCGATCTGATCAAGAAGATCGCCTCCACCGACTTTTGACGTGGCTGCCCTGGAGCAGCAGGCCAAAGAGCTGTTTAACAAGGTGGAGAACGTGCTCAACGATCTCACCGGAGGAGATGCCCAGGGCTTCTTCACCCGGCTCTGGAATCAGATTGTCTCCTTCCTCCAGAATCTCCTCCAATAAATATATACCACATCTTGGGCTTCCTCGTCCAGTGCAAAAGCGAGACAGGATAACAAAATATTGCTGTTTTTATCGTTTTTTCGATAATTTCACACAATATGTTGCGTTATGGTCAACCGGGGAATCGTTATGAAACGTCGGGAAATGTAGAACGATTGTTCTATTGAAGATAATAGCACAGTTGTTCGATTTTGTCAAGAACGGTCGATTCGCCCCGGCGTTCTGCCCCTAGATCCGGGAGGACGGAGAACATAAAGTTGCAGGCCCGCAGCAAAAAGCTGGCGTTCCACCACTGGGTGGGGCGCCAGCCTTTTTGTTTCAAAATGTAAAAAGGTCTTGACATTTTGCCTGGGGCAGGTTATACTCCAAAATGTCAAAAGAATTTTACATTTCAAACCCTGTCATTGAGAAAGGAGTGTGTGTTATGCCGCTGCAAATGATCATTTTCTGTACCGTAGTCCTGGCCATCTTTGCCGCGCTGGATATTGGTATGATTGTGTCCTTGGTCCGGCCCGGAGACGAACGCAGCCAGCTGGCGGTCTGGAAAGGCGGGCAGCCTCACCTTGTTGGGGATGACCGGGGCGGCCATTCTGGATGTGATCGAGAATTTTGTCCGCACCCAGCCCATGGCGGTGAATCCTTTTTGTCCAGCTGGAGGTGGCAGCCATTCTGTATTTTATTGCGCTGCTGTACTATAAGAGAAAGCTGGGTGGATGAGGTGGAAAACTGCATCCGACAACGGCGGAAGGAGCTGGGGCTGTCCCAGGAGGAGCTGGCCAAGAAGTGCGGCGTGTCCCGGCAGACGGTGAATGCCATTGAAAACAACAAGTATGACCCCACCCTGTCCCTGGCCTTCCGGCTGGCCCAGGAGCTGGCGCTGACGGTGGACGCCCTGTTTCACCCGGAACCAAACTAAAAAACGCCCCGGAAAAACGTGGAAAAACGTTTTCCGGGGCGTTGTCCGGTGGATTATACAATGGGCAGGGTCATGGGGGGCGGGTCCTTCTTCTTCTGGGCGAAGGTGATGTTTTCCCCGCTTCATGGGGTTCTTCTTCAGCAGGAAGCCGGGCATTCCTGAGGCGGTGGTGAGCTGGGACACGGTGCTCTGGAAGATAGGGGAAGAGCTGATCATAGCACTGGACATGGGCCTCCCGCTTGGTGTCCTCGTCGGTGACGCCCTGCAGATTGAAGATGCCCACAATCTCGGCGGAGATAAAGAGCTTGTCGGGGTCGTCCTTCATCTGGGCGCTCTGGTAGAGCTTGGCCACGCAGCGGGTGTTGTCGGCGGCGTAGTCCACATGGAAGTTGAAGCTGCTGGACAGCTGAATCTGGCCGGACTTATCGATGTGATTGACAAAATGGACCTCCCGGATACGCTGGGTGGCCAGGGTGACAGTGACCATAAAAAGGTGCCTCCTTTGGATGGCATAAAATTCAGTTGGATTGGATGTAGTATACCACAAGCGGAGCAAAAATCAAAGCTTATTGTCTTGCCGTAGACCCGGCCCTGTTCCACCAGGGTGATAACGCCGTTTTTACATTCCAGCACCGTGCAGGAGCAGTTGGGCTGGGGGGGATCGGTCCAGAGTTGGGAGAGAGGCCGGTTCAGCAGCCGGCGGACCACCCCTTTGATGAAGGCCCCGTGGCTGCACATGACCACGTCATGGTAGTTTTCCTCCAGGGGGGGATGATCTCCTCCAGCAGGATCCGGCAGCGCTCATCCAGCTGGGCGTAGCTCTCACCGTCCCCCAGGGGGACATAGCGGTCCGGGTCGGAGAAAATGCACTGGTATTCCGGGCAGTCCTTCAGCAGCTTACCCTCCAGGTCGCCGAAGCCCATTTCGATGAGGTCCTCCTCGATGAGCACCGGCACCCCCGGCCTGCCGCCACCGCCTGGGCGGTCTGCTTGGCCCGGCGCAGGGGCTGGTCATAATGCGGTCGATGGGCAGTTTATTCATACCGGCGGCGGCCAGCTTGGCTGGCGCAATCCGGTGGCGTTTAGGGGGATATCAGAACGGCCCTGCATCCGGTGGACGATGTTCCAGTCGGTCTGGCCGTGGCGCATGAGATAGATATGCATAGTGATGGGTTCCTTTCCGGTGGATGGTTCTTCCCTCTATTATAATCCCTGGCGGCGAACCCGCAAGCCGGGGGTTGTGTCCCGGGCGGTGTCCGGGGTACAATGGGGGACAATGGAAAGGGGCGGAATGCCATATGATCAACAGGCCAGGGGGGAGGACCTGGACCGGCTGCTGGAACTGTATGCCGCCCGGGACTACATGGGCCGCAGCGGCAATCCAAATCAGTGGGAGGAGGGCTACCCCTCTCGGGCCATCCTGGAGCAGGACCTGGCCCGGGGCAGCCTCTATGTGATCCGGCAGGACGGTCGAATCTGCGGGGCCTTTGTGCTGGCCCTGGGGGAGGACCCACCATGGCCGGATTGACGGCGGCAGCGTGGCTCCCGGACGGCCCTTATGGCACCATCCACCGACTGACGGGATCGGAAGGAGCGGGCATTTTCCAAGGAGTGTCTGGGCCTTTTGCCGCCGCCGCCGGTGCCCGGATCTGCGGGCGGACACCCACCCGGGACAACCACAAAATGCAGCGGCTGCTGGAACAGAACGGTTTCCGGCGCTGCGGCACCATCTACGTCCGACGGCTCCCCCGGATCGCCTACCAGCTGGAACGGATTGAATGAAAACAGACAGCCCGCCGGAGAGAGAGACGGCGGGCTGTCTGTTCAGTCTTTTTTGCTCTTTTTTTCTCGGTGGGGAAGACCACGGTGAGCAGCCACTTGAAGGCCTCCTTGCCGTAGACCGAATGGGGCTTCTTGGCGGGCATCAGCAGGGACTCCCCGGCCTTTACGTCGTAGGGCTTGCCGTCCACGGTGAAGGTGCCCTCGCCGCTGAGGACGGTGACCAGGGCGTCGCCGGTGGACTCGTGGGTGCTGATCTCCTCCCCTTGTCGAAGGCAAAGACGGTCAGGCTCACATGGTCGTTCTGGGCCAGGGTGCGGCTGACCACCTGGCCGGACTGGATCTGCACCAGATCCGCCAGGGCCACCACTTCCTCCCCCGGGCATATTTTTTTGATGAAGGGTTTCATAACAGTATCTCCTTTTTTGTACAGGTGGGGCAGATCACCGGGCCTCAATGGCCTGGGCGGGGCACTGGTCCCGGGCCTCCTGGGCCAGGGGCAGCTGGTCCTCGTCCACCGGGCCAGAACGGGCCTGGGCCACGCCGGCGTCGGTCATCTGAAAGACATCGGGGACAAATGCAGGCGCACAGCTGGCAGCCGACGCACTGGTCATTTACAAAAAAATTCCATCAAAGGCAGCTCCTTTCTCCGAGTCTGGGTCTGGTTTCCAGTATGCCCGGAAAAAGCAGGAATTATAGGGATTATAGGGCCGCCCCTGAACTGCAGGGCGGTTATTCCCACCCAGCTCGTACTCAGAAATTCACATTTTGAGCAGGCTGCCCTCCTGAATTTCCTCCGGCAAGGGCGCCCGGGCCACCAGCTTGGGCTGGGCGGTGGGTTGTCCCGGAGCTGAAGATGGGCGTAGTCTCCGTCGATGCGGAGCACCCGATAGAATAAGGTTTCCATAGGTTCCTCCCTGTAAAAAAGCCTCCGTTTTGCAACGGAGGCTTTTTTAGTCAGGTTGGCTGATTACTTGTTCAGGGCCTCGTCCACAGCGACAGCCACAGCGACGATGGCACCCACCATGGGGGCGGCGCGACAGCGCCACATGCAGTGCCCGATCTGCCGGGGCAGATCGCACCTAACCCCCATAGAGGACAAGTGACTTACTTGTTCAGAGCCTCGTCCACAGCCACGGCCACAGCGACAGTGGCGCCAACCATGGGGTTATTGCCCATGCCCAGGAAGCCATCATCTCCACGTGGGCGGGCACGGAGGAGGAGCCGGCGAACTGGGCGTCAGGTAGTGGGTCCGGCCCATCGAGTCGGTCAGGCCGTAGGAGGCGGGGCCGGCGGCGATGTTATCGGGATGCAGGGTGCGGCCTGTGCCGCCGCCGGAGGCAACCGAGAAGTATTTCTTGCCCTGCTCGATGCACTCACTTCTTATAGGTGCCGGCAACCAGGTGCTGGAACCGGATAGCATTGGCAGAATTGCCGGTAATGGAAACATCCACGCCCTCGTGGTGCATGATGGCCACGCCCTCCCGGACGTCGTCGGCGCCGTAGCAGCGGACGGCGGCCCGCTCGCCCTCGGAGTAGGCCTTTTCTCCGGACGATCTTCAGCTCGCCGGTGGCATAGTAGTCGAACTGGTTTGGACATAGGTGAAACCGTTGATACGGCTGATGATCTGGGCAGCATCCTTGCCCAGGCCGTTCAGGATAACACGCAGCGGTTCCTTGCGGGCCTTTGTTGGCGTTGCGGGCAATGCCGATGGCGCCTTCCGCCGCCGGCAAAGGACTCATGCCCCGCCAGGAAGCAGAAGCACTTGGTCTCATCGCGCAGCAGCATGGCGCCCAGGTTGCCGTGGCCCAGGCCCCACCTTGCGGGTGCTCGGCCACAGAGCCGGGACACAGAACGCCTGCAGGCCTTCGCCGATGGCGGCCTGGCGGCCTTCCGCCGCGGTCTTCACGCCCTTTCTTCATGGCCATGGCGGCGCCCACGGTGTAGGCCCAAACGGCGTTCTCAAATGCGATGGGCTGCACGCCGGCCTTTACGATGGATGTCCACATTGAAGCCCTTCTCAGGCAGATGTCCAGGCACTCCTCCACGGAGGAGATGCCGTACTCAGCCAGGCAGGGGTTGATCTGGGCATTCCGTCGGTCCATTCCTTCAAATTTCAAACATAGCCATTGTCCTCACCTTTATTCTTTCTGGGGTCAATATATTTGGCGCCGTCCTCGGCGTTGAACCGGCCGTAGTGGCCCTTGTTCTTCTCCAGGGGTTCGTTGGGTCCATGCCGTTGCGGATGGACTCCATCATCTTGCCCAGGCGGACAAACTCATAGCCGATGATCCTCGTTGTCCTCGTCCAGTGCCACCTTGGTGATGTAGCCCTCGGCCAGCTCCAGGTAACGCACGCCCTTGGCGCCGGTGGAAAAGATGGTACCGGTCTGGCTGCGCAGGCCCTTGCCCAGGTCCTCCAGGCTGGTGCCGATGGGCAGGCCGCCCTCGGAGAAAGCGGTCTGGCTGCGGCCGTAGACGATCTGCAGGAACAGCTCCCGCATGGCCACATTGATGGCGTCGCAGACCAGTTGCCGTGGTCGGCGGTGATGAGGGCGATGCCGCCCATCTTCTTCAGACGTCGGCGCCCACCACCCGGCCCACGCACTGTCCACGGTCTCCACTGGAGCCTTCGGCAGGCGGCGGTGATCAAAGACGCCGGTGTGGCCCACCATGTCGCAGTTGGCAAAGTTCAGGATGATGACATCATAGGCGCCGGTGTGGCCCACCATGTCACGTTGGCACTCGATGCGCTCCACGCACTTGTCGCAGTCACCTCGATAGGCGCTCATCTCCGGCTGGAGGTCGTAGGTAGCCACCTTGGGGGAAGCGATGAGGCACCCGGTCCTCCCCGGGAAAGACCGTCTCACACGCCGCCGTTGAAGAAGAAGGTGACGTGGGCATACTTCTCCGTCTCAGCGATGCGCAGCTGGGTCAGCCCCAGCTTGCTGATATACTCGCCGAAGATGTTCTCCAGCTTCTGCCGGGGGAGGCCACCGTCACATTGGGCATGGTAGCGTCGTACTCGGTGGTACAGACGAAATGGACCGGGAAATAGCCCTTTTTTGCGCTCAAAGCCGTGAAAGTCCTCATCCACAAACCAGCGGGTGATCTCCCGGGCCCGGTCGGGCCGGAAGTTGTAGAAGATGATGGAGTCGTTGTCCCGGACCTGATGCCCTTGTCGCAGACCACCGGCTCCATGAACTCGTCGGTGACGCCCCGGTCATAGGACTTCTGGACAGCGGCCACGGGGGATTGAACTGGGCGCTCCCCCGCAGACCATGGCGTCATAGGCCATCTGCACCCGGTCCCAGCGGTTGTCCCGGTCCATGGCGTAATAGCGGCCCATGACGGTGGCGATCTTGCCCACGCCCAGCTCTGGCACAGTTGGCGGAGCTGCTCCACAAAGCCCTTGCCGGAGGTGGGGGCACGTCGCGGCCATCCAGGAAGCAGTGGACATACACCTTCTCCAGCCCCTGCTCGCTTGGCCATCTTTACAGCAGGGCGAACAGGTGGGTAGATGTGGCTAGTGGACGCCGCCGTCGGACAGCAGGCCCATCAGGTGCAGGGCGGTCCCCCATTCCCGGCAGTGTCCATGGCGGCAAGATAGGCGGGGTTCTCAAAGAAGCTGCCGTCCTTCACGACATTGGTGACGGGGGCAGGTCCTGGAATACCACCCGGCCGGCGCCGATGTTGGTGTGGCCCACCTCGGTGTTGCCCATCTGCCCCTCAGGCAGGCCCACGTCCAGGCCGGAGGCAGACAGGCGGCACCCGGGACACTCGGAAAAAAGCTTGTCCAGATGGGGCTTGGCGGCGTGGACCGCGTTGCCCGGATCACTGGGCCCAGGCCAAAGCCGTCCATGATGATCAAAGTTGTTGGTGTTTTTCATAGAAACCCTTTCTTGAGAGAATCCAGAGGGAAGGGGCATGAAGAGCAGGCTCCCGCTCCGCATTCCGTGTCTTCCTCTCCGTGTGTTTCGATGGTGCGGGATGGGGAGAGGCAAAATGCCTGCCGCTCCCCCGCTCCGCCTCTCCCAACAAAACCCGCTGCGCTGGGCTTTCGTTGGGGACCCATCCGGCGTGGACGGCTCGCTTACTCCTGATTCGCCGCGTTGATGATCTGCACAAACTGGTCGGGCTTCAGAGACGCTCCGCCAATCAGGCCGCCGTCCACGTCGGGCTGAGAGAGCAGCTCGGCGGCGTTCTTGGCGTTCATAGAGCCGCCGTACTGGATGGTGACGGAGCGGGCCACGTGGGCGCCGTACAGCTTGCGGATGACAGTGCGGATAGCCTGGCACACCTCACCAGCCTGCTCGGCAGTGGCGGTCTTGCCGGTGCCGATGGCCCACATAGGCTCATAGGCGATGACCACATGGCGCATCTTGTCGGCGGCGGCACGCCGGCCAAGGCAGCCTTCACCTGATAGGCGATCAGCTCCATGGTCACTCCCAGCTCCCGCTGCTCCAGGCTCTCGCCCACACACACGATGGGAGGTAGGCCGGCGTTGATAGCGGCATGGACCTTCTTGTTCACGATGATGTCGTCATCATTGTAATACTGGCGGCGCTCGGAGTGGCCAATGATAACATACTTGGCCCCCGCCTCCTTGATCATCTCCGCAGTGATCTCACCGGTATAGGCGCCGTGGTCCTCATAGTGGCAGGTCTCCGCGCCGATGGCGATGTGGCAGTCCTTGAACAGGCGGTCACGGCGGTGGTGATATTGACGGCCGGGACGCACAGGACCACGTTGCACCACTTGGCCGGGGCATGATGGCCTTCAGCTCGTCGGCAAACTGCCCGGTCTCGGTGGCGGTCTTGTTCATTTTCCAGTTTCCAGCAATAATGGTCTTGCGGTATCTTCTGTTCATGGTTCTGTCTTTTTCCTTTCTTATCAAGTTTGTTACAAAACAGGGGATTACATGCAGAATGCCCGGGGTTTTCCCAGCTTATTTGTCCAGCAGGCACACCACGCCGGGCAGAACTTAAAAGCATCACCTGCAAGCCGGGGACCCCCATTTCAATCCTCGGCGGAAGTGAATTTCCTGCGGCATTTTTTTTGTTCAAAACGCACGCCGGCATCCTGCTTTGCTGTATCTCAGCGTCGTCAAGCAGCATGCGCCAGATTTTTCAGGCACTTTCGCCGCCGTTGAAAGCCCATCCCCATTTCGCGGCTGGGCTGCGCGGGTCCCCGGAAGCTGCCCGGGCAGTTCTTTATTTATCCAGCAGGCAGGCGACACCGGGCAGTTCCTTGCCCTCCAGGAACTCCAGGCTCGCGCCGCCGCCGGTGGAGATGTGGGTCATCTTGTCGGCGTAACCCAGCTGCTCCACCGCAGCCGCGCTGTCGCCGCCGCCGATGATGGTGATGGCGCTGGTCTTGCTCAGGGCCTCGGCCACGCCTCGGTGCCCTTGGCAAAGGCGGGGAACTCAAAAACGCCCATGGGGCCGTTCCAGATGACGGTGCCCGCGCCCTTCACGGCGCTCGCAGTACAGCTTCACCGTCTCGGGTCCGATGTCCAGGCCCTGCCAGCCGTCGGGGATCTCCCCGGCCTTGACCACCTGGCTCCTGGCGTCGGGTGCGAAGGCGTCGGCGCAGACGGTGTCCACGGGCAGAAGGAGCTTCACGCCCTTAGTCCGCGGCTTTCTGGACCATGTCGTTGGCATAGTCCATCCCAATCGGCCTCCAGCAGGCTGTCGCCCACCTTGCCACCCTGGGCGGCGGAGAAGGTGTAGGACATGCCGCCGCCGATGATGATGGTGTCGGCAATCTCCAGCAGGTTGTTGATCACCCCGATCTTGGAGGACACCTTGGAGCCGCCCAGGATGGCCACCAGGGGCCGCTTGGGATCGGCCAGGGCACCGCCAATGACTTCCAGCTCCTTCTGGATCAGGAAGCCGGAGACGGCGGGCAGATACTCGGCCACACCGGCGGTGGAGGCGTGAGCCCGGTGCACAACGCCGAAGGCGTCGGACACGTACACGTCGGCCAGGCCAGGCCATGGCCTTGGCCAGGGCGGGGTCGTTCTTGGTCTCGCCGGGCTCAAATCGGTATTTTCCAGCAGGATCTCTGGCCGGGCTTCAGGGCGGCGGCCTTGGCCCGGGCGTCGGGGCCCACCACGTCGTAGGCGAAGATCACCTCGCGGCCCAGCAGCTCGCCCAGACGAGGGCCACCGGCTTCAGAGACAGAGCGGGCTTGACTTCGCCCTTGGGCTTGCCCATGTGGGAGCAGGCGACCACCGCAGCGTTCTGCTCCAGCAGATACTGGATGGTGGGCAGGGCGGCACGGATGCGCTTGTCGTCGGTGATGACGCCGGTCTGCTTGTCCTGGGGGACGTTGAAGTCGCAGCGGCAGAGCACCTTTTTGCCCTTGACGTCAATGTCGGTAACGGTCTTTTTGTTGTAGTTCATAATGAATGATCTCCTTTCGTCCGTCAGGCGCCAGGGGTCAGAATAAAACTGCCCACAGCCCCTCCCGCCATTTCGCCCTGGCCCAGACAGGCCGGGGAAATCCCCATTTCTGCCGGAGCGCTTCATAGGTCAGGATCGCGACGGAATTTGCTAAGTTCAGGCTTCGGGCGTGATCAAACATGGGGATGCGGATGCATCTGTCCCTGTGGGCCTGGCGGAAGTCCAGGCTGAGGCCGGCGGTCTCCTTGCCGAAGA